>ERZ1370068.678-contig-10620_pt1 | contig 26097 bp, 27 predicted proteins | sample MGYA00561227_ERZ1370068 | MGnify/ENA primary metagenome ERZ1370068 (study PRJEB38410, sample SAMEA6850437) | metagenome | study: Metagenomic assessment of the ecological functions of the soil: analysis of the soil microbiota associated with the...
TGGTCCGCGTCTTCGCCGCAGATGCGACCCGAGCCGTCAGCGCACAGTGTCGCGTCGGACACCGTGTCGAACGCCGCGACAGAGTCGTCCCATCGACGTGTTCTCGGTCAGCAGCAGTCGGCTGGTGATCGCCGATCTCGTTCAGATACGCGTCGGCCGCAGAACGACAGCAGGCTCGCGTTCTGGTTCTTCCGGCCGAAGCGGCCGCCGCGCATCGCGCTTCCCGGCGCTTCGAGCACCGGCACCTGGATGAACTGGCCGCGCGATCTGGCCGTTGCTCTGGTCCCGGCTGCGCGTTGGCGATCGCGATCAGGGTGTTGAGAGTTGATCGCCTCGACGAAGCCGTCGCCGAGCACGTTGGTCGACATCCGCAGCGTGCGGATGTTCTCGGCGCCGGGCACCCGCTCCTGAATTGACGCGTTAATGGCGCGATCGTTGATGAGCGAGCCGCCCGGCGCATCGACGAAGTTGCCGGCAGAATCAAGATGCCCGAAGCGCGCAGCGCCTTCGCCGATCCGGCTGCCCGCCGCCGGTCACCGGATTCTGATGGCACTCGGTGCAGCTCTGCGCTGCTGACACCGGCCCCAGGCCCCGGCGATCTCGCCGCGCCTTCGAACACCACGATCGGCATCGAACGCCGCCTGCGACTCGAACCCATTGGTTTGTTGTCGAGACCCCGCCGGCGCCTCGGTGGCGCTGCTCTGCCCTTGAACCGTCATCGTGAACGCCGTGAGATACGCCGCGGTCGCCGCCGCCAACACCAGCACGATCGTGTGTGGACGCGTCATGTCGCACCGCTCCTTCCGTATGGCCGACGAACGCCGGGGGACGCGGTATTCGGAACCAAGAGGCGGGCTGATCAATGCGGAAACGATGAAATGTTTGTAAGAAATTTATCTCCTCGCCGTTGCACGCCTACGCCTGCGTCGCATCGAGAACCGTCGTGGGATGTCGTGACGTGCGCGCGACGACTCGACGGCGACGGAACGTCGTCGGTGGTGCTCAAAGGCATTGCGAGGCAGGAAATTGACGATGCACGCACACGATGTGTGCGGGCTGGCGGAGATCAGGCTCGACAATTCGCGATCAACGTCACGCCGGTTGCCTGGTAGAGGCCGATGATGTTGCCGCCGGGATCCTTGAACCGCGCCGTGATCTCCGGCGCATCGGCGCCAATCGCCTGAACGACCTGACCGCCGTTGGCGACGATCAGCGGCGAGCGTCGCGCGCGCGCGTCGTCCACCATGATGTAGACCACCAGCCCCGGCGATCTGCGGCGGACGTCCGCGGACCACGTCCCGCTCACCTCCCCAACGCGCCGTCGTCGAATCTGCGTGTGCTTCCGGTCTGCCGCGCGGTGCGGATGCGCCAGCCAAACACTCTGAGTAGAAGTCCGGCCGAACGTGGCAATGTCGACGGCCGGCATTTCGATGTAGCAGATCTTGCCGTTCGCCATTGTCGGTGGCATGGAGAGTCCATCCCCGGTCCGGCCAAAGCGGACACGATCGTGATGTGTGTTTCGACAACCCTACCGTGATGGCTGTTTCGGCAGCGCGAACGCGAGAATCAGATCGCCGCCCCGCGCTGCCGCGTTCGCCGCCGCCCGACGCCGACGGTGACGAACTCCTCGCCGTTCACCATGTAGACGCGACGGCGACGAGAAGACGCCGCGCGCCGGTGTTGAACTTCCACAGCAGTTCGCCGGTCTTCGCGTCGTACGCGAAGAGGTAGCCGGCCGTGTTGCTGCCGGTGCCGACGAAGACCAGACCGCTGGCGGTGACGACCGATCCGGCCTGTCCGCAGCCGTCGAAGATCTGCTGCCACGCGAGCTCGCCGGTCGCCGGATCGAACGCTGAAAAGTATCCTCGCGCGCGGCCGCCGCGGCGCCGAGCGGGCTGTCGACGGCGTTGACGTAGAGCAGGCCGGTGCTGCGGGCTGTAGGAGAGCGGGCCGTAGTTCGCGCCGCCCTCGGTGCCGGCGCGAGTAGATCTGGTTCGGACCAGGCGGCGTGAAGATCGGCACCAGCTTTGCTCGTCGCCAGCCGCTCCGGCGGGCATGTCGATCGGGAAACACCGGCGACGACCGGGCTTCATCCGCTGCCCGGCCGCCGTAGAACGGAATCGGCTGCGTCGGCCACGGCTGCTCGCCCGGACGCGTCGTCTCGTCGGCACCGGCATTTCCTTGATCGGATGCACCGGCTGCCCGGTCTCGCGGTTCAGGATGTAGAGGTAACCGTTCTTGCTCGCTTCGGCGAGCGCCTTGACGCGCTGCCCGCGCACCTGCATGTCGAACAGGATCGGCTGGTTGCCGGAGTCGTAGTCCCAGACGTCGTGGTGCGTCTGCTGGAAGTACCACTTCAGCGTGCCCGTGTCGAGCGTGAGCGCGATGATCGAATCGGTGAAGAGGTTCGTGCCCGCGCGCTTCGTGCTGTCGCCGAACGGATTCGCCGACGGCCACGTAGAGCAGGCCCGAGCTCGGGATCGATCGACGGCGTTTCCCAGATGCCGCCGCCGTTGCGCTCGCCGCCGACCCAGGTCGGGCCCGGCGATGTCCCAGCCCTGATCCTGTTCGTCCTGCGGAATCGTGTTGAAGTGCCAGAGCACCTTGCCGGTTTTCGCGTCGACCGCGAGCACGTGGCCGCCGGGAATGTGGCTCTCGCTGCGCGTGCTGCCGATGTAGATCACGCCGTTGTGGATCTGCGGCGCCGTCGTGAACCAGTAGCCGAGCGCTGATTGCCGTCTTCACGTCCGGGATAGCGCTCGTTGATGCACGTCGAGGATCACGCTCGCCTGGCCGTCCTTGCCGAAGGTCTGGATCGGTTTCCCTGTCTTCGCGTCGAGCGCGAACAGAAACGATCCGGCCGCCGTGTAGACGACGCCGTCGGCGTAGCAGACGCCGCGGTTGCGGAAGATGTAGCCTTCTCGGCGCCGCCGCCAATCAGCTCGGTGACGTCGAGCGTCCAGAGCAGATGTCCGTCGGCGGCGTCGACGGCGTAGACGCTGCCGCGCGGATCGGTCACATACATCACGCCGTCCACGACGACCGGCGTCGTCTGGTTGCTGACGCCGTCGATCACGCCGTGTCTGGAAGAGCCACCGCGGCGTGAGCGTCTTCGACGTTCGACGGTGTTGATCTGGTCCATGCGGGAAAACCGGCTTCCGGCCAGATCGAGGTTGTGAAGCGGCCAGTTCACCGTGCCGGACTGCGCGGTTGAGCGTCAAGGGATTTTCCGCGCACACCGCACCTCGGCGAGCACTACGAACCCTGAACTCCTGAACCAAGGACAGCGAACTTCCATGGTGTGGGCGCGATTATAATCGCGCCATGCGGCTGATCGTGGTCCTCATTTCGTTGTTCGGTGCGCTGGCGGCCAGACCTCCAATCTTCCATCTTCCGAGCTGAAATAACACCTCGCGAAGCCTGCGCTCGCTGATAGCCATGCGCCGTGACGGCGCCGGCGGGCACCGCGAGGCCTGGATGCGCGCGGTGCCGCTGTGCGTGTGGGTGGCCTAGCAACGTAGCACCCGTCGAAGGATGGGGCTTTTTCCCCGGCCGCCCGCTCGGACTTCTCGCCACCACCGCGCTCGCCATCGTCTGCTGGGCGGCGTTCGCATGACGCACGGCACTCCCTGGCCGGGCGCGGCATTCGCGCTCGTCCTGAAGGTGGTCCTCGGACTCTCGTGCTCGTTCCGCACGGCTTTGCCGCACGCTACTACGCCAGCGCCAACTTCGCGCGGACCGATCGAGGTGCAAGCACCGAGCCGGCAGACGAGGGTTCTCGAGGACCGATCATCGGCTCCGTTTCGGCATCGACGATCAGCCCGGACGTGCCGCTGGCGTTCTTCAACGACCAGAACGCTTCAACTTCTATCGCGAGAACGACCCCGACAGGAACACGCTGCCGTTTTCGGTGACGTGGCAGGGTTTCTGGCGCGTGGCGTCGCAGGCGCCGCAGACGCTGTACGTGTCGTCGCCGGCCGGAACCACCCAGATCAGCGTCGGCGATAGGTTCTCCGCGCGGCTCGGACCAGGCGAACGGTGGACCGGCGCCGTGACACGCTCCCGCCCGGCCTGCACCGCGTCACGATCGCATGGTCCGTTCCGCAAGGCGGCGCGCGCGCAGTTCGGGGCCGGGACGGATCCTCGATGGCCAGTGAGCAGCCATTCGACGATGAGCGCCGATCGTGCGTCGGAGGACGGGCACGTTGGCGCTCGCGGTCGGACCGGCGCGATGCGCGCCGCGAGCCAGGTGCTCGACTCCTGTGCCTCATCGGGTGGCTCATCCTGCAATTCATCGGCGGGCTCAACGTGCGCACGGCCGGCTGCGCCAGGCGCTTCGATCCGCGCGATGCGCTGGCGCTGACCTGGGTGCTCGGCATCGGCGACGCCCTCGTCGCCGCGGTGCCGGCGCATCGGACGGTCGATCGCGTTGTCGGGAGGGAACGACCGGCTCACCTACGAGTGGCACGCGCGTGACATCGCGATCCACGGGCTGTGGATGAACGCATGGCGCGCCCTCGGGCACGGCAGCGCGTTTTTCCAGCAGCCGTTCTATCCGTATTTGCTCGCCGCCTGTCATCGGTTCTTCGGCGACGGCCTGTTCGGCGTGCTGTTCGTGCAGCGCCTGTTCGTCACGGCCACGCATTGTCGCGCTCTGGCGCACCATGGCCCGGTTGTTCGACGAGCAGGCACGGGTCTTGCCGCGATGGTCACCGCGATCGTGGTCGTGCTGCGAAAAGTTCGCGCCGTGGTCCGGCATCCTCCTCGGCGAAACGCTGTTCGTGCCGCTGGTCTGCCTGTGGATATACACGCTCGTCGCGCTTCGCGGAATCTCCGACGCCGCGGCCGTGCCATCGCGGCCGGCCTCCGGTCGGCGGCCTGGCCACGCTGACCCGCTCGTCGTTGCTGCTGGGATGGGCCGGCCGTCGTCCCGGCGTCTAGCGATCGCGCTGGGATGGCGGCGGCAGCGTCTCGGCCGGCTGGCGCTGCTCGTGGCCGACGATGGTCGCGGTCACGTCGACGGCGACGATCCGCAACTGGATCGTCGCGCGACAGGTTCGTGGCGATCTCGTCGGAAGGCGCGGTGGTCCTCTCCGTTGGCAACTCGCCGCCGCAGCTGACGCATGCCGCCGTCGCACAAGGCGCTGTACGACCGCCTCGGGCCTCGACCCGATTGGTGCAGGCGGTCGCGGAGTACGCCAGGCAGCAACCGCGCGCTTCGCGCGCGGCACTGTGGTGGAAAGCGCGGCATACCCTGGGATGGTTCGACGCGATTCGGCCGGGCGCGGGCACGTCGGCGTTTTACATCGCCACGTGGATGACTGACGCTCGTCGGGCGTCGGCGCTCCTGCCCTGATCGCGCCAAGGCGATCGCTGATCGCGGCGGCGATCCCGTTGCTGGTCGCCGCATCGCACTTCGCCGTTGTCGTCATGTTCCAGCCGCACGTGTACGGCGACCGGCTGCTGATGCCGCTGTACATGCTGCTCGTGCCGTATGCGGCCCCTCCCTGTCGCGGCCTCGCGCGCAGGCTCGGTCGGGATTCGGCCGCGAGCGCGCCGCGGCGGCGTGCTGGATCGTGCTGCGGTCTCGCCGCTGATCGGCGCGCACGGCAGGCGCCTCTTGCCGCAATCGATCTGGACGTGCTCGTCATCGCTCTGCTGGCGGCGGGACTCCAGCCTGGCCGGCCTGCCGGAACTGCGGCCGCCGCGCGTCGCGATCTCATCGACCTACGCGGTCGTGCTCGCGGCCCGGCTGCTGCGCGACATCAATGGCGCCCGCGCGGCCCGACCTGCCGCGCCGAGTGGCTTTTCTCGCGGTCGCGCTGTTCTCGGGCGCACTGCTGCCCCTGGAGTGCGGCATCACCAGCGCGGGGATCGATCGCGAGGCCGCACGCGCCGGCTGACGACGTACGCGGTGAGCGCGGCACTCACGATCGCTGCGCTGCACGCGATCGGAGGTGGCGTCAACCACAGAGCGGGCGCTGTTGGCCGGTCGCGTCGCGGCGTTCGGCCTGGCACGGCGCTGGCGTCTACGCACTGGTATGGATTGAAGGCGGGTGGCCCGTTAGTCCAACTGTTTGGGCGACCGCGGCTGGAGGCATGGTCGTTGGCTTCTTCGTCGAGATCCTGCGCGGCGCGGGAGCTGGCGAATGCCGGAGCGCCGCTTTTGCTCATCGCGGCGCTCGCGATCGGCGTGTCGGGCGTCATGGCCAGCAGGCTTGAACAGGAGACCGGACAACGAGAGGTTCGTCGTCTGGTCTGACGGGAGAATCAGCGACCTCGCGAAGCACTGTGGACGTCCGGCGGCGCGGCGCAGCCGGACCTTCTGCTCTCCTATTCTTCTATTTGAATCCCTGGAGAGGGTCACTCGATCCGGACTGCGCGGATGTCTCTGCCGGCCTGGTGCAGGACGGCCGTCGCGGCGCGACCGCTGCCGTCGACTTCGAACGTCAGCTGCGCATCCACGACCTTGAGGAAAAGTCCTTCGGCCCTTCCGCAAAGATCTCGAATCTCGGCTGGCCGGTCAGCTGCGCGAAAAATGGCTGTCTTCGCGCGTGACGGAGAGGATCGCGGTGGGCGCGAGCTGATAGCGTCCGACGTACCGATCGAACACCTGCGGATCGACCAGCGACCTCGGTTCGTGTTCTCGCCGGCGCTGGCGGCGCGAGCAGCGGAGATTCCCATCCAGCAGGTGACGGCCGATGTCGTCCGGACCGGCGGCCGTGCCGGCGTTCGACAGTACGACGATGCCGATGCGCGCGATGGGATCGAAGCCGATGAACGTGCGATACCCGCCGGTGCCGCCGTTGTGCCAGATGAGATCCCTTGCCATGCATCGTCAGCACGTGCCAGCCAAGCGCCACCGCCAGGTTCGGCCCTCCGGTCGGACGCCTGACTGTCAGCATCGTCGCCATCGCAGGCGCCAGCGGTGTCTTGACGTAGCCGAGATTCGCCGCAAGAAACGTCAGCAGGTCGTTGGTCGTCGAGCGGAGCGCGCCGGCGCCGGCGAGCGCGCGCGAGATCCCAGTTGGCAACAGGCTGCATCGTGGCGCCGTGGCCGACCGCCAGCCGCGCCTTCATCTCCGGCGTCAAGCGTAATCGCCGTGCTCGTCATGCCCAAGCGGTGTGATCACGCGCGCGCGCACCAGCGCCTCGTAGTCGGTCGCTCGCGCGCTGAGCGTCAGCGCGTGGCCGAGCAGGCCGCCGCCGAGGTTCGAGTACTCGTACGCGCTCCCGATATCTCGCGTCAGCTGGACGCCGGACAGAAACGCGTACATCTGCTCGACGGAATAGTCGGCATACGGATTGGCCGGATCCTTCGGCGAGAAGTTCGTCGGCATTCGGGGCAGGCCCGAGGTGTGCGTCGCCAGATCTTCCAGCGTGATCGAGCGGCCGCCGCGCTCCGGGATCTTGACCGCTGGCTGGCAGGAATTTCCCGACCGGGTCGGTCAGCGCTACTTCGCCTCGCTGGACCGCCTCGGCGAGCAGGAGCGAGGTGAACACCTTGGTGATCGATCCGATCTCGAAGAGCGTGTCGCCGTTCAGCGGCCGCGGATCGTTGTTCGCGAGGCGGCCGTACGACACGACCCTTCGTCCCGACGGCTCGATGACGCCGACGACAATCCCGACGCTTTGTTTCTGAGCGTCGATCCGATCGACGAGGATCTTCCGGATCTCCGCGTCGGACGGCACCGTGGCCGTCTGTGCGGCGCGCCGGCGAGGCGGCAGAGCAGCGCGGCAGGCAGCCACGTACGATCGGGAAGAGTTGCGAGCCTCTTCATTCGTTCCTCTCGAGCGCGTCTATTCTCGCCTGAAGCTTGTTCGCCACACGCCTGTTGAGGTCGCCGATCAACACGAAGACGGCCACGGTCCCCGCCAGGCCCCACAGCGCGCGGGAGCGCGTGTTCGGGGCGGGCCAGGACCGACCCCAGGCACACCAGAGTCATGCCCGGCACCAGCGGCGCGAGGTACCACTTCCAGACGCTCCGCAGCAGATCCCGCTGGCGCTCGAGCTCGCCGCGATGAAACTGCAGACAGTTGGTCAGGCCCATCTCCGCGGGCATCACTCGCGCCGATCCATACCGGTGCAGATGGTAGACGATGAAGATCACCGCGGCCACGCTCACGACGCCGGCCGCTCTCAACGACGGCAGCGGGCGCCTTCCACGCCATCCATCCGAAAATGACCACCACCACCGCGCCGGCGGCATATTCCCGAACGTTCCGGCGATGGACAATGCGCGCGAAGCCGCCGTGAGCGGCGGCGCAGCTCCTCGATGGACATCGCGCCGATTTCCGCCGGTTGATCCTGCCACAGACCCTGCAGCTGCTCGCGGCACGCGTTCGTCGGTCATCGCGCCTCCGTGTCGTGAAAGCGGCGCGCGAGGACCGGCCTTGATGCGGTGAACCTTCGTCGCGACGTTGCCGGCCGACAGCCCGGTCACGTCGCCGATCGACGCGGCGTCGACGCCCTCGAGATAGCAGCAGCATCACCTGCCGGTCCATCGGCTTCAGCCGCCGCACCAGCGCCCGTAGTCGTTCCAGGGCGCGATGCGCGTCGAGGTCGCGATCGGCGTCGTTCGCGGCTGGCGATGTCGTCGAGCCTGTCGAGTCCAACGAGCGTCGGCGCGCTGGCGCGCCGCCGGACCACCTGCGAAGTCGCGACGTTGTGGGCGACGCGGTAGACCCATGTCCGCAGCGAACAGCGCCCTTCGAATCGCGACAGGCTCTGCCAAAGCGCTACGTGGATGTCCCGCACCAGGTCGCGGCTCTTTCCGGCGTCCGTCTCGTAGGCGCGAGCGAGCCGCTCCAGCGCGGCGCCGCACGTCGCGACCGCTTCTCGCGTACAGCGCGTCCTGGTTGGCCACTCGAAGAGCAGGTAGTCGTCCCGGCGGGACGTTTCACAAGAGCGGAATCCTTCACTCGACAAACCGGTCACACGTTCGCCTTCGCGAGTTCTGACATCAGCCGTACGCCTTTGGTCTCCGGCAGCGTCCAGACCATCGCGCCGGCCAGCAGCGCGAACGGCACCGCGAGCGCGATGCCCGCGCCGAACGTGAAGCGCGCGGCGACCATCCCGATGATCACCGGCGCGAGAAACTGCACGCCCCTGGCCGTGTTGTAGATGATCCCGAGCGCCGCGGCGCGAACCGACGTCGGGAACACTTCGTTGAGCAGCGGTCCGATGCAGCCCCAGTTGCCTTCGCCGAAGCCCGACCAGCAGCATGAAGCCGAACGTCGTCACCGCGTAGCCGCCGGCTGCGTCCCAGCCGAGCGTGATCATCGGCGAGGCCGAGCGCCTTGATCACCGAAAAGGCCGTGAAGCTCGGACGACGGCCGAAGCGATCGCTGGCGAACCCGAACGCGATGTAGCCGGCCACCGATCCGATCTGATCCATCAGCAGCAGCCACGCGACGTCGCCGCGTCGACAGGCCGCGCGATCTCGAGCAGGTAGGTCGGCAGCCAGATCGGTCTTGAACCAGTAGGCCGCCATGTTGAACGTCGTCACCGACAAGGCGCCAGCGCGGTGGTCTTGCGCAGCGCCGGGCCGAGCATCTGGCCGAGCGCACGCTGACGTAGCCGAGCCGCTTGTTCACGCCGGCCTTGACGCTCAGCAGCCACACGTCCGACTCGGGCATCTCGCGCCGGATGAAGACGACCAGCAGCGCCGGCAGCGCCGACAGCATGAACGCGAGCGCGCCAGCCGATCGACGGCGCGAGAAGATTGCCGACCATCGACGCGAAGAAGCGCGCGAACGCCGAACCGCTCTGCAGTGACGAGCCGTAGCGGCCCGCGCACCTGCGGCGGCACCGTCTCGCCGACCAGCGCGTGCGCGACCGCCCACTCGCCGCCGACGCCGATGCCGGTGACCGCGCGCGCGATCAGCAGCGACCAGAAGCCGATCGCCAGTCCCGACAGCCAGCGTGCCGACGCTGTAGACCAGGATCGTGAGCATCAGCAGCGGCTTGCGGCCGAACCGATCCGCCATCGCGCCGCCGATGAAGCCGCCGACCGCGGTGAACGCGAGCGCGCGTGCCGAGCAGGATCGCCACCTCGTTCGGCGTCAGCGCGAGATCCTTGACGATGACGGCGATCGATGGCGAGATGAGAAAGCTGAGGAGCGAGCAGATCGTAGAAATCGAAGATCCAGCCGATGAAGGAGAACGCGAGAATCTTGCGATGGATCGGGAGGACCGTGGGGCTTTCGCTGAGCAGCGTCATTGGATGGCCTATGTTAAGGTAACCGCCACTCAGGATGACAGAACAACCGGGACCGGTCGCGCGCGCCGCGCTCGCGCTGACCAACTGGACCGAGCGATGGGTTCCAGACGCGTTCATCTTCGCGCTCGCTCGCCACGATTCTCGTCGATCGGCGCGCGCGCTGGCCGCGACGCCGGCGCACGCTCGCGCAGACGGTCGACGCCTGGGGCCGCGGCTTCTGGGACCTGATCCCGTTCACGCTGCAGATGGCGCTCGTGATCATCACCGGCCACGTGCTGGCCACGTCGCCGCCGATGGGACGCGCTCATCCGCGCGATCGCCGGCTGGCCGCGAACGCCGCGCGGCGCGGTCGCGCTGGTCGACCTTCTTCGCGCTCGCCAGCGTCGTGGTTCAACTGGGGATTCAGCCTGGTGTTCAGCGCGGTGCTGCGCGATCGAGATCGCGCGGCGGGTGGAAGGCGTCGACTATCGCGCGCTGGCCGCCGCCAGCATGCTCGGGCTCGGCAGCATCTGGGCGCAGGGCCTCAGCGGATCGGCCGCGCTGCAGATGGCCACGCCCGGCGCGCTGCAGCCGCCGATCCGCGACATCGTGTCGCACGGCGGCATGGTGCCCGGCGGCATGATCCCGTTCCGCCACACGATCTTCTCTGTGGCAGAGCCTCGCGTCGGTCGCTCGTCGAGATGGTCGTCGTGGTCGCCGTGATGTGGCTGGCGACGCCGCCGGCCGGCGAGGCAAGACCGCGCGCCGACCTCGGCATCGACCTCGGCGACCGATCAGAACGTCGAGACGTCGAGAGCCTCGAACCGCGAACGTCGACATCCCGGAGCCATGGCTGGAGCACTCCCCGCTCCTCATCGTGGCTCGTCGTCGCGCTCGGCGTGCGCGCTATCTCGCGCGCTACTTCGCGGCGGCCGGCGAGCCGCTGAACGCGCTGAACCTCAACATCCTGAACCTGGCGTTCCTGCTCGTGGGCTTCCTGCTGCACGAGCACGCCGGCGCGGCTGATGCGCGCCGTGCAGGACGCGACGCCGGCCGTGTGGGGCGTGATCCTGCAGTTCCCGTTCTACGCCGGCATCGCCGGCATCATCACCGGCGACGCATCTGAACGAGCGGCTCGCGAGCCGTGTTCGTGCGGCATCTCGACGCCCGCGACGTTTCCGGCGCTCGTCGCCGTTGTACTCCGGCGGTCCTCGGCGTGTTCGTGCCGTCGGGCGGATCGAAATGGGTGATCGAGGCGCCTCTACGTGATGGCGGCCGCACACACGCTGAAGGTCCACCTGGGCTGGGTGGTATCGTCGTACGACCTGGGAGAAGCGCTCGCGAACCTGCGTCAGCCGTTCTGGATGCTGCCGATCCTCGGGCTGTTCAAGCTCGGCGCCCGCGACGTGATGGGATATACGATCGTCGTCTTCCTCGCGCTCACGCCGGTGGTCCTCGGTGCTGGTGACGATGCTCGGACTGACGCTACAGTATCCGTTGTAGGTCGTCATGCGGCGGCGGGGCCCTGCGGCCGCGTAGGCGGCGGCTGAGGTTCTTCCGCGCGGCCGCGGAACCGGCTGGAGCTGCACCACTCCTCGAACTCGCGAATCGCCTCGTCGAACCGCTTTTGCGAGAGCAGCACGTTTCCCAGGTTGTTGTGCGCGTTCGCGTAAGCCGGATCGATCCGCAGCGCCTCGCGGTATTCAGCCGTCGCCTCGATCGAGCCGACGCGCAACCGTCAGCGCGGTTGCCGAGGTTGTAGTGCGCGATCGCCGACTGCGGCTCTCAGCGCGAGCGACGCTCTTGAAGTGCGCGATGGCCTCGTCGTTCCTGCCCAAGCTCCAGATACAGCAGCGCCACATCGTCGTGCAGCGCCGGCGTCGCCGGGATGCTTCTCGATCTCCGATCTCGTAGCCGTCGACGTCCTCGGCGGCGACCTTCGGCCGGAAATCGCGGCTGAGCAGATTCGAGATCGGCGTCGTCGCGCGTCAGCACCTGGATCCAGAGGTCGCCCATCTCGTCCGCACGATCGCTGGCCCCAGCGCGCGCGCGTGCGGCGGATGCTCCGGGTTGCGCGGGTTGTCGGCCGAGTTGTCGTAGGTGTAGCGCATCGACAGCCGTCGTCCCCTTCGGCAGCCGGAGCGGCGTCACGAAGCGGTAGACGTGCTGCCAGCGGAAGTCCCAGTCGGCGATGTCGATCGAGCGGCTTCGTCGAGCCGTCGGGCAGCGTCGCCTCGCCGCGCACGTCGCGCGCGCGATAGTGCGCGTGCGGCTGCACCGCTTCGCACCTCGACGTCGACCGGCAGCGTGTAGGAATCGGTGATCGTGTATTGCGCGTCGCCGGCGGGGATGTCGATGTTCTGCCGCCCGAGCCGCAGCATCGCCGGCGTGCGCGTCGGCGGCTGATCGCCGAAGTAGAGGCCGATCGACGGCTGCACCTGCTCCGGCCTTGCCGCTCGGCTGCATGTGCAGCTCGACGACCAGATCGGTGCTCGCGCTCGAGGCGCCAGGCGAGATCGTCCGGCAGCAGCGGCGCGACCTGTCCCGGCGTCCATCCGAGAAAGTGGCCGTCCGGATAGTGCGCCGATCGCGGCAATCAGGCCGTCGTAGCCCGGCCCCGGATCCGCTTCGTCGAGCGCGCGCGACGCCGGCGTCGTATCGATGCGGATGTTCGCGTGGTGCACGACCCTCGGGTTGCCTGGCCGGAATTCGAGGCCGCGCACGAAGCGCGCGCGTCTCCACCGGGATCGGCAGCACGAAGATGCGAAAGGCGTCGGTGCCTTCGGCCGGAAGCGTGTACGGCTGCTGGCAGCGTGACGACGAGATCCGGTTTCCCGAGTTGCCAGCCTTCGGTCCACGTCGCGACTGGCGACTGGCGACTGATCGACTCCGGCTCGCCTTCCGGCGCGCCGGCGTCCGACCCACCGCCGCAGCAGTCGCGATCTCCGCGCGCGCTCAGCGGATGCTGGCCGACGAACGGACCGTCGGCCGGATCGGCCTTCCACGGCGGCATGAAGCGATTCGCGGTGACGGTCGCGATCTGCGCCGCGTGCCGCTTCGCGTCCGGCGTAGGTGAGCAGGCTGAACGGCGCCGAGCCGCCCGGGTGATGGCACATGCCGCAGCGATCGGCCAGCAGCGGCGCGACGTCTTTCGTGATAGGTGACGGACTGGCGCGCGCAGGACGGCGATCAGCAGGAGCACCAGGCGACGCCGCCAGGCCTGCACACAACCGTGCGACCGGCAGCAGATCGGCGTAGTGCAGGCCTTCAGGTCTGCACGTCGGTCGCTGTCATCGCGCCAAGATCCGAGATGAAACAGCCGACGGCCTGCGTCGTCGCGCGCGGCGCCGGGCTTGCCGGCGACGATCGCGGTCAGCGCATCGAACGAGATCGCGCTGCGGTCGGCGCAGGCCGCTCGCGCCCGAGATCGACGTAGCGATCGTCGATCCGTCCGCGATACACGACGCGTCCGCCGGCGACGACCGCCGCTTCGGGCGTCACCGTCGCGCCGGCGAACTTCACGAGCGCCTGCTCCGGATCGCGCACCGCCTCGACGGCGCCCTCGTAGGCATAGCGCGGCCATGTGCTCGCGGATCGCCGCGGCGTCTCTCGGCAGGGATTCGGATAGACCAGCCGGAACACGACGCCTTTCGGTCCGAACGCATCGGCGATGCCGGCGGACCTCCGGCGCATAGCGATTCGAAATCGGGCAGTCGGTGCTGGTGAACAGAAAGACGATGGCCTTGGTGCCTGCCGGCGCCTGCAGCGCATCGACCGGCGCGCCCGACAGCGCCTGCACGAGAACGGCGAGCAGCGGCAGGAGGAACACGGAACGATGCGTACACAAAGAAAGGGCTTAGGGCTGAGGGCTTAGGGCTAATCGACCTAACCCCGAATCCCTAGCCCTAAGTCCCTACAGCCCCAGTCCTACGCTAGTCCCTACCAGGTCAACCACCGCGCCGAGGCGGATGATCCGGCCCTGGAGAACGGCGTTCGGCTGCAGGTAGGTGCCTGCGGAGCCGCGAGTCACCGGCGTCGTGAGCGCGGACATTGGTCGTCGGCGAATACGCGTGCCGCGCACCGTGAAGTAGTCGTCCGAGTTCAGCGCGTTGAAGATGTCGATCTTCGGATCGAACTTCGATGCCGCCCACCGTGATCCGCTTGCTGAACGACAGGTCGAGCTGGTTGACGCGCGGCGTCAGCAGCGTGCCCGGCGCGATCGAGCGGCACCGTGAACGATCCGGAGGTTGATGCCGGCCGGCACGACGCGGGCGCCGACCGACGCAGCCCTGCGACGCCGAGTTGCCCGGGCAGACGACGTAGTTGCGTGGTCGGCGGTGACCGTCCAGGTCGAAGCCGATGCCGCTATACGTGGTGAAGTTCGGCGCGCCGGCGCCGCCAGCGGTCAGCGCCGACGTGCCGAGGATGTAGCCGGGCAGCGCCTGGAACGACGCCGCGGTCGTGATGCCCCACCACGGCAGCGGGCACGTGCCGGCCAGCTTGAACTGCGTGCGCCACGGGATGCCGCTGTTGGTCTGGTCGCAGTAGTTCACGCCGCCGATCGTCAGCAGGAAGTTCGGGTTGCTCGCCGCGCCGCTGCAGGTGTTCGCGATCGTGCGGTCGGTCGCCGATGCCGCCGAACAGCCGGCGCGCCGTGCGGGAGCCGCGCCTGGAAGTTGAACTCGAACGCGTTGTACGACTGCTTGACGTTCGAGTCGTTGGTGTCGACGTTCTGCACCGCCTGCTGCCACCGCCGTGCTGACCGTGTCGTACATCGTGATCGGCGTGCCGTCGATCGGGCTGAACACCGTCACCGGCTTGTAGCTCGCGTTGGTCGACCGTGCCGTTGGCGTAGGTGCCCGGACGCAGCACGTTGTTGCGCTCCAATGAGTTCCTGCGCGTCGTTGTGGAACCACTCGCCCGACACCGACACGCCGCGCGCGATTTCGCGTGTCACGCCGAGGTTGAACTGGTCGACGTACGGACGCGTCAGGCTCGGATCGAGGCTGCGCCAGCGAGATGACGCCGAAGTTGGCCGGCGACGCTGGCGAAGTTGATCTCGCACGTCGGATCCGGCGAAGTTGCAGCGGTTCGACTCCCTGCGCGATGTCGTCGCCGTTCTTGTCGTGTCCACGGCGCGGTGTTGTTGCCCGCGGCGTTGATGACGGTGCCCGACGGCCGGGTCATACAGCGACGCCAGCGTCGTCGTCGCGGCCGACGCCGAAGCGGTTGTAGCCGAAGCGAACCGCCGTCTTGCCGTTGCCCATCAGGTCGTAGACGATCGACGTGCGCGGCGAGAACATCTTCCACGTCGGCATCTTGATGTCGCCGAACGCCGGGATGTTCGACGAAGCGGCCGACCTGCGCCGTCCTGGCCGGTGACCTGCTCGCTGATGTACTCGTAGCGGCCGCCCAGCGTGATGCGTGGCGCGCTTGAACGTCAGCACGTCCTGGCCGTAGATGCCCAGGTTGGCGTTCAGCCGGTCCTGCCAGTGCGACGGCGTCGCGAGCAGCGTCACCGTCGACGGCAGCGGCAGGCCGGTCGTCGCGTTCGTCGTGTAGTTCTGGTAGAGGTCGGCGTTGCCGCGCGAGGTTCTGGTTGTACGGACCCCAGGAGTCCTGGAACCCGACCTTGATCGCATTCGATCCGGTGACATACGAGGCCGACGCCTGCATGTTGTAGCGATCCGGGTAGCTGCCGTACTGCGCCGCCGACGCGGTGTTGGTCGACGCGCCGCCGTCGACGACGTGCCGCGCGGTCGCAAGCCACGCCGCGCGTGCCGTACTCCTTCTCGATGCCCGGCTGGTACAGGTTGTTGTAGCGCTCGATGTTGCTCGAGAAGCCGCCTTCGACCAGCAGCTTGCTGCTGACCGTGGACGTGTACTTGATCATGTTCGTCGTGTAGAGCGGCGAGTTCCACACCACCGACGAGGTCGTCTGATCGTCGCCGCGCGCTCATCGCCGCGCCACGGACCTTGTGGATGCGGTCGTAGTAGCCCGACAGCTTGTTGCGCGGGCTGATCTGCCAGGTGAGGCGCGCCAGGCCGCTGTACTGATGCTGTCGGATCGACGCCCTGCGGGCAGAGCGTGCCGCCGCGGCCGGCCAGCGCGTTGGCGCAGGCGAGGATGCCGGCCTTGGTGCCGTCGGACACGTAGGTGCTGCCGATCGGCTTGTTGACGATGAAGAAGCGGCCCGGACCCGAAGAACCACAGCGAGTCCTTCTTGATCGGCCCGCCGACGGTGAAGTTGGTGTCGTTGTAGGTGCCGATCTTGTCGACCGCTCTTGACGCCGTTGGCCGCGCAGGAACGACGTCAGGTTGTCGCTCTGCAGCTTGAGCTGCGTCTCGTAGCCCTGGAAGAGCGAGCCGCTGAAGCGGTTGCCGCCCTCTTTCGGGATCATGTTGATCTTCACGCCGCCGGTCGGCGAGTCCGACCGTGCCGCCGCCGGTCTGGTAGACCATTTCCTGGTTGCCGGCGTCGTTGGTGTAGGTCTGGATCGCGCCGTCGCCCTGCAGCCCGTTGATGATCATGCCGTCCATCATCAGCGAGGTCTGCGCGGCGCCGAGGCCGTGCACGGTGAAGTAGGTCTGCTGCATCGCCTGCGAGCCGCCGACGTCCGGCGCCGTCAGCGTGACGCCGACGACCAGCTGACCGACGCCCTGGATGGTGTGCGCGGTCGGCACCGCGTCGAGCACTTCGCGCGACAGCACCTGCGCCTTCGAGTTGCTCTGCACGTCGACGACCGGCGACTGGCCGGAGACGGTGACCGTCTCCTCCATCGCGCCGACCTTCAGCTCGGCGTTGATCGTCGAGGTGAAGTTCGACGGCAGCTCGACGCCGTCGCGCTTGACCGCCGAGAAGCCCGGCAGGTTGAAGGTGATGGTATAGGTGCCGGGACGAAGGTTCTCGATGCGATACAGCCCGTTGGCGTCGGTGGTGACCGAACGCGACTTTCTCGATCAGCGCCGGGCTGCGCGGCTTCCACGGTCACACCAGGCAGCACCGCGCCGGTCGCGTCCTTCACAACACCCGCAAACGCGCTCTGTGCGCGCGCGGTCGCGGGGAGCGCGAGGCATCCCAACGCCACGGCGAACAACATTGCAATACGACTTCTCGTCATGCGCCAATCCTCCTCAGTCGACAGGTCCGACAGAGATTTAGCTCGCATGGAGGATATGGCGCATTCTTGTAAGAATCCACTGAGAAAGTGCATTCGCGAGACGACTTTCGGACGATCCAATTCCGGAAATTGGATCGCTCAGAGGATGCGCAGCGGTTGTCTCTTTCGATACAGCTCGATCGCGTTGGCGGAATTGCGCAGCGACGGTCGACCTGCCCGGCGGCGGTCGCGAGCGCGAGCCCGCTCCGCGCCACGCGGACCGCGTCGTCGAAGCGGCCCGGCCGCCGCGTACGCCGCGCGCGAGCGCCGTCAATCGCGGTTACATCCTGGTGACGTGCGCGCTTGTCGGCCGCGCTCAGCGAGCCGAATGCCGCTTCGAGGCATTCCGCAACGACGGATCCGGAAGCGGTCGCCCGAATCCACGCGAGGCCCGGCGAGCGCCTGAACGTTGTCGTCGCGGAGCGCGAGCGCCTCGGCGAACTGACGCGACCGCCTCCGCGCGGCGTCCGCGGATCGACAGCAACTGCCCGAGGTTGGTGTGCGCCTCGACGTTGTCCGGCCGCAGCGCCGCGGCGCGCCGGTAGTGCTCGAGCGCCGCGTCGCTCTGCCCGGCGAGCTGCAGCAGCGCGCCGAGGTTGTTGTGCGCCTGCGCGTAGTCGGGATCGATGCGCAGCGCCTCCTGGAACGCGGCGATCGCCTCGTCGCGCCGGCCGCGCGCCGACAGCGCGAAGCCCAGGTTGCAGTGGGTCGGCGCCGACTCGCGGATTCAGCCGCAGCGACTGCGCGGATACTCGGCGATCGCCTCGTCGAACATCCCGGCGTCGAGATACAGGCTCGCCACGGCGTCGTGGCGCAGCGGGTTCTGCGGATCGGCCTGCAGCAGCTTCGTGTAGCGCCGCCAGATCTTCGCGCGTGTGCCTTGCGGCGGAAGTCGGCGGTCAGGATCGGCTCGTCGGCGGCGGCTCGCGGAATCACCTGCATCCAGAGATCGCCCATCTCGTCCGACGTGTTCTGTCCCCAGACGACGCGCGCCGGCGGATGGTGCGGATTGCGCGGATTGCCGGCCGAGTTGTCGTAGACGTAGCGCATCGACGAGCGTCGGTGCCCTTCGGCAGGCACGAACGGCGCCGCGTAGCGATAGACGTCCTGCCAGCGGAAATCCCAGTCGTCGATCGCGATCAGCCAGCGGGTGGTGCCGTCCGGGCAGCTCCGCCCGCGCTTCCATCCGTCGCGCGAGGTTGTGCGCGTGCGGCTGGACGGCCAGCACCTCGACGTCGACCGGCAGACTGATAGCGATCGGCGACGACGTAGTCGCGCGCCGCCGGCGGGATGTCGATCGTCTCGCTGCCCAGGCGCAGGCCGACCGGCGTCCGCGTCGGCGGCGTCGTCGGTGAAGAAGAAGCCGACGCTCACGCCGACGCGCTCGGCTTTCCCGGTCGGCTGCAGGTGCAGCTGGACGACGAGGTCGCTGCCCGGCTCGAGCCGCCACTGCGTGCCCGTCCGGCGCACGGATGCGGCGCCTGTCCCGGCGTCCACCCGAGCAGCTGCCCTTCCGGATAGCGCGCGTCGCGCTCCATGCTGCCGGCGTAGCCGGGCTCGGGATCGCGCAGCGTCGAGCTGACGCGACGACCGCGTGCGATCGACGCCGAGGTTGGCGTGGTGCACGACGCGCGCGTTGCCGGGATGAAACTCGATCGCGCGGACGTAGCGCGCCGCGGCGACCGGGATCGGCATCACGAACGTGCGGAACACGTCGGCGCCGTCGGCCGGCACGCGTGATGCGCTCCGGCATGCGGACGATGAGATCGGGTGTGCCCGAGCTGCCAGCCGTCGCTCCAGTTCGGCATGCGGCGGCAGCGCCGGGCGATCGCCCTCGGGCGCGCCGTCCGCGATCCACTGCTGCAGCGATCTGCAGCTCGGCATCGGTCAGGCGGCGCTCGCTCTGAAAGTCGCCCTTGCCCGCGACCGGCTTCCACGGCGGCATGATGCGCCGCGCGGTCACCGTCGCGATCTGCGTCGCGTGCCGCCGCACATCGTCGTAGGTGATCAGGCTGAAGGGGCCGATCTCGCCGGGCCGATGGCACGACGCGCAGCGGCTCCAGATGATCGGCGCGATGTCTTTGGTGAAGGTGAGCGGCGGCTGCGCCGACGCGAGCGGCGGACACGCACATGACGAAAGAAGAAACCGCAGAGACACGCAGAGACCGCAGAGCACAGTTTTCTCTGCGGTCTCTGCGCACTCCGCGGTTCCATCTTCGAGCATGCTGGGCTAGCATACCAACGCTTGGCCGCGAAGAAAGCCGTGCGCCGAACGCGCGCGAGCCCGCAGCCTGCTCCGTCCGATGCGTCGTGTCATGACGACGCGATGGCGTCGCGGCCGGCCCTGGTTCGCGCTCGCGATCTTCGGCGTCGCGCTGCTGCGTGCGGCTCGTGCACGTGTGGCAGATCCGGCGGTCGCCGTTCTTCTCGCTGCTGATGGGCGACTCGCGCGGCTACGACGAGTGGGCGCAGCGGATCGCCGGCGGCGACTGGCTCGGCCACGAGGTGTTCTACCAGGCGCCGCTGTATCCCTACCTGCTCGGCGTCATCTACGCGGTCGCCGGCCGCCACCTGCTCGCTCGTCCGCGTCGTCCAGGCGCTGATCGGATCGGCGTCGTGCGCGCTGCTCGCGCTCGCCGCGCGCGCGCGCTCGTTCTCGCGGCGCGGCCGGCATCGCCGCCGGCCTGATGCTGCGCGCTCTACGCGCCCGCGATCTTCTTCGACGGCCTGCTGCAGAAGTCGGTGCTCGACGTCTTCTTCGTCTGCCTGGCGCTGTGGCTGATGTCACGATCAGAAGAAACCGCAGAGACACGCAGAGACGCGCAGAACGAAAAATATTTCTCTGCGCGTCTCTGCGATCTCCGCGGTTACGTCGTTGCGTGTCTTGTCGGCTTGACGATGGGCGGGCTGGCGCTGACGCGCGAGAACGCGCTCGTCTTCATCGTCGTGATTCTCGGCGTGGATCGTCGTGAAGCGCCGAACGCCGAACGCCGAGCGCCGAACTGACTGCGGCGCGGCGGCGCTGTTCCTGGCGGGGCTCGCGATCGTGCTCGTGCCGGTGGCGGCGCGCAACAGCTACGTCGGCGGCGGCTTCTACGTCACGACGTCGCAGTTCGGTCCGAACTTCTACATCGGCAACAACCCGGCCGCCGACGGCACCTACCAGTCGCTGCGCTTCGGTCGCGGCGCGCCGGAGTACGAGCGGCAGGACGCGACCGAGCTCGCCGAGCGCGCGCTCGGCAAACGGCTCACGCCGGCGGAGGTCTCGAGGCTACTGGACCGACAAGGCGCTCGACTTCGTCACGTCGAAGCCCGGCGCGTGGCTGGCGCTGATGGGCCGGAAGGTCGCGCTGCTCTGGAACGCGACCGAGATGGTCGACACCGAGAGCCAGGAAGCGCACGCGGAATGGTCGCTGCCGCTGCGCGCTCGGCGGTCTCGTCGGACACTTCGGCATCCTCGTGCCCGCTGGCGCTGTTCGGGCGTCTTCGTCACGTGGCCGATGCGATCGCGGCTCTGGATTCTCTACGCGATGACGCTGGCCTACGCCGCGAGCGTCGTCGTCTTCTACGTGTTCGCACGCTACCGCTACCCGCTGGTCCCGCTGCTGATGCTGTTCGCGGCTGGCGGGTGGTCGCGATGCCGCGCGCTGATCGTCGCAGCGCGGCGGCTGCCAGGCGGCGTCTGGGCGCTCGCCGCGGTCGCCGCCGACGGCCGTCGTTCTGCAACTGGCCGATGCTGTCGCCGGCGCTGATGCGCGCGGTCACCGAAACCAACCTCGGCAGCGCGCTCCAGGCGGACGGGACGGCTCGACGAGGCGCATCGACCACTACCACCGCGCGATCGCGCTTCGCGCCGGAGTTCCCGCCCGCCTACAACAACCTCGCGACGGCGCTGCGCGCGAAGGGACAGATCGCCGAGGCGATCGCCGACCTATCAGCAGGCGCCTGCGCGTGCGTCCCGAGTATCCCGAGGCGGAGTACAACCTCGCCAACGCGCTGCTGCGACGCCGGCAAGGCCGGCCGAAGCGATCGAGCACTTCCGCGATCGCGCTGCAGACGATCCCGGCGTCGGTCGACGTCCACAACAACCTCGGGATCGCGCTGATGGATCAGGGCAGGCGGACGAGGCGATCGCCGAGTTCCGCGCCGCGCTGGAGGTCGATCCCGATTCGGTGCAGTCGCACCTCAACCTGGCCAACGCGCTCGGCTCCGGCGCACCGCTACGACGAGGCGATCGCAGCACTTCCGCCGGGCGTCGCAGCTCGATCCGGCCGACGCGTCGTCACACTACGATCTCGGCAGCCTGCTGCTGGAGGCCGATCGGCTCGACGAGCGCGATCGCCGAGTTCAGGCGCGGCGTTGCAGCATCGATCCGAAGTCGGCGCAGGCGCTCAACAACCTCGGCATCGCGCTCGGATCGCAGGGACGCATGGACGAGGCGATCGATGCAGTTCCAGCAGGCGCTCGCGGTCCAGCCGGACTTCGAGGAGGCGAAGCGTAACCTCGCGGTCGCGCTGCAGGTCAGGAAGTAGTGACCAGGCGCTGGGCAGGCCTAGCCGCGAGAAGCCTGCAGGCGTTGTAGGCGCTGCACGCGTGTCCGCCCAAGGACGCACTGGGCACGGCCCTACGGACGCAGATCGGGACGACCGCGAGGAACCGGCGCGGGTTGTCGACGAGGATGTGCCGCAGCGTCGCGTCGCTGACGCCGGCCTTGGCCAGCATCGGCGCGAACGCGGTCACCGTCAGCGCGATGCCCGGGCCGCCGTTCTTCTTCAGCGCGCGCCCGTTGGCGAAATCCGACGACAGCAGCAGGTGATCGACGTGGCCGGCCTCGAGGAACGCCAGGATCATCGCGACGCGCTTCTCGTCGGGAATGATCGCGTTGATGCCGACGCGATCGAAGCCGACGAACACGCCGCGCTTCGCCAGCTGCTGCGCGATCTCCGCCTTCGGATCGTCGAGGCAGCAGACATGGCCGATCGCCACGTGCTTGACGTCGGCGCCGGCGGCCTCGAGCACGTCGAGCTGCTTCAGCGCCGCGTCCATCGGGATCGGCGGGTTCGCGACGCGCACGCCGGTATAGGCGTTGTGCGTGAAGATCGGCAGCCCGGTGCGCGCCTGCGCCTTCGCCACCGCCGTGAACACCTTCTCGCTCGTCGTCGGTCAGCACGCCGCCCTGCTGGCCGATCTCGCCGAAGGCGCCGAGCCGCTGCGCCTTCGCGTCGCGCACCAGGTCGTCGGCAATCTGATCGGCGCTCTTCGTCGCGATGTCCGGCGGATAGTTCCGCTGCATGTAGAAGCCGCCGCTCGCGACGATGTGCACGCCGGACTCGGCGGCGATGCGCTTGAGCGCGTCGAGGTCGCGATCCATGTCGGGATGTCCGCCGTCGACGATGCAGCGGACGCCGTCCGCGCCGGCGGCCTTCGTTTCCGCGATCATCAGGTCGACGTCGTCGCTGTAGCTCGCCGGGACGGGCCGTCCCTGCGCGTCGGCGAGCGCCCTGGTCAGCGGATAGCGGATCGGACAGGTGCTCGTGGAACAGGATCGGGCCGTCGATCGTGCCGGGCGCGCACGTCCGTCGAGCAGCGTGCGGATGACGGGGCCGCCCTGCGCGACGCAGGCCGAGGCGCGACGCACAGGCCGACTCCAGCGCCGATTCCCAGCAGACCGATGGCGTCGCGGCGTGTCAAAGTCATGAGCGCATTCAATCCGACCCAGGCGGCAGCCTTTGGGAGCCGTCAGTGTCGCACTGAACCGGAACGGAGGGCGGCGGCGTCTTGCGTTACGTGAACGAAGCGATGCATGACCACACAGCCCGGCTGGCTGGCGGCCTCGTGAGCCGTGGATCAGGAGCTCGAGCAGCGAATTCGAGGCGCGGCTGAGTCGAGTCGTCGACGTTGGCGTTTCGCGGTCGCCTATGCGCGTGCTGCGGCACCGGCAGGACGCCGAGGACGTGGCGCAGGAAGCGTTCGTCAAGGCCTACCGGAGCTTCCGGCGACCTGCGCGACCGCGATCGGTTTCGCGCGTGGCTGGTGCGCATGACCTGGCGCCTGGCGCTCGATCGGCAGCGCGACCGATCGCCGGCGCGCGCGACGGGATCGTCGCCGCCGATCGCGAAGGCGTCGGCGGCTGCGTCGTCTGCTGTCGCCGGGGCTTCAGGCCCGCGGCGCACGAAGACCTCGAAGCGCGCGAGCGGGCTCGACACGTCTGTGGGCGGCGATCGACGCGCTGCCGGACAAGCTGCGCATCGCCATCGTCCTCGCCAACATCGAGGAGCACGACCTCGGCGAGGTGGCGCGCCTGCTGGATCGTGCCGGAAGGGACCGTGAAGTCGCGACTGTTTCTCGCGCGCCAACGGTTGAAGGAGCTGCTGCAATGATCGACGAAGAGATTCGCGCGGCGCTCGACGTCGACCCTCGCCGGAGTTTCTCGCGCGCGCGTACCGGCACCTGCATCGGCTAAGCCGCCAGCGCTTCGGCGTGGCGATGGTCGTGGGGATTGGCGCTGGCCAGCAGCTGATGGCCGCGCGCAGCTCGTCGTCGTCGTCGTGCCAGCAGGCCGCATGAGGCGGACCAGGCCCGTGCAGTGACCGCAGTCGCGGACGTCCGGCCCGATGCCCGACGGCGTACCGGCCGACCGAACCGCCGGCCGCATCGTCGGTAGCGGCGACGACGGCGACCTGTCGGCGGCAGACCGGTTCAGGCCGGCGACCGCTGCGGGTCGGAAGCCCGCCCGCAGCGACAATCCGACGAGCGCGCCGAGAATTCTCGATCGACCCGCGCGAAGCGCGCGCGCTGCGCGGCTCGTCGACCGACGTGCGCGACGGGCGCATCGACCTCACCGCCGTGCAGACTATCGGCAGCCGCGCCGCGCTCGTGGGAGCTCGAACCGGTCGCCAGGACATCGTCATCGCGCGCATCACCATCGATCCGATCGCGCCGTGCCGGGCGCCGAAGGAGTACGCCCGTGACGAAAGCCAGTTCGAGACGTTCGCGCTCGTGATCGCGTCGTCGCGCCTGGCTCGACCGGCTGCCGGTGCGAGCGCAGGACGGCACCGGCTCCGGCCGCCGCCGGCGAAGCCGGCGACGCCGTCGGTTGCCGCGCCGGCGCTGAAGGTGCAGGTTGTGATCGCGACGTTACCAGGGGCGAGAAGAAGATCAGCAGCCTGCCATACACTCTGACGATGAACGCCGGCAACCACGCGACCCTCCGGATGGGCACGAAGATCCCGGTCGATGATGATGCCGGGCGACGACGCCTCGAAGGACGCGCCCGCTGGCCGGCCCGGTTCAATATCAGGACGTCGGCACCGAACATCGACTGCACCGCGAGCGGCAGATGGACGACGGGCGCTTCTCAGCTCGTCGATCACGATCGACGACTCGTCGGTCTACCCGGACGAGCGCGCGCCGGCGGCGCGCAGGCGGCAACCCGTCGTTCCGCTCGTTCCGCGCGAGCAACTCGATGGATGCTGAAGGACGGCGCAGACCGGCCAGTTCACCACGCGCCGACCGACAAGCCGCTGACGCGGCGACGTCGGTGAAGGTCGACGTCATCGACGGTCATGAGTGAAGTAGTGTCAGTCAAGCCGATGTCAGTCATGAGTCAGTAGTCGATTCAGTCCGTAGTCGACGGTCGCGACACGACGCGCTGACAGGACTCGACTAACGACGTAGCGACTCGTGATCTATCGACTAACGACTCGACTAACGACTCGAACAGCCCAGCCGCGCCCATGCCGCCGCCGATGCACATCGTGACGACGACGCGCTTGGCGCCGCGGCGCTTGCCTTCGATCAGCGCGTGGCCGACGAGGCGCTGGCCGGACATGCCGTAGGGATGGCCGACGGCGATCGCGCCGCCGTTGACGTTCGAGGCGATCGTCGGGGATGCCGAGCCGGTCGCGGCAGTAGATCACCTGCACCGCGAACGCTTCGTTCAGCTCCCAGAGATCGATGTCGCTCGACCTTCAGTGCCGGTCTGCTTGAGCAGCTTCGGCACGGCGAACACCGGGCCGATGCCCATCTCGTTCGGCTCGCAGCCGGCGACCGCGAAGCCGCGGAACACGCCGAGCGGCGTCAGCCCTCTGCTCGCCGCCGTCTTCGTCGTTCATCACGACGCAGACGCCGGCGCCGTCGGAGAACTGGCTGGCGTTGCCGGCCGAGATCACGCCGCCTTCGATCGCCGGCTTGATCTTCGCCACGCCCTCGTAGGTCGTGTCGGCGCGGATGCCCTCGTCCTGCGTGACCGTCACGTCCTTCGATCGACTCCGCGCCGGTCGCCTTGTCGACGACCTTCATCGTCGTCGTCATCGGCGCGATCTCGTCGTCGAACTTGCCCGGCGTCGCGCGCGCCGCGGCGCGCGCTGCTGGCTGCGCACGCCGTAGCTGATCCTGCTGCTCGCGCGAGATGCCGTAGGTCTTCGCCACGTACTCGGCCGTCTGCAGCATCGGCCAGTAGAGCTCGGGCTTGTGCTCGACGATCCAGTCCTCGTTGAGCATGTGCTTGTTCATCTCGTTCTGGACGCACGAGATCGATTCGACGCCGCCGGCGGCGTAAGATCTCGCCCTCGCCGGCTCATGCACGCGCTGCGCGGCGATGCGCGATCGTCTGCAGGCCCGACGAGCAGAAGCGGTTGACGGTCATCCCGGAGGTCGTCACCGGACAGCCGGCGCGGATCGCGATCTGCCGCGCGATGTTGCGGCCGGTCGCGCCTTCCGGGTTGGCGCAGCC
>ERZ1370068.9466-contig-8242_pt1 | contig 26097 bp, 26 predicted proteins | sample MGYA00561227_ERZ1370068 | MGnify/ENA primary metagenome ERZ1370068 (study PRJEB38410, sample SAMEA6850437) | metagenome | study: Metagenomic assessment of the ecological functions of the soil: analysis of the soil microbiota associated with the...
AATGTACTTCGTTCAGTTACGTATTGCTCACCCCAGCTCGGAACAGGCGCGCGACGCACTGGCACGGATGCGGGCACGCTCTTGGGCGCGGCCTGGATGGCCTCGGGTAGGCGTCGGGCCTCCCTCCAGTCGCGCCGGCCGCGTAGGCACTGGTCCCCGGCGGCGATCCGCTTCGGCGGGGGTTCGCCCGGCAGGCTGCCGTGGCCGGAAGCGGGAGCGCGACCAGCGTGGCCAGAACAGGACGCCACAGACACGGACATGGGCTTGACCAGGGGCCGGGGTGCAACTGGTTGCTGGACGTGAGCCCTCCTCGCGAGAACCTGCCGCGACCGCGTCAGGCGCTGGCCACCTTGCGCTGCCGCGGCGCGGCGTTGTCAACCATCGGCACGAGCCACGTACCCATTGGTAGACAACGGTTTCCGCCGGCTCACGAGTCGGTGCTACCAATCCCCTGATTCGAGCCGTGGGCGCAGGGCCCCGCGTCAGGCCACGCACGGAGGGCCATGCCAGACGCTCATAGGATCTTCCCTCGATTCAGTCGCCACGACACCCGCAAGCCCGCGTTGTTCATGCGCCGGCTGCCCGATGCCGCCGGGCGGGGCGCTGGAGTCGCTGTCGTCGAGCGCGCCCGAACGGACGTCGGAGAGCCTGGCGCTGGGCCTTGCCGGTACTGGGCGTGCGCGCGCGGCGACCGCGTGGCGCTGCTGTCGGAGAACCGCTACGAGTGGGCGATCACCGACCTCGCCACGCTCGGCCAGGGCGCGGTCACCGTGCCGATCTACCCCACGCTGCACCGCACCGCAGAGCCTGCACATCCTCGAGAACTCCGAGGCGCGCGTCGTGCGTCGTCTCGAACGCGGCGCAGCTCGAGAAGGTGCTGGCGGTCGCCGACTCGCTGCCGCGGCTCACCACGCATCGTGCGTCATGGACCCGCCGCCCGCTGCGCGACGCCGCGCGTGCGACCTCGGGCTGCGCTGCTCGCCGACGGCGAGCGCCGCCGCGCCGCCGAGCCGGACGCGTTTCGCGCGCCTGGCCGACGCCACGCGGCCGGGCGACCTCGCCACCATCATCTACACCTCGGGCACGACCGGCGAGCCCAAGGGCGCGATGCTCACGCACGACAACATCGCCTCCAACGTCGAGGCCTGCCTCGCAGGTCGTGGAGCTTGAGCCCACCGACTCGTGCCTGTCGTTCCTGCCGCTCTGCCACATCTTCGAGCGCATGGCCGGGCTCTACGCCATGCTCGCCGCCGGCGCCACGATCGCCTACGCGCGCAGCGTGCGAGACGGTGGCCGCCGACGCGCAGGAGGTGCGCCCCACCATCCTCTCCGGCGTGCCGCGCTTCTACGAGAAGGTGTACGCGCGCGTCATGGAGAACGCCGGCGACCAGCCGCCGCTGCGGCGCGCGCATCTTCCACTGGGGCTGGGCGTCGGGCCAGCAGGTGCGCGCGCTGCGCTTCGAGGGCAAGACCGCCGGACTGCTGGCTCGGCGTCGTCGCCGACGATCGCCGACCGGCTGGTGGGCGCCAAGGTGCGCGAGCGCGTCGGCGGCCGCATCCGCTACTGCATCTCGGGCGGGCGCCGCTCGGCGCCCAAGGTGATGGAGTTCTTCTTCGCCATCGGCATCCCGATCCTCGAGGGCTACGGCCTCACCGAGACCTCGCCGGTCATCTGCCTGACCGTGCCCGGGCGCGAGCGGCCCGGCGCGGTCGGGCCCGCCGGTGCCCGGCGCCGAGGTGCGCTTCGGCGCCGAGGGCGAGATCCTCACGCGCGGCCCGGGCGTCATGCAGGGCTACTTCCGGAACGACGAGGCCACGCGCGCGGCGATGCGCGACGGCTGGTTCCACACCGGCGACGTCGGGCCACCTGGACGACGAGGGCTTCCTGCGCATCACCGACCGGCTCAAGGACCTGCTCGTCACCGCGGGCGGCAAGAAGGTGGCGCCGCAGCCGCTCGAGGCGAAGCTCAAGGCGCTCGCGCTGGGTGAGCGAGGCGGTGCATGCTCGGCGACCAGCGCCCGTACTGCGTGGCGCTGCATCGTCCCCAACTTCGCCAACCTCGAGGCCGAGGCGAAGGCGCAGGGCTGGCCGGCGGCTCGCGCCGCGAACTGCTGCAGGCTCGCCGGGCGTGCGGTCACTCTACCAGGGCGTGATCGACGAACTGAACGCCGGGCTCGCCCCGTTCGAGACCATCAAGCAGTTTCGAGTTGCTGGACCGCGACCTGAGCGCCGAGGCCGGCGAACTCACGCCCACGCTCAAGGTGCGGCGCAAGATCGTGTCGCAGACGTTCGCGCGATCTCATCGAGGGCATGTACGAGGTCGCCGGCGGATCGCGGGCTGAGCGTTCGCCGGACGCTGACCGCGTAACCCCGGCGCGCGCGGAGGACGCGTGCCCGGAGGGCTCCATGCGAAGGCGACGTCGCCTGGTCGATGCCCCGGAGGGTCCGATGAACGCGTTCGCCTGGCGCGGGTGTTGATCGCGGCCGACAGTGCCGGGGCCACGCGCACGCGGCCGGCTGCGCCATCTACGAGCAGGGCGCCGCCGCGCTCGGCATGGCCGGTGCGTACGTGGCTTCGGCGCACGACGCCAGCGGCGCAGTTCCACAACCCGGCCGCGCTGACGCGCGTGCCGAGGCAAGCAGCTTCGTGCTCGGCGGGCTGCGATGGCTCACCGCACGACGAGCTTCGCCGGTGAGTCGCGCCGTACCCTGGGTTCGGCGTCACGCGAGAGAGATGAAGTCCGGCAACTTCTTCCCACCCACCGCGTCTACTGGACCGAGCCGCGTGAGCTCGAAGCTCGGGCGTACGGCGTCGGCGTGAATGCCGCCGTTCGGCCTCGGCATCGAGTGGAAGGATCCGCGAGCAGTTCACGCGGCCGCGCGATCGCGTCACGAAGGCCGACGCTCGCGGACGATGATGCGGCTCGTTCTGACGTCGCCCGGGCGCCGCGTGAACGCACCTGCGCCGTGGCGGCCGGCGTCAATGCGCGGTACGCGAAGGTCGAGCTGGACAACATCGGCACGCACCATCACGAGCCGGCGGCCAACCGCGTCAACGTCGCTCGACGTGGCGCTCGAGTCCGACATACACGCCGGACTTCGGCTACCACGTCCGCACTGCGTCGCCGCTGCGAAGGACTGGACGTTCGGCCTGGTCGTACCGCAGCGAGGTGACGGTGAAGGTCGGACGATGGGGACGCGACGTTCACGCAGATCCCGACCGGGGACTGCCCTGCTCGACGTGACGGTCGCGCCGCGAGCAGGTGCCGCCGATCGCAGGGCGTCGCGACCGCAGCTGGTCGTTCCCGGCCTCCCTGTCGGCGGGGCTCGCTTGGACATGGGACGTCCGGCTGGACGTACGAGGCCGACGTCGATCGTGGACCCAGTGGTCGGCGTTCGAGAAGCTGCCGCTCACGTTCGCGAAGGACACCTCGCGCTGAACACCGCGATCGATCGAGAACTACGACGACCAGTATCCAGGTCCGCGTGGGCGCCGAGCACCGGCTGGCCGACGTGGACCTACCGCCTCGGCTACTACTTCGACTCACGCCGCTGCGCCGGTGAGTCGGTGACGCCGCTGCTGCCGGACGCGAACCGCCACGGCGTCACGCTCGGGCTCGGGCACGACGCGCGGCCGGTGGACGGCTCGACGCTCTACAACCTGTTCCTGTTCGTCGAGAAGCGCTCGACCGAAGGGCGTCGAGCGGGACGGTTACGACGGCACGTACAAGTCCTACGTCAACGTCGCTCGGGTGCGAACCTGGCGTACCACTGGTGAGAGGAGGAACGACCATGAACACGTCTCCCTGCGCTTCCGGCTGGCGATCGTGCTCGCGCTCGCCGCTGCACTGCGCGGGTTGCGAGGGCCCTGTACCTCTATCGAAGCGCATCAATCGGCCCCGACGCTGTCGTCGAACGGCGTCGACCTCACGACCGTACGTGGCGGTCGGCACGCAGCCTCAGCTCCGGATACATGTCGGGCGGCCTCGTGGACCGTCACCAGGTCGCACTCGTTCCCGGCGCTGTTCGCGACGCAGATCGGCAAGACGCGTGCAGATCGACGGCAGGGCACGTTCACGTTCCCGGCCATCAACGGCGACGGCATCCCGCCGCTGCTCGAGATCAGGTCGTACAACCCGCCCGCGCTGAGCAACGCCGGGGCGCGTGCTCGGGAGCGCCGACCAACCTCCACGCAGCCTTCCGCCTATCACAACCTCGGGATCCCGGGGCGGTCCTGCTGGACCTCGTGGACAGCACGCACTACCACGACACGGTGCCGCCCGTGAACCGCACAGAACTTCGCCTACTTGGAACATCATCCAGCGGCGTCGCGGGGTACTCCTACGGCAGGCGCTGTCGCTGCAGCCGACGATCATGTCGGTCGGAGTACGGTGCGAACGAGCTGTTGGGGCCCACGGTGAACGCGGGCACAGCCCGAACCCGCCACGGACCTGGGCATGCCGCAGCTCATGACCGCGGCGATGAACGCCATCCACACCGTGCTGCCCGGGCACGCGCGTCGCCGTGGTCAACGTCCCGGATGTCACCAGCATCCCGTTCTTCACCACGATCCGCGCCCTTCGCTGAGGTCCCTGGTGTCGGGGTCTTCTGCCTTCGTCGGGGCAGACAGCCAGTTGACCGCAAACGACCTCGTCCTGCTCTCGGCGGCCCCGCTGCTCGCCCAGGGGTTTGGCGTCCCCGGCGATCCACTCCCAGAGTCGGTCATCTTGCGCGCACCCGAGGTTGCGGCGACCCAGATCGAGGTGAACGCAGATGGAACGCGGTGGTGGACTCGGTCGCTACAGCGCCCGTACGTGACCAAAGTGGATCTGCACGGTCTGCTGCAGCGCATCGCGGTCGAGGGCTATCGGATCGGGGCGGACGTGGCTACACGTCGGACTTCATCCGGGGCGGGCTGTTCGGCCTGGACGGGATCCACCCGAACGATCTCGGGTACGCGCTGCTCGCCAACGAGCTGATCGCCTCATTGAACTCGAAGTTCGGCTGCATGATGCCCGAGCGTGAACCCCTCGCAGTATGCGACCACCGGACGCCTCGAGGGCTCGCTCCGCGACGGACAGTTGGTACCCGATCAGCATCGAGAACCTGCAGCCGAGTCTGGACATGCTGTTCCCCTACCGGCGCTGACCGGGAGCCTTGAACATGGACGGGGCGGGACCGCGTGGTCCCGCCCCGTTCTCGTGCCCCGAAGTCGCTGCTGGGTCACATCGCCGGCGGTCTCGCGTCGCGTCAGCGCCGAGATCCGCCTGCGCCGCAGCCTTCGTCTGTGCTTCGGCCGCGCGTGCGGCCTGCACCATCGCGCCCATGCGCTGGAACCACGCCGCCAGACGGTCGTGGTAGCCGGGCGTGAGTTCGAGACCCCCGATGCCCGCCCTCGGGCACGATCCAGCGGTCCACGCGCGACAGGCTCTGGCGCGCCACGTCCTGCGCCCAGGCGTTGGGCCACACGTCGTCCTTCTTGCCCAGCGTGAGGTGCATGGGGACGTGCAGGCCGGACACGGCGGTGAGCGGCTCGTCGCTGGTCTCGACCAGGAACCGGTGGCGCTCCACGGCCGCGGGGACCTGCGACAGGCCGCTTGCGCGCAGCAGCTCGGGCAGCGTGCGGAACAGGCTCTCGCACGACAAGCCGTCCGCATTGTTGCGATCGCGCGCGACGGCCGCCAGTGCGACCGCCCCGCCGAGGTCCTGCCCCACGCGAAGACCGGCCGGGAGCCCGCCTTCGTCCGCACGAACCGGAGTGCACCCTCGCCGTCGTTCACCCAGCGCGACGCGAACGCCAGCTGCGCCAGCGAATCCACCGGACCGGGCCCCGCGGGACCGAAGTCGCGGTAGTCGAACGTCATCACGGTGAACCCGCGCTCGACGAACCCCTTCGTCACGCCCATCAGGTCGCCCATGCTGCCGGTGTCGCGATCGAACATCACGAGCACGGGCTGGTCCGGCCTGCCCTCGAACCACCAGCCGGTGAGCTGGGCTTCGTCGCGCGTGGACTTGAAGTCCACCGACGACCACTTGAGCCCTGTCGACGACGGCATCGCCGTGTACTTGTCGAGCGGCGAGACGGCGAGCGCGCGGGAGGCGGCGAGGGCCGACAGCGCGAGGACGAGCAGCAGCGGCGAGCGCGCGCTTCAGGGCCAGTCCGAGCCGTGGCCACAGTTCCTCGCGCACCAGCGCCAGCGGGATCGTCCCGCTGGCGAGGAGGGCTGCATGGAAGTCGTGCAGTGGAAGCGTGAGCCCAGCCGCTGCTGGGCTTCCGTACGCAGCTCGAGGATCTGGATCTTGCCGACCAGGTAGCTCGACGGTTGCGTGGGGTTCAGGCAATAGCGCTGCACCTCCGCCGCCGCGATGGAGGGTCGAGCATGACCTCCTCGACCAGGTACGCCACCGCCTGCTCGGGGGTCATGCGGCCCGAGTGCAGCGCCATGTCCACCACCACGCGGCAGGCGCGGAACAGCAGGTCGCGCAGCTGGAACAGCCGCGTGAGCGGGTCGGCCGTGAAGTAGCCCTGCTCCCACATCAGCTCTTCGCAGTAGAGCGCCCAGCCCTCGGCGAACACGTCGCTGTGCACGATCCGCCGCAACCGCGTCGCGGCACGGTTGGCGTGCGTGAGCTGCAGGTGGTGGCCGGGATAGCCTTCGTGCAGCGCCAGGATGGGCAGCGCGGGCATGCAGTGCGCCGCGAGTTGTGCGGCCTGCTCGTCCTTGGGGCGGCGGATGTCGATGGGCGTGACGTAGAACACGCCCGCCGGGTCGGCATCGAACGGCGCCGGTGCCTGGTACGGACGCATACGGGCGCATGCCCCGCTCGAACACAGGCGTGTCCAGCACCTCCAGCCGGTCGCCGGGCGGCAGCGGCGCGATGCGGCGCTCGGCCACGAAGCGCTTCGCTCGGTCCAGCTCGGCCGACGTAGGACTCGCGCAGCCAGTTCGCTTCGGGCGTGCGCTGGCGGCCCTGGTCGATCAGCTCGCGCCAGTCGCGGCGCGCGTCGTGCCGGCGGGCCTCGTCCTCGAGCAGCACCTGCGCGTGCGCCACGTGTGCGCGGCCCACACGCTCCAACTCGTCGCAGCCGTAGGGCACCATGTGCTCGCGTTCGAGCTTGTAGTTGAGCCAGCGCTCGCCGATGGCGAACGAGCCGGTCGCCCGGGGCTTGAGCTCCTTCTCCATCCAGTCGTGGAACTCTGAGGAAGCCTGCGCGCGCGCGATTGCCGGCGTGTTCCAGCCGCTCGGCCTCGCCGGGGAACTGGCGCAGCAGCAGGCGGACCACGTCATCCACGAACGTGGGCCCTTCCGCCGCCATCTCGAGCGATGCGGCCAGCATCACCGGCGGGACCGCGAGCAGGTTGGGCTTGACCGCCTCCAGGTACTCGGGCACGGCCATCAGCCGCGAGACGGCCGCTTCCTTGCGCTCGTCGAGCGGCGCGAAGCTGCGCGCGAGCAGCAGGTGCACCGCGCTGAACGCGCGCTCCAGGTAGAGCGTCGGGTTCTTCTGCGGGACCTTGATCTCCTCGAGGTCGGCGCGCAGGGCGGCAATGCGCGACCGCAGCAGCGCGAAGTCCACGCGCGGCTCGAGCGGGAGTTCCTCCCAGGGCACGGCCGCCACCAGCCGCTGGTCGAGGTCGCGCAGCCACATCGCCCGTCCCTGAAGCCCCTCCGGCGTGTCGTCGGGCATCAGGTGGTCGTAGTCGTGGATGCCGGCTTCGGTCGCGGCGACGGGATGGTGCTTCATGAAGAGTTCGACGAACTCCTCACTGAGCGCCGTGAACGTGCGGATCGTCTCGATCATGCGGGCCGGATCCCCGGAGGCGGTAGGGGCGCGCGGGGGCGCGCCGGGGGCAGGAAACCGAGGGGAATATATCGGCTTTCTCGTCCTCAGGCTTCATGCCCGGGTCAGGAGGCGTCAAACGAGGCCGGCGAGGAGTTCCCCCCGCCGGCCGATGTTGCAGCATGTTCGTGCGCGCTCAGACTTTCGTGACGTTCGCTGCCTGTTTGCCCTTGGGCCCGGGGACGAGATCGAACTCCACGCGTTCCCTTCGGCCAGCGAACGGAAGCCTCCGGCTGAGATCGCGGAGAAGTGCACACGAACACGTCCTCGCCGGTGTCCGAGGCGATGAACCCAGAATCCCTTGGCATCGTTGAACCACTTCACCGAGCCCCTGCACGCGGCCCTCGGACGGCCCCGTGGGTGCGGCGGTGCGCTGCGGGCGTGAGCCTCCGGGACGACCGCCGCCATGGCCACCGCCGTGGCCGCCCCCGTGTCCGCCGCCATGACCGCCGCCATGCGCTGCGCCCTGGCCGGTGCCCTTCGCGGCGTTGAAGCAGTCGCGGCACAGCACGGGACGGCCGGGCGTGGGCGGGAACGGCACTTCGGTGTCGCGTCCGCAGTTCGAGCACGTCGTCGGGTACATGGTCTTCTCGGCGCGCCCGTAGCCACCGCCGCCGCCGCCACCGCCGCCGCCATGGCCGCCGCCATAGCCACCTCCACCCCCGCCTCCCGATGGACGGCTGGCCTTGCGCTTCTCGCGGCAGCTCTTGCAACGCGTGGGTCTCGTTCGTGAGCCCGCGCTCGCGATAGAACGCCTGTTCGCCCGCGGTGAACAGGAACTCCTCGCCACGCAGTCCACACAGGTGATGCTCTTGTCCTCAGCGCTCGCCATGACGGTCCTCGACCTCCGGAAACGGATGTGGTGCAGCGGATGCAGCGACAACAGGTGCGTCCAGAACACAAACGCCCCGGCAGGGACTCCTGCCAGGGCGACTTTGGGCCCGAGAAGCGAGGGTGACACGGGCATGCTTCGACAAGCGCTGGAACACGATCGCGGTCACGAGAAGAGCCCACTCGACGGACGACCCACTGGGGGACGAACAGCGTGCCAAGTATCCGGCGCGCGCTGCAGGCAGGTCAATGGTTAATGGCGGCCTGAGCGCGTGAACACGCGCACCCGGTGCGGCCGCGACGCTCGTGGATCTCGACCCGATTCGGCCCAAGTGGCCCCAGGGTGCGAGGCGATCGCGGTGGGGCCCAGGGCTGGCTCGTGCGAAATGCGATGCGGAACCCAAACCTTTCGTCGAGCCTCACCTCGGAACGCCGGTGCTCGAGGATGCACACGATCGAGCGGCGAGATCGCGACGGACGAAGTCCGGCTCCGGATGAATCGGCCGTGCGGGCGCCGGTGCGAGTGCTTCACCGCGTTCCGCACCAGGACTCGTGTGTCAACACGGACCAAACTCCCGCGTCACTCCGCGCTTCGCCGTGGCGGTGCGCACAGTGCGTGCAGCACGTCCGCCATGGTGGTGACGTCGAGCAGGTTGTGGTGGAAGACGGGCACCAGCCGCCACGGGTCGCCGTTTTTCACATAGTCGTGGTAGAGGCCCGGGATCTGGTCACCCGGCACGTCGCCCGTGCGACGGCGGCGGCAGACGCGCAACTCGAGCGTGGTGAGCCGGCAGTCGGGCAGCTCCTCCTTCCAGCGCCGCCTCGCATGGTGCAGCAGGTCCAGGTGGTGCGGCGGCAGCCATGGTCACACCGTGCGTGAGCGCGCGCTGCAGGAACGGGGCGTCGTACGACTTGCCGTTGAACGTGACGAGCGAGTCAGAACTGTGCGGCCTGCTCCGCCACCGCCGCGAGCAGTGCGGCCTCTTCCCCGTAGTGCCGCGCGAAGTACTGACGCAGCACGAAGTCCTCTCCGTTCCAGTGCATGGTCCCGGCCAGGAATACGGGACTCGACGACAGGCCGCACGTCTCGAGGTCCAGGAACAGCGCACGCCCGAGCCCGAGCAGCCGCATGGAGGACAGCTCCACCTCACCCGGCGGCGGCTCCGGCAGCTGGCCCCACGTGGAGCGGCGGCGCTCCACGTCACTGCGCGAGCCGCTCGTGCACGTAGACCGTGCCGTGCTTCGCGTGCCGCCACTCGCCACCCGGCAGGAACGCCTCGACGCCGGTGGCTCCGGGGTCGGTAGCGGAGACCTTGCGGCGGCGGGGCTTGGGTTTCGCGTCGGTCGCGGTGGCGACCTGCGCTTCGGGTGTGGCCGTCGCGCTCGCCGCTCCGGTCCGGCGCCGCCGCACGAGCTCGCCCAGCCGCTCGCGCAGCCCCTCGCCGCCTCGCGTGCTCATCCGTTCCGCTCGGCGACGATCATGAGACGGCGGCTCTCCGCGGTGTAGGACTCGCGGTTCGCGCCTCCCAGCACGTCGAGCACACGGAAGCCGTGCCGCCGCAGCAATGCCGAAAGTTCGCCGCAGGTGTACGCGCGCAACGAATACTCCTTCGCCACCTGCGGGCCGCCTTTGGGATCGATCAGGATCTGTCGCGCGATGACGCGTGACTGGATCAGGTCGAGTGCGGTCTCCTCCATGAGCAGTGCGCCGTCGTCGCGCTGAGTCCAGGTGCGCTGGTCGGCGTGCGTCAGGATCCAGTCGCGATTCATCACGTCCAGCAGGAACCGGCGCTGGGGACGCAGCACGCGCGCCACCGCGGCCAGCACCTTCTCGTTCTCGTCGTCCTCGAAATAGCCGAACGACGTGAAGTACGAATAGACGCCGTCGAACGCGGGCGTGGCCCCCAGGTCGCGCATGTCGCCGGCGCGCCAGGTGACCTGCGCCCCGGCGGCCTTGGCGTCGGCCGCGGCGATCTCGAGGTAGTGGGGATTGAAGTCGAGGCCGGTAACGCGGAATCCCCGCTGCGCCATGCCGATCGCATGCCGTCCGAACCCGCACGCCAGGTCCAGGACCTCGGCGCGCTCGGGGAGAGCCAGCGATCTCGGCGATGAAGCCCGTCTCGGCGGCGGTGCGTTCGGGCGTGAACTGCGGCCGGTAGATGCGCAGGTAGTCGTCGTCGAAGAACGCGACCGGCCAGTCGGGCTTGGGATCCGTCACGGGTGATGCCTCCGAGGGCTTGGGGGCGGCGATACTACCCAGCGCGGGCGCGCCGCGCATCACCTCGCGAGCCACCACTGGAGCAGCGCGCGGGAAGCGTCCTTGGTCGGGATCTCCTTCGTGTGCTTGATGCCGTCCCAATCCTGCTGCTGGGCGCGGCCGCAGCACGGGCAGTCCCACGCATGCCGGGCAACCGGTGCCACACGGGCAGCCCTCGAGGTGCGCGAGTGCCGCCTCGGCCAGCTCGTCGAGCCGGGTCCAGCCCTGCTCGGCGAATCCCAGGCCGCCTGGATAGCGGTCGAACAGGAACAGCGTCGGCCGGCCCGTGTTGCTCGAATCCAGCATGCCGCCCAGGTCCAGCGGGTCGCACATCGCCATGAGCGGCAGCAGTTGCACGAACAGGTTGCGCACGCCCGAGAGCGCTTCCCACGGATTGTGGCCGTGGCGCGCCAGCTCGCGCACCGTGTCCTCGCCGGGGCCGAGCCACAACCCGGCGGTCTCGAGGGTCAGCCGCGGTAGTTCCAGCGGGTGGTAGCCGATGGCATCCAGCGAGCGATAGCGGATCTTCTTGAACGCCACCGTCTGCCAGCTGTACGTGAGCTCGCCGAAGCGCACGCACTCGCCGCGCCAGTCGCGCGAGCGCAGTTCGTTGCGCACGCGGATGTTCGTGTCGAGCACGGGCTGCGTGTAGTAGTCCACCGTCCGCGGCTCGACCGTGGCCACCTTCTGCTCGAGGTCCAGCGAGCGCACCCACCACGTCTCGCCCTCGTGCAGGTAGATGGCATCGGGGTAGACCAGCTCGAGGCCGCTGATGGCGTCCACGGTGCCGATCACGGCATTCGCGTGTGAGCCGTCCACGATGGTGTACGTGTCACCGCTCATCGTCGCGCAGCGACACCTTGGCCCCGGGAAGTCGCTCTTGGACCAGTACGTGAGCCCGTCGATGGTGCGCGTCTCGCCCGCCTCTTCGAGTGCTTCGCGAGCACGTCGTGCATCTGCGCACCGAATGCCGCCGCGTCGGCGTCGCCGATCGGCAGCTCGTAGGCGGCGCACGCCAGCTGCTGCGCGAGGATGTAGGGATTGTGCGGGTCCACGCAGGCAGCCTCGGTGGGCCGTCCGAACAGGAACTGCGGCCGGCGCATGAGGTACTGGTCCACCGTGTCGTTGTACGCCACCAGCACCACCAGCGAGGGCGCACCGCTCCTGCCCGCGCGGCCCGCCTGCTGCCAGATGCTGGCCAGCGTGGGCGCTGCTCCCACCAGCACGGCGGCGTCAAGCCGCCCACGTCGATGCCCAGCTCCAGCGCGTTCGTGCTCACCACCCCGCGCAGCTCGCCCGAGAACAGCGCCTTCTCGATGGCACGCCGCTCCTCGGGCAGGTAGCCGCCGCGATAGGGCCGCAGCCGCTCGTGCAGCGGCAGTGGCGAGTTCAGGCTGTCGCGCGTCTCCGCCGGCAGCGCGCGGGCGCGAGCGCTCCAGCTGCTCGCGCGTGTAGCGGTAGACGAGTTCGGCGCTCACGCGCGACTTGGTGAACGCGATCGCCTGCGCACCGTTCTCCAGCAGCCCCGCGAGCGATCTGGCTGCCTTCCACGTTGGAGCTGCGCCGCTCGACGCGAGTCTCGTCGCGAAACGGCGGGTTCCAGAACGCGAAGTGCTTCTCGCCGCGTGGCGCCCCGTCGTCGTCCACCACCGTGACGTCGCGGCTGGTGAGCGCGGCGGCGAGTTCGCCGGGATTGCGGATCGTCGCGCTGCACAGCACGTAGCGGAACTCGCCGCCGTAGTGGCGGACCAGCCGTTCGAGCCGGCCGCAGCACCAGCGCGACGTGGCTGCCGAAGATACCGCGGTAGGCGTGCATCTCGTCCACCCACGACGTAGCGAAGGTTGCGCAGGAACCGCGCCCACTTGGCGTGCTGCGGCAGGATGCCCGCATGCAGCATGTCGGGATTGGACAGGATGACGTTGGCCTCCTCGCGCAGCTTCCGCCGCGTGGTGGCCGCCGTGTCGCCGTCATAGACCCCCGCGCGCAGCATCGACGACAGCTCCAGGTCGCCCTCCGCCAGCCGCGTGAGGCTCTTCAGCTGGTCCTGCGCCAGCGCCTTGGTCGGGAACAGGTAGAGCGCCGTCGCTCCCGGCTCGTCGAGCAGCCGCTCGAGTGCCGGCAGGTGGAAGCACAGCGACTTGCCCGAAGCCGTTCCCGTCACCACCACGGTATCGCGCCCCGCCCGCAGCGCTTCGATCGCGCACACCTGGTGCGTGTAGAGCCGCGTGATCCCCTGCCCCGAAAGCGCACCCGCGAGCGCTTCCGGCAGCGGCGGCTGCAGCTCGCCGAACCGGGCCGCCCGCGCCGGGATCGAGTGCCAATGCACCAGCGCCCCGCGGTTCTCCCCACGCTCGCCATGCGACCTCAGCCACTGCGCAAGGACACGCCGGGAGGGCTGCCCGCCAGGAATCGAGTCGGAGGAACCTGCAAGGTCCACCTCAACCGGCCAAGCGTGACGTGGCCGAAGGTAGGGAACGGCGCCGTCGAGCGCCCAGTGCACAAGTGGGCAGTATACCCACCCTCCCCGGTGGCGCCAGCCCTTTCTCGGTGGCCTAGCGAATGACGACGAACCGCCCCACCTGGTGGTTCCCCGGCCACTCCACGGTGAACAGGTACACCCCGACTCGATGTCCTGCCCGTTGCGCGAGATCAGGTTCCACGCCGCCTCGCCGTCACCGCCCGTGCCGTCGTGCGTGATCGTCTGCACCAGGTCACCCGCCAGCGTGTAGATGCGGATCTTCGACAGCGCCCGTGGCAGTCCCATGAAGTCCACGTGCCGTGTGAACGCGTCGCCCGGCACCGGGGCCCGATCCCACGGGGCGTCCTGCCGGAACGGGTTCGGCACCACCCACACCTTGCCGTCGCGGTACGACCCGCCGGCCTCGATACGCGGCCGCACGATCCCATCGAACACCGCACGGAACGGCGACTCCATGAACTCGGTGGGCCCTTGCCCCGCACCCGTGACCTGACGCTGCACGACCGCCGTGACCACGTAGTGGTAGTCGAACCCATCCAGGACGCGAGGGTCCCGGAACTCTGTACCGGCCCACCGGATAGTGCTTCTGCTCATACGCCACCGAGTCGTATGGCACGCTCGGAGTCCAGCACCTCGCGGATCGGGTGCGCGCCGAGCGTCGGTGTCGGCGCCGAAGCTCGCGATCTGTTGCCAGTGGGTCACGGGGGCAGCATCGAGTCTCGCGTCCACTGGTCGAGCCGGTAGACGCGATAGCCCCAGAACGTCCACGGAGCGCCCGGCATGACCTGGGCGTCCGCCAGCAGTTCCGGAAGGTTGTCCCACTCCACGGTCACGGCCCGGTCGCCCGGGACCGCACGGAACTGCGGCTGCGGCGGCCCGGGCAAGCCGAGATACCAGCGCACCGGAGTCTCCGCCCCGCCCCAGCCGGTGCACACGTCACAGTCCACGTCCATCCAGATACAGGGCTTCCGGGCGGTGAACGTGGACTCTGCGATCCCTCGGGCGGCAGCCCCGGCGGCGGGATGTACGCGGGGTCCAGGTAGAACTTGGCGGTGCAATGCGGGTCGTAGGTGAACTCGATGTTCTCGGGCGCCTGCAAGCATGCCTCGTGACCGTAGATGTACGATTTCACCGTGCTGGAACTGGGTGGGGCCCGACGGCACATTGTCATCCGGCTGCAGGTTCAGCCGGGTCCCCTGCCAGGCCAGTCGCGCCGACTGCGCGGCGCTGCGCAGGCTGTCCGGCGAGTCGGCCGCGATGAACGCCACCGCGAACTCAAGGATTGCCCGGGGTCGAGCGTCGGGAATGGCCCGCAGGAGAGCAGCACCGAGTAGTCCCGGGCCGCGTCCAGCGGCGCCGTCGGATAGGTGCCGCGCAGCGCCGCGTAGCGGTCGGCGTCCAGGTTCGGCGGCCCGCCCTGGCGGGGAGGAAGCCCGAGCGAGAACACCGACGTGGTGAACGCCGTATCCCGCCGCGGCGCACGCGCCGCCGCGGCGCGCGCTGGCGCTCCGGGATAGGCGAAGTTCACGAGGTAGCCCAGCGGGTCGGTGGTGTGGCTCACGCCCACGAGTGCGGTCCACGGTGCGCGGTGGAACCCAGCGCGCGTCGTGCACCGCCGGCCACGTCCCCCGAGCGTGGTGAAGCAGTCCTTGGTGAAGGCGGCGGGCCGAACACAAACGTCCGCCTGCCGTCGTGGATCACGGTGGTATCGCTCATCATCGTCACCGCGTCGTCCAGGTGTCCGCTGCCGCCCGAGCGCTCGCGCGAGTCCAGGTTCGCGTACATGCCCAGCCACACGTCGCGCAAGCGCTCCTGCCCGTGATTGGTGATGGTGTAGTGCACCGCCGCCATCCGGTCGAAGCCCGGCAGCGCCCAGGCGTGGGCCTCTTGTTTCACCGCCAGTTTCAGCGGGACGTGCGGCTCGCCGTTCTGGTAGCCGAACTCGACCGCCTCCTTCGTGTCGTCCGTGAAGCTGCAGGCTGCCGTCTCCTGCGCAGGGAATCGCAGGTCCTCGTCCATCTTCGCCGTCGCCGTCGTTATCGCGACCCGTCGAGGAATTCCTCGTCGACCTTCCCATCGCCGTCGTCATCGAACGTGGCGCGTGTGCCGCGATCGCCCGCGTACCGCACCGAGACCACGTCGGTGCTGTCCGAGCGTCGGCCGAACTCGAGCACCGGTCCGCCGGAGACCCCAATGCTCCGTCCATCCGCGTCGCGCCCACCCACAACTCGGCGTGCTCCAGGCACTCGTGGCCCGCTGCCCCGGGGGAACTCGAACGAAGGGTCGAACGAGCAGCCCCTTGTTGAAGAACGCGTTGCCGATCACACCGATATTCGTGATCCGCATCGTGAACCGGCCGGCGTCGAGCACCGGGGCCGTTGTTCGCGATGTCCATGGACGCCGTCGCCGGTGTTCCGCGCGACATCAGCCACACCGCACACACCAGCGCCGCCGCCCGCCGAGCAGGCGCGGGGCGCGATCACATCGCACGAGAATGGTCCGACGCTCCAGAAAGAGGCTTTGGCACTCGACTCCCGTGGCCCGGTGATGGGCGGGAGACAGGACGGACCCAAAGTGTAGTACAGGAGCCCGAAGCGTTCAGGCGGGGATCACCGGATGATCACGAACTTGCCCGTCTGCTTTCCCTCCGGCCACTCCACGGTGAACAGGTACACGCCCCGACTCGATGTCCTGCCCGTTGCGCGAGATCAGGTCCCACGCGTGCTGGCCGTCGCCGCCGCGCGTCGTGCGTGATCGTCTGCACCAGGTCGCCCGCCAGCGTGTAGATGCGGATCTTCGACAGCGCGCGTGGCAGCCCCATGAAGTCCACGTGCCGCGTGAACGTCGCCGGGAACCGGAGCCGCGATCCCACGGGGCGTCCTGCCGGAACGGGTTCGGCACCACCCACACCTTGCCGTCGCGGTACGACACGCCGGCCTCGGTACGCGGGCGCACGATCCCGCTGAACACGGCGCGGAACGGGCTCTCGAGCAGGTCCGTCGCGCTGCGTGCCCGTGATGACGATCTGCGCTGCGGCCACGGCAGTGACCACGTAGTGATAGTCCGAACCCGTTCTGCACGCGGTGTCCACGAACCGGTACCGGCCACGGGGTAGTGCGGGCGCTCGTAGGCGATCGAGTCGTAGGACCACCGCTGGGTCCAGCACCTCTGCAGCGGCCGGGCACCGGAGTGTCGTGTCCACGGCGAAGCTCGCGAGCTGCTGCCAGCGCACGGCGGGCGGCAGCAGGGAACTCGCGGTCCCATTGGTCGAGCCGGTAAACGCGGTAGCCCCAGAACGTCCACGGGAACCCGGGCATGACGTCTGCCGCCGCCGAGGACCTCCGGCGCGGGTTGTCCCACTCCACCGTCACTCGCGCCGGTCGCCCGGCACCGAGCGGAACTTCGGCTGCGGCGGCGCGAGGGCCTGCACGTACCACGGCACCGCCGTCTCCTTGCCGTCGAGACCCGGTGCACGCGTCACAGTCCATGTCGGTCCAGATGCAAGGCAGGTCTGACGGTATGATCGACTCGGACGTTGCCCGGGCGGCAGCGTCGGCGGCGGGATGTAGGCCGAGGTCAGGTAGAACTTGTTGGGTGCAGTGCGGATCGTTGGTGAACTCCACACCGGGCCGGGGCTGGTAGCAGATCTCGTGGCCGTTGATACCGGTGCCGCCCTTGCTGGTACGAGTCGGATCCGGTCCGGTCCGGCTGCAGGTTGAGCACGGGTGCCGCGCCACGCGATCCTCGCCGATTGCGCCGCTGCCACGAGGCTGTCGCGCGATTCTCGCCCGGCGATGAACGCCACCGCGAACTCCAGCGACTGACCCGGGTCCAGCACGGGAACGGACCACGCGAAACCAGCACCGGTAATCGCGCGCGCTCGTCCAGCGGTGCGGTGGCGTACTCGCCCGCGCATCGCGGCCATGCGGTCGGCGTCGAGCGTCGGCGGGCCGCCCTGCCGCGGCGGCAGCGACGGCGAGTACACCGACGTCGTGAACGTCGTGTCCTTCCGCGGAGCACGCGCTGCGGCGGACGGCCTCGCGCTGCGCCCATGAATGCGAAGTTGTTGAGGTAGCCGAGCGGGTCCGGTGGTGTGGCTGACGCCGACCAGCGCGGTCCAGCGCGCTGGCGAGGACGGGCTGGCGTCGTGCACCGCGGCGCCACTCGCCCTTGAGCGTGGTGAAGCACGGCTTGATGAACACGCTGGCCAGCACGGACACGCCGTCGATTGAGCGTGACCGAGTCGCGCACCATCCGTGATGACGTCGTCCAGGTGCCGCCGTTGCCGCCGGTTCGCTCACGCGAGTCGAGGTTGGCATAGACGCCCAGCCGCACATCCTTGCAACGTGTCTCGCGTGCCGTGGTTCGTGACCGTGTAGCTGGATGCGCCGCCACCTTGTCGAAGCCCGGCAGCGACCAGGCGTGCGCTTCCTGCTTCACCGGTGAGGCCGCATCGGCACGTGCCGCTCGCCGTTCTCGTAGGCGAACTCCACCGCCTCCTTCGTGGTCGTCCGTGTAGGTACGTGGCCGCGCGTCTGCTGCGCCGGGGAAGCGCAGGTCCTCGTCCACCTCGCCGTCGCCGTCGTTGTCGACTGCCGTCGAGGAACTCCTCGTCGATCGGCCCCGTCACCGTCGTCGTCGAACGTCGCGCTCGCGTGCCGCGGTCGCCGGCGAAGCGCGCGCGCGACGACGTCGTTGGCGTCGAGCGTCGGACGCGCACTCGAGCATCGGCCCGCCCGAGACGCTGGTGCGTGCCGTTCGTCGCGGGTCGCGCCCACCCACAGCTCGGCGTGCTCGAGGCACTCGTGGCCGCTGCCCTTCGGGAACTCGAACGGCGGGTCGAACGACAGCCCCTTGTTGAAGAACGCATTGCCGATCGACGCCGATGTTCGTGATGCGCATCGTGAACCGGCCGGCGTCCAGCACCGAGCCGTTGTTCGCGATGTCCATCACCGCCCACACCGGCGACGCGCGCTGCCGCGTAGCACGGCAGTGATGCGAGCAGCGCGACCGGGCGGGCGCACGGCCGCGTGCGCGGCCGGTGGCGTGGGCGCCCCGGCAGGGCTCCATCCGGAGTCGCGGCTTCCCGGTCGCGATTCGACGCGCATGACGCGGTGGCGAGAGGTCGGGGGCAGGATGGTTCCGGTCACGCGTGCAATATGCATTCCGACGCTTCGCGCCGTCGCCTCGAACCCGAGCTACGACCCAGCCCGCTCCGCGTGGCTGGAACCGCATGAGTCGGAACGCGTCGGATCGGCGCGAAAGAACACCATCTCAGGGCGGTGAGCTCGGTGCCGGGCGCCGCACGCCAGCGCCCGAGCGCCGCGTCGTGCCACTCGTACGCCGCGCGCGAACTCGACCAGCGACGGGTCTGCCACGAGCGGCTGCGCGCCTGATCGCGATCGCCACGCGCTCACGGCGCGCGCCCACGAACGACGTGAACGTGGAATAGGGCGACGGCACCACGCGATCGATCGTTGCGCGCCGCGAGAATGCCGCCGGGCCCCAGTACGAAGCGGCGCTCGCGGTAGACGACCTGCGGGCAGGTGGCACACTCGTCGAACATCGGCGTGGCGCGGAACGTGCGCGTGAGCGGCCGCGGTCGTCGAACTGGCCGCTGCCGGGTGCTGCCGCCAGAGTCGAGGTCCCAGCGTCTCCGCGCCAGGTCCCAGCGCCCGCCGCGGGCGTGCCGCCATGTGAGCAGCAGCGGCTGCTGTCCAGCGGGACCGCACGACGGCCCCTGCAGACACCGCGACCTGCGACAGTCGCCGGCGCTGCCGCCGGCGCTGAACTCGCGCACGCTCATGTCCAGCAGTCACCGCATGCCGCGACCCTCGAGAGGCTGCATGCGCACGCTTCCGCCCTCGTTTCAGAGCCGGCTGGCCCGCGACCCGCCGTCGGCTTCGGCGCGCGCGAACAGGTTGACCACCCACGTCGCCGTGCCGCTGCCCACGCCACCTCGAGAGCCGACGCTCATGTCGTCGAGGCAGCCCGCGTGCGCGCTCGGCCCAGCCGTCGGACGAGGTCGGCCTCGAGCGCGCGCGCACGGCGCGCCGTGGTGGCGGCCGCCTCTCAGGGCGCCCCTCCTCCCACCATTGCTCCCGCGGCCTCACGCGACAGGACCGAGACCTGAGTCCTGCCCGGTGGCCGGGTGCTGTCGCGTCGCCGGATGGCGGAACGGGATTTCGGCTTGCCTTGGTCACAACCCGCGACCAGCGCATGACGCGGGACGGGTGAATCGCGACCGCGAGCAGTACCGCCGGAGCGTGCTTCACGGGCGTTGCGCTCTGTCACTCGCCGGTGCGCCTGCGGCGAGGAGGCCGGTCGCGCGGGTGCTTCTTCGGCGATCCAATCCTCTGACCTCATCGCGGAGCTGCTGAAGTGGAAGGCATACCGCCGTGGACCCGTCAATGAGCCGGTGACGCGCGCCCCCAGCCACCTCGAGGCGAAGGCGCGTCCTCCTGCTGGCGGTCCACCACGAAACTACGCGGAGAACGTGTTGCTGCCCAACCCGGCGGCGCGGGCGAACTCAGGAAGTCGGGATTCGCGAGCAGGTGTCGCGCTCGATCGTTCTCGCCCGCGCGCAACGAGGAGACGAACTGTCGCAGGTCTCGAGCGGGCCGGAACAACGTGCGTCGTGCGGTATGAATCCACGCATCCTGTAGCAGATCCGCCTCGCGGATCACGGGCTGGACAGGGCGCACCACGGTGAGCACCGAATCGGGCGGCGACGGCGAGTGGGACAACTCAGGACGGCCATCCCCGTTGAGGTCGGCCCACGCCGTCCCCAGCAGCGCAGATCGGCCCGTTGCCCTCGTACTGGACGAGGTCCCGGTGAAGCCGTCCCACCGAGCTTCGGGTGCGAACTAGACTCGGCGTCGTGCCGCGTGCGTGTGTAGACGATGGCGGGTGGGTCAGGGCGAGCACTCGCGAGTCGCTCATCAGGACCGCATGTCGTGGCTGCACGGCGGGCGGAGCTCATGCTTCTACGCATGCGCAGGTCCACCGCGATGCCCCAGCGAATAGCCGACGTATGCGCCGGAGGCGTGCGGTCGGGAGTTTCGGATCATCACCAGCACGATGCTGGGGCAGTGACGGGTCGTTCACCACATCCGTGTCGAGTCCGAGCGAATCCAGCGTCGTCTCGATCATCGGGGCGGCCAGCAGATGCGCCGGTCCAGCCGTCGGCAGCCGACAGGCGGCCACTCCGCGCGCTCGAACCGGGACCATGCTCTGCTCGGTGATGGTGTCGGTGTTGAAGCGCAGCGGAATCGCTGCTACCTCGCTTCTTCGACCTGTGGCGCATGGATCTGAGTCCTACGCCCGGGCGGTACCCATGGCTTGGGCGGCTGCGCGCGTGCGTCCGCCGCAGCCGGAGACCGGCAACACGGCGCCGAGCCAAGGCTGAATCCGCGAGCGGCGGCGCTCTCACGCTCGCGCCACCCCCGCGGGCAGCCGCTGGAAGCGCACGATGACCGCGGTTGGGCAGGCGTGGGGTGAGCGAGAACGGCGTCTGGAAGTTGAAGTTGTCACATGGACTTGATGAGCGGGCCGTGGATCGGCGTCCGGCCGCGCGCCGCTGCGCCTCGACCCGAACGCTCGAGCCGCGGCGAGGTGAAGTCGAATCGGCGTGGGGAGAAGGCGCTCCACGGCGGTCGCGAGCTGGCCCGGTGGTTCGTTGTGCACGGAGGCCGGGGGTCATCGGTCGGCACGACGCGAATCGTTCTGCGACATCCACAGCGTCCGCCAGCTGCACGCTGCGGCACGCCCGCTTCGAGATCGAGCGGCAAGTACCCGGTCGGCGTGGCATGCCACGCGCGCGTTGCCCGGCACGATCGCGAAGGCTGGTCCCAGTGGATCGCGGCGTTGAAGATCGGGCCGACCGGCGGCGTCGGGCGGGTGCGATGCCTGGGCTTCGTGCTGGTGGTCTGCTTGCTGCCGAAGTCGCGCAAGAAGATATCCCACCGACTCCACGGGGACCGACGCATCGGAAACGCCTTGGAACGATACCATATACCGGCCGGGGAGTGTCGTTCACCGGTGAGTGAGGATTCTCGCTGGTGACCGCCCAGTAGACCCGCTGGCCCGCGGGCCATGACACCGCGAGGGGATGAACCGCGTGAACACGCTATACAGCAGCAGCGGTGCGGTTGCGCTGCTCGACCTGCATCGAGTCGGTGCTGGCGTAGAGCAAGTAGTTGAGAATTATTTAACTGGGGCCTGGGTGCCGCCCCATCCGAGCGTAGCGGGCCCATGGTCCCTCGAGCGCTCCCTCGACCGGATAGTCGTAGATCGGGTGCCGCCAAAGGCTGTTGGTGGTGAACTGGAAGAACACCCCTTCCGGCAGCGGCGTTCCGTCGCTGGCGTCACGGCGGGCGTGGGTGCACTGTGCCGGGTTGCTGCAGTTCAGCGTCACGGTCGGGTGGAGGGAGGTCGCTTCCGTGGCCGGCTCGTACGCCGCCGTGACCGGGATCCGCTGGCCGTCCAGCTTCAAGAACACAGTTGGTGCTCACCGTGGCCAGTCAAGCGGGCGGTCAGATTGACCCCCAGAAATCGCTGTCGTAGAACCCGTGGCCCAAGGCGCGGGCTGGTGGCGGCAGGAACGTTGAGCAACTGCTTATGGTTTCCTCCAAATTTCGGTGGTGGACTTGCTGCAACCACTGAGCAGGACGGGCGCGATGAGGGTCAGCTGAGGGATTCGGCGCATGGTCAGGCCGGGGACGGCCCGGCAGAGTGATGAAGCGCGGCATGCTTTCGCGACCAGCGAGCGGCGAGGGCGGCGGCCGGACGGGCGCTGGCCCGCAACCCCTGGTGCGACGGGGTGAGAGCCCGGCCGGCGGCCCGGAAGATCGATGAGATGGGCCTCTCGCCCGCCGTCCGGCTCCGCCGAATCGTGTAGACTGCGGCCTCGCCTTCGGGCGGCCAACCGTCTCGCCACGCACTGGACCCGGGGCCTCCGAGCGTGATCCGAGCGATCGTCTTCGATCTGGACAACTTACGCTCACCGACCTAAATGCGCATGAAGGAGGCCTCGATCAGAACCGTGGACAGCATGATCGACACCGGCGCCTGCACATGGACCACCGAGGTCCGCCGCCGGGTGCAGGCCATCTACGACCACGACGAACGCGGGCTCGAGTTCCAGCACGTCTTCGACGAACTGCTTCAATGCACGCGCGCTGGGCGAGGTGGACCCCAAGATCCTCGCCTCGGGCATCTCGTCGCCTATCGCCACGCGCCTCAGGCTGGTATCACCCGCACGTTCAGATGGCGCTGCTCGAGCTGGCCAAGCGCGGCATCCGTCTGGGGTGGTGTCCGACGCCGCGGTTAGTCTGGCTGCGCCTGTGCTCGCTCGGCCTGCGGCACCTGTTCGACGCCGTGGTCACGTTCGACGACGCCGGAGAACGCAAGCCGCACCGTTCCGGGAGGTGCTGCGCCTGCTCGGTCGACCCTGAGTCTCTTGATGATCGGGGACGCGAGTGAAGTGGAGCAAGGGCCTCAGCATGACGGCCGTGTTCGCGCGCTTCACGGCACCTTCGACACGAAGAGTCCGGCGCGGATATGTGACGTGAAACGACATCCTCGAATGGTGGCATCGTGGACCGGCTCAAGCGGCGCGCAGTTCCAAGATGGGAGGAGGACTTCATGTCCAACGAGAAGGTGCGCGCCTCACGCTTGCTGTGTACGGACCTTCCAGGCGGCATTGGCCGCCGACAGCAGGTGCACGTGTTCGTGTTCGACGTGTTAACCACGGGCGTTCCTGCCGGGCAAGGCGTTCGAGAGCATCCGAGCGCTGCGTGCAGTTCCAGCGCCATGAACAGGAGCGCATCTACACCGAGCGGGAAGCCGAGCGGAGCTGTTCAGCTACCCCTTCCTCTCGAGCGGTAGCTGATCGCACGCGTCGAGCGCGACCTGGCGAGGAAGAAGCGCCTGATCCCGCAATCTCTCAAGGGCGACGCGCGCGCTCACTGCAACACGAGCACGGCGTGTACCTGTTGACGGCCGCCGAGTGCGCGCCGTCGACCGGGCGACGATCGCGGCTGGCACCGCCGGCAGACGCTGATGGAGCGCGCGCAGCGGGGAGTGGCCGACGCGCTGCGGGAAGCGCCACTGGGGCTCACCGCTCGCCATGTGTGCGCTGGTGCTGGCGGGCGGCGGCAACGAGCGGCGGCGACGGCTACGTGGCCCGCGCAGTATAGACCTCGCGCGGCGCTCGTGTGACCGTAGCCGTATGGCGCTCCCGAGCGAACGCATCGAGTGCACGCGCGATGCTCGGCCGGCTCGACTCCCGGCTCGTGCGTGGAGTTCGCTGCCGACACCGCGGCGCTCGAGCGTTTCGCGGCATCGGAGGAGTCACTGGGACTTCGTCGTGGACTGCGCTGCTCGGCACCGGTGCCGGGGGCGCCCCGCACGGACTGGTCGCCGAGGGATGCCGGCTCATCCCTTCGCTGCGCGCTGCGCGGCTCGCGCGTGCTGGCCGTGGACCTGCCGACCCTACCGGCGTGTCGAGCGACGACGGCACGGTGGTACCGGCGCGGTGCAGGCGAACCTCACCGTCGATTTCAGCCGTCAGCCGCGGCCGGGCCGTGCGAACCGGGGCGCGCATCGAGGTGGTGGACATCCGGATGGGTGCCACCGCGAGCGCGCGAGCCTCCGCCACACTCGCCACGCCGGCCGAACTGGCGCGCCTGCTGCCGCAGCGACCGCGCGCACGCTGAACCAGCGGTCGCGCGCTCATCGTCGGCGGTGCTCCCAGCATGACGGAGCGCGCTCGTGCCCAATACGCGCGCCGCGGCGCAGCAGGGCGCTACGTGCGCGTGGCAGCGCACCGGCGGCAGGATGTGCTCGCGTCGCACCTCGTCGAGGCCCATGTGTTACCGCAGGGCACGGGCGAGGATCACGGCGTTCGCTCAGTGTGAGCGCGCTGCCGGCGATCGAGGCCTCACATGCTGCTGAAACGGTGGCAGTCGGCTGCGGACTCTCATTACAACAGCGCGGCCTCGCTCGCGCGCGAACTCTGCACCTGCCACGTACTCGTGCTGGATGCCGATGCGCTCACCGCGCTTTCCCCGCCGACACGCGTATGGTCCCCACCATGAAGCTGGCTCCCGCGCCGCGCGTGCTGACACCACCTTATGGGCGAGATGGCGCGAAGCTCTGGGGCTCTCCGCTGCCGAGCTGGAGTCGCGCCGCATCGACGCCGCGCGGCTGAGCGCGGCGCGCTGGGCGGTGACGCTCGTGCTGAAGGGCGCGCCGACGGTCGTGGCGGCACCCGAGGCCGGCCCGGCGTCAGCGTGAACACCGACCGGCAGTCGCCGCGCATGGCCACCGCCGGCACGGGCGACGCGTGCTCACCGGCGCATCGCCGCGTCTGCTCGCGCAGAAGCTGCCGCCTCTACGACGCCGCCCGGTTCGCCGCGTTCGTCGCACGGGCGCGCCGGCGATCTGGCCGAACTGTCGCGCGGTGGGGCCGCCGTTGGGCATCACCGCCGGCGACGTCGCCGCGCGGCTGCCGGCGGGCGCTCGCGGATCATCGCCGAGGCCGGGTGAGCCGTGGGTTCGGCGGGGATCGAGCCGACCATGACGAGAGCGGCCGCGGGTCCATCCGCCGCTGGAGCGGCCGCTGCTCGACCGGTTCGCGCCTAGAGGTGGCGCGGACCGGGACCACCAGCGGCACGAGCCTTCCGGACCGGTTGCCGATCACGCGCTCCGACCATCTCGCCGCCCTTGAAGAGCATGAGCGTCGGGATCGACGTGACGCCGTACTTCACCGCCACTTCGCCAGGTCGCTCGTCCGTGTTCGAGCTTCACCACCTTGAGGCGGCCGTCGAACTCGCTGCGACCATGCGCGTCCGACCGTCGGGGGCGACCGCGCGGCAGGGCCCGCGCCACGGGCGGCCCAGAAGTCCACGAGGACTGGCGTGCTCGACTTGAGCACTTCAGCGTCGAAGGTTCGCATCGGTGACAGGAATGGCGTTAGACATGGAATCTCTCCTGGCGGCCTTCAGTGCAAGACCGGGGCCGTCGGAACGACGCCCCGAAGTCCGGTCGCCGTGCAAGGAGGCGGCGGCGGCCGCTCACGAAGTGTATACGCGCTGGTTCAGCTGCACCGACTCGACGCGGAGGTGCTCGCGGTCTGAACTCCACGGCTTGGGGGCGACGCCCGCGGCGGGCCGTCCGGCCACCGCCGAGACCGGCCCGTCGCCGACCGGAGCCTCTCGTGGAGCCCATTTCGAGCCACCCCGATGATCCCGCCAGTCAGGACGACAACCCTGCGCGGTCGGTCCCGGCTCGTCACGCGAGGCGCTGATCCGCGCGAACATCGTGCGCTGGCGTGCGATGCTACGAGCTCTCGCGCGGGCCCGAGCTCTCGCGTCGTAGCGGTCTTCCTGCGCGTGTGGGGCGTATGGTCCCGGGCCGGCGTGTCCCTCGCGCGCCGGCGACTACGGCGAGGAGCCGGTGGAAACGGGCGCCGACCGTACGTTCACGTCCACGATGTTCCTGCACGGCGGCTGGATGCACCTGATCGGCAACATGTGGTACCTGTGGATCTTCGGCGACAATGTCGAAGACCGCCTGGGCTCGTGCGCGCTACCTCGCGTTCTACCGCGCACCTGTGCGGCAGCCGGGTGGCCGCCTGGTTGAACGCTCCTGCGATTGCCGGTTCGGTGCGGATCCTGGTGCA
>ERZ1370068.422-contig-10381_pt1 | contig 26088 bp, 32 predicted proteins | sample MGYA00561227_ERZ1370068 | MGnify/ENA primary metagenome ERZ1370068 (study PRJEB38410, sample SAMEA6850437) | metagenome | study: Metagenomic assessment of the ecological functions of the soil: analysis of the soil microbiota associated with the...
TTGCCGTTCAGCGCGTTCCACGTCGGCGCCTTCATGCCCTTGACGCGCTCGCGCTTCAACTTCGCCGCCAACTCGAGCAGCTTCGCGATGCGATCAGGATCGAGATCGAGAATCGAAAGAAAGTTCTGCACGTGGTCAGGTCCGGTATTCGCGCGTTGATCTTGACGTATTCGGCCGAGAGGTCGCACGTCCACACGGTCGCGCGTGTGCGACCGCCGGCGCCGAGATCGACTTCGATCGCGAGGTCCTTGCCCGTCAGGTATTCGGCCGCCTTCGGCGCGAGCTCGTCGAACGGACGGCCGTTCTCGAACAGCACGAGCGATCCAATCTGCACGCGGCGCCGTCGAGCACGAACGTCGGCGCCGGATCGGCCGGCGGCCGCGACCAGGCGGCCCCAGTTCGGATCGCCGCCGTGCACCGCGGTCTTCACGAGCGGCGAATTGGCGATCGCCCGCGCCGCCATCCACGCGTCGGCGTCGGTGCGCGGCGCCGGTGACGCGTGATCGCGATCAGCTTGGTCGCGCCTTCGCCGCCGCGGACGATGCCGAGCGCGAGCTCGTGCGCCACGGCGCGCGAAGCGCCTCGACGCAGCGCCGGGTAGTAGCTGTTCGTTGATCGTCGACGCCGCTCGCGCCGTTGGCCAGCGCGAAGCACGCAGTCGTTGGTCGACGGCTCGCCGTCGACCGTGATCGCGTTGAACGTGTAGCGCGCCGCTTCGGTCAGCGCGCGCTGCAGCATCGCCGGATCGACCGCCGCATCCGTCGTCAGGTAGCCGAGCATCGTCGCCATGCGCGGCTCGATCATGCCCGAGCCCTTGGCCATGCCGCCGACCCGGAACGATCCGAACTCGGTGTGCGACCTCGACCGCGTATTCCTTCGGAAACGGATCGGTCGTCATGATCGCGCGCGCGGCGCGCGGCCGCCGTCGGCTGCCAGCGCCGCGACGCCTGCGGGACGCCGGCGCGGATCTTGTCCATCTTCAGGTTGACGCCGATCACGCCGGTCGACGCGACCAGCACGCTGATCCTGCGGCAGCCGACCGCGGCCGCCGGCGAGCTGCGCCATCTCGCTGCGCATCGGCCATGCCTTGCGGGCCGGTGCAGGCGTTGGCGCAGCCGCTGTTGGTGACGATCGCGCTGCGCGCGGCCGCCGCTCGAGCGCCAGGTGATCCTGGCAGAGATACACCGGCGCCGCCTTCGCGAGGTTCACCGTGAACACGCCGGCGGCGCTCGCCGGCGTGTCGCTGACGATCAGCGACGAGATCCGGCTTGCCGCTCGCCTTGATGCCGCAGTGCAGGCCGCTGGCGCGGAAGCCGGACGGCGCGGTGACGCCGCCGTCGATCGGCCGCGGCTAGACATGGACGGGCGACCGTTCGCCGGCGGTTCGACGGAGCGTTCGACGCGCGTCGGCGATGCGAGCGTTCGAGCACGATCGCGTACTGGCCGCAGTTGCGGAACAGCGGGCACGAGATGCAGTCGTGCGCGATCTTCTCGGGCACCCAGGTGTGCGGCACGATCGAGAAGCCGCGGCGGACGAAGAACGCCGGATCGTGCGCGAACGCGCACAGCGCGCGTAAGCCGTCGCGGCGCGCGCGCAGCGGCCAGCGTCTTCGACCATCCGGACGCCGAGGCCGTGACGCCGGCGCGTCGCGGCTGACCGACCAGCGAGCGCACTTCGGCGACCGCCTGCGACAGCGGCGCGAGCTCCGCGCAGCCGACGATGCGCTCGCCGGACGACGAGCGTCGACCGCGACGACGAAGCGAGGCGCGTGAACGGCCAGCTCGTCGAGCGCGCGCGGCAGCAGGCGGCCTTCCTCGAGATGGCGCCGCAATCAGCGCATGCAGCGCCGGCGCATCAGCCGCGATCGCCGGCACGAATGGCGATCTGCGGCTCGCGCCGCCTTCAACGCACGGCGGACGAAGCGCGACGCTTCCGTCCCGGGCCGTTGTCAACCACAATCACGCATCGTCATCGTTACGCTTTCACCTCTTCCACCGACACCGATCGCCAGCGCGCCGTCGAGCATGCCGCGTCGCCTCTGTCGATCTCCGCCGCCGTCACCGTGAGCGGCGGCAGCATGCGCACGACCGTCTCGGCCGTGCGATTCACCAGCAGGCCCGCCTTCAGCGCGGCCTCGACCACCGGCTGCCGCGTCGACGCTCGAGCTGCGAGGCCCCGCATCAGGCCGGCGCCGCGTCACGCCGGTGATGACCTGTGCTGCGTCTGCAGCGCGCGCAGCTTCTGCTCGAACAGTGCGCCCATCTGCCTTGATGCTGCGGCGCGAGCCTGCAGTCGAGCTCGTCGAGCACGTAGCAGCGCGGCGCGCGTCGACAGCAGGTTGCCGCCGTAGGTCGTGCCGTGATCGCCGGCGAAGATTTCCTTCGCGACGTGCTCGGCGACGAGCGCCGCGCCGATCGGGATGCCCGAGCCGATCGCCTTGCCGACCGTGATCAGGTCCGGCGTCCAGCCGAACGACTGGAAGTGGAACGGCCGGCCGGTGCGGCCGAGGCCGCACTGGATTTCGTCGGCGATCAGCAGCGTGCCGGTCGCCTTGGTCACGCCGCGCGATCGCCGCCGCGAACTCCGGCGACAGCGGCCGCACGCCGCCTTCGCCCTGGATCGGCTCGGCGATGATCGCCGCCGTCTGCTCGGTGACCGCCGCTTCGAGTCCGCTGATGTCGTCCGGCGCGCACGAATGTCACGCCGGGAATCAGCGGCTCGAACGGCTCGCGGTAGTGCGCGTTGCGCGGTCACCGACAGCGCCCATCGATGCGGCCCGAGAAGCCGTGCTCGAGCGCGACGTACTGCGTCGCGGTTCTTGATCGCCCTTCGAGTACCAGTAGCGGCGCGCGAACTTCAGGCACGCTTCGACCGCCTCGGTGCCGCTGTTGCAGAAGAACGCGCGCTGCAGTCCCGACATCGCCGCGAGCTGCGCCGCGAGCTGCCCCTGCAGCGGGTGGTAGTAGAGGTTCGACGTGTGGATCAGCGTCTTCGCCTGATCCGCGATCACCGCCGCGAGGCCCGGATGCGCGTGGCCGAGCACGCACGACGCCGATGCCCGAGATGAAGTCGAGGTAGCGCGGCCGTTCTCGTCGAACAGGCGCGCGCCTTCACCGCGGACGAACACCACGGGTTGCCGCTTGTAGGTTTGCAGCACGTGCTGCGCTTCGAGTGCCGTGACGTTGCTCATCGTCTGCAGTTCATCTACCTTCGTCGTCGCCGACGTCTTCTCTCGCCGGCGAGCGCCTTCACCAGCCGCCCCGGCGCGCGGCCGTCGACGATCACGCACGCTCTTCGCGCCGCCCTTCAGCGCCGCCTGGCACGCCGCCAGCTTCGCGACCATGCCCGGCGTTCGCCGTGCCCGACTTCACCAGCTTCTCGATGCCGCTCCTCGATCGAGCTTGGCGATCGTCTGGTTCTTCTTGTCGAGCACGCCCGGCGTCGCGCCCGCGATCGACCAGGCGCTTGGCCTTGCAGCCGCGCCGCCAGGCTTCCCGCCAACGTATCGGCGTTGACGTTGAATAACTTTCCGTTCTTCGACGCGCCGACGCAGGCGATCGACCGGGACGTAGCCGGCCTGGCAAAGCGTCTCGATGACCTCGGGCGACGCGCGCTTCGAGCGGCGTGCCGACCATGCCGAGATCGACCGTTTCGCCGCTCGTCGCCTTGTGCGGCGCCGCCTTCTCGACCGGCGCGACGCCGGCGTCGGCGCCGGTCAAGCCCACGGCCTTGCCGCCGGCCGCGTTGATCGCCGCGACGAACTTCGTGTTGATCGATCCCGCCAGCACCGACACGACGATGTTGAGCGTGTCGGCGTCGGTGACGCGCAGGCCATCCACCTGCCGCTTCGGGATGCCGACCTGCGCCAGCGCCGCATCGATCTCGCGGCCGCCGCCGTGCACGACGACCAGACGGCCGCTTCGCGGCGCTCGTGATCGCCCTGCCCATCGCCTTCGAGCCGCTGTTCGTTTTCGATCAGCTCGCCGCCGAGCTTCAGCACCGACGACACGCTTCACAGCAGGCCCGCCTTCTGATCGAAGCCGAACATCACGTTGAAGTTCTGGATCGCCTGGCCGGCGGCGCCCTTCACGAGGTTGTCGATCACGCTGACGACGAACACGCGGCCGCGTCGCCTCATCGACCTTCCAGCCGATGTCGCAGAAGTTGGTGTGCGCGACGTGCTTGATCTCCGGCAGCGCGTCGCCCGTCAGCCGCACGAACGGCGCATCGCGCGTACGCGCGCTCGAACGCCTGCGTCACCGCTGCCGCGCGTCGTGCCCGGCACGAGGTGCGCGTAGATCGTCTCGACAGGATGCCGCGATCGAGCGGCACCAGGTGCGGCACGAACGTCACCGGCCTGGCCGAGCGCCTGCTCCATCTCCGGCGACGTGGCGATGGCCGAACAGGTTGTAGGCGGCGACGCTGCCGTGGTTCTCCGAGAAGTGCGTGCGATCGGTCGCGGCCTTGCCCGCGCCCGAGATGCCGGACTTGGCGTCGATGATGATGTCGGCGCCGGGCTTCAGCAGGCCGGCGCGCTGCAGCGGCAGCAGCGCCCAGCAGCGACGCGGTCGGGTAGCAGCCCGGGATTCGACAGCAGCCGCGCCGACTTGATCGCGTCGAGCTCGAACTCGGTCAGCCCATAGCGCGACGCCCGTCGGGCAGCGACGCGGTCGCGCGGATAGAACTTCGCGCGCCGCGCGTCGTCGCGCAGACGGAACGCGCCGGACAGATCGATCACGCGCAGGCCCGCTCGCGAGCAGCGTCGGCGCCAGCTCGGCGGACGCCGCTTCGGGCAGCGCCAGGAACACGGCATCGGCCGCGAAGCGCCGCGGCATTCAAGCGGCACGACGGTGCCGTCCCAGATCTTCGACGAGCGACGGCAAGCGGCGCGGCGTGCTGGTCGCCTGCGAACCGGTCGGCGGCGGTAATGGTGACGTGGGGATGGCGCGCGAGCAGGCGGATCAGTTCCTGGCCCGCGAAGCCGGTGGCGCCGGCCACGGCCACGCGGACGGGCTTCGTTGCGGCCCGCTGGTCCCCTTCCGTTTCGTTACGACCTGTCGTATCGCGTCTCATGCGTCACTAGCTGCGAAACTATGCGCCCAGAAGAATAGTTATACATGCATACTTTTCCGGCTGTCAACAGAAAACATGCATGATTCTTATGCATTTTGATGTATACTGATTCACTCGGACGCATAAGTATGAAAGCCCGAAGGCAGTCAGCCATTCTCGACGTCGTGGAGCACGAAGCGGTGCGCAGCCAGGAACAGCTGCGCCAGCGCTCTGTCGTCGCGCGGCTTCGACGTCACGCAGGCCACGCTCTCGCGGGACATCAAGGAGCTCGGCCTGCTCAAGCGCTCGTCGGACGGCGCGTATCAGCCGGCGGGCGCCGACATCGACCTCGCACGGCCAGCGCGCTCGACACGCTCGGCCGCGCGCTGTCGGAATACCTCGTCGAACATCGAGCCGGTCCAGCAGCTCGTCGTGCTCAAGACCGGCGCCGGACAGGCGCAGCTGCTGGGCCTCGCGATCGATCGATCGCGCGCTGCCCGAAGTGGCCGGCACGCTCGCCGGCGACGACACCATCCTGATCATCGCCCGCGACGCCGAAGAGCGCGCAGGCGGTGGTCAAGCAGCTGAGGGACCTCGCCAGTTGAAACCAATCGTCGTGCTCGCCTATTCGGGCGGCGCGCGCTCGACCGCCGCCATTCCGTGGCTCGCCGATCGCCATCGCGCTGAAGTCGTCACCGTCACGCTCGATCTCGGCCAGTCGGGCGACATGAACGAGATTCGCATCGCAGGCGCTCGCGGCCGGCGCGCTGCGCGCGCACGTCGATCGACGCGCGCGAGGAGTTCGCGCGCGACATCGTGCTGCCGTCGCTCAAGGCCGGCGCGCTGTCGGATCGCGCGGTATCCGATGGCCGACCGCGCTGACGCGGCCCGCTGATCGCGAAGACAGCTCGTCGCAGATCGCGCGCGATCGAGACGCCGACGCATGGTGGCGCACGGCGCGATCGGGCGCGATCGGCGCCGCCTCGCGCAGCCGATCGCGACGCTCAATCCGACGCTGAAGGAAATCGCGTGCGCGGAGGAGCCGGGCTTCATCGCGCGGCGCGCGGCGACGCCACGCCGGCGAATCGCATCGACGACAACCTGTGGGGCCGCACGATCGGGCGCCGCGGCGACGATGGATCGGCGCGAGGCCGGACGACGTCGCTGTTCAAGATGACGCAGCGCGCTCGACGACGCGCCGGTCAAGCCCGCGCACGTCGAGATCGAATTCGAGCGCGGCGCCGCTGGTCGGCATCAACGGCGTGACGATGCGCGCTCGCAGAGCTGATCGAGAGCCTGCAGACGATCGCCGGCGAGCACGGCGTCGGCCGTCTCGATCGCATCAAGGTCGAGGCCGACGGCACCGCGCTCGCGCGCGCTCTACGAAGCGCCCGCCGCCGTGGTGCTGCACCTCGCGCACGCCGAGCTCGTGGCGCTACGTGTCGTCGGAATCGCAGCAGCGGTTCGATACGCGCGGTCTCGGCGCGCCTACGTCGAAGCGATCGATCGCGGCGAGTGGTTCGATCCGCTGCGCAGCGGCATCGATGCATACGTCAACGCGACGTCGGAGCAGATGACCGGCACGATCCGCGTCCGGCTGCTCAAGGGCGCGCGCGCAGGTCGTCGGCGAAGAACAGACTGCAACATGTCTAAAGCCGCTTGTGGTCCGGACGATTTGACTCGGCGCCGGATCCGGCGGCGTTCGACTTCGGCGTGTCGTTCCCGTTCGATCGCCGTCTGTTCGAAGACGACGTGACCGGCAGCCTGGCGTGGGCCGAGGCGCTGGCGCGCGCCGGCGTGCTCGACGCCGAAGGACAGCCAGGCGCGATCGCCGACGGCGCTGCACCGCGATCCTCGAGCAGGGCCGGCGCGATCCGGCGTGGGTCAACGGCGACGACGAGGACGTGCATTCGCTTCGTCGAGCGGCAGCTCGTCGACGCGCATCGGCGATGCCGGCCGTCGGCTGCACACCGGGCGATCGCGCAACGAGCAGGTGTCGGTCGATCTGCGCCTCTATCTGCGCCGGCGCATTCCCGCTGCTGCAGGCAAGACTGCGCGCGACGATCGCCGCGTTCGCCGATCAGGCCGAGCAGCGCCGGCGATGCGCTGATGCCGTCGCACACGCACCTGCGCCGCGCGCATGCCGGTGCTGGTCGTCGCATTTCCTGTTGAGCCACGCCGCCGCGCTGCGCCGCGATCACGCGCGGCTCGAGGCGGCGCGCGAGGAGGCCGACGCGCTGCCGCTCGGATCCGGCGCGATCGCCGGCACCGGCTACGCGATCGACACGACGTTCGCTCGCCGACGCGCTCGGCTTCAGCCGCGTCGTCGCCAACAGCATGGACTGCCTCGTCGGATCGCGATTTCGCGGCGACGCTTCCTGCACGCGGTGTCGCTGTCGATGGTGCACCTGTCGCGCATCGCCGAGGACTTCATCCTGATGACGGGCGAGGAGTTCGGGTTCTTCGAGCTGGCGGATTCGTCGGCGACCGGCAGCAGCATGATGCCGCAGAAGAAGAATCCCGATCCGCTCGAGCTCGTGCGCGGCAAGGCCGGGCGCGCGATCGGGCACCTCACCGGATTCCTGATCACGATGAAGGGCCTGCCGACCGGCTACAACAAGGATCTGCAGGAAGACAAAGAGCCGCTGTTCGACGTCGGAAGACACGCTGGCCGTGTCGCTCGATGCGACCGCCGCCGTGGTCGCGGAACCTGACGCTGCATCGCGGATCGCACCGGCGCGCGCGCCGCTGGCCTGCTGCTGGCCACCGGATGTGGCCGACTACCTGTGTCGCGCGCGGCATGCCGTTCCGCCAGGCGCACGAGGTCGTCGGCGCGATGGTGCGGCGGTCTGCTGGCGCAAAAGCGCGACTTCGAATCGCTGTCGCTCGACGAATGGCGCGCAGTCCAGCGAGCTGTTTGGCGACGACGTGAAGCAGCACGTGACGGCCGCGGCGTCGGTTCAGGGTCAGAAAGACGCCGCAATCCACGCATCCGGACGCCGTCGGCGCCGCGCTGGACGGAACGCCGGGCGTGGCTTGCCCGGGGCACGGGCCTCTGATATATTCCGACTTGCCCTGCGCCCTGGGTCTGTCGGCCCACAAGCGCTTCCCGCACTCACAAACCCTCGGCCGCTCAGTACGTAAGCACTGAAGCGGCCCATGGACCACGGTTCGAAGCAGTAGATAGACCAGTACCCGATGCGGCTTGGCGGGAGGCCGATCGGTTTTCGGGGGAGTTGCATGCAAGACCGCCGGTATCGGCCCGGCGACGTGCTGGACGATTATTGTCCGCGCGAGCGCCGCATCACCGATCACGCCATCGTGGCGATGATCGACGATGAAATCAGACGAACGCGTTGCGGAATCTGCGACGCGGAGCACGAATACAAAGAGGGCAAGGTCCCGGCGCCGCGCCGCAGAGACGCAGCCGCCCGCCTTGTTCACCCAGGTGCTCGACAACATGAACGGACCCACGCCAGCCGCAGCCGCCGCCGGCATCGGCGCCGACGGCACGTCAGCGACCAGACGAGCGGCGGTCGCTGCTGCGAGCCGTGCCGATGCCGCGCGCCGCGAACCTGCCGCAGCCGTCGGCCGCCGGCAGATCCGTCAGCCGCGACTCGGGACCGCGAACCGAGGACACCGAGAAGAACCGGTGACGACCGACGGCGAATCGCGAGAGGGCGGCTTCCGTCGATCGCTGATACGCGCGCACGTTCCCGCGGCCCGACGGGCAGGCGCCGACGCCGCGCGCGATGCCACGGAATTCACGATTCAATCCCTGCAACAATCGACGCAACAACAACGGCAGCGCAACGCCGGCGGGCAGAACAAGTTCCGCGGCGGACGCCGGCGTCCCGGTGGCGCGCCGGCGGCAGCCAGGACAACCTCGGGCCGATGCGGCTTCCGCGATCACGGCAGCAAGCCAGGCAGGGCCAAGGCCGGGGACAGGGCCAGGGTCAGAGGACAGGGGCAAGGCGGCGGACGCCGGCGCGGCGGCAAGAAGAATCGCTGATGGCGGACTTCACGGGAAAGTTGGACTGATCGTCGGCGTGGCGAACCATCGCTCGCTCGGCGTGGGCGATCGCGCAGGCCACGTCGAAGGGCGGCGCCAATCTCATCCTCACGTATCAGGGCCGCTTCGAAGAGCACGTCGGCGAGCTGGCGGCGACGCTGACGCCGAAGCCGATGGTGCTGCCGCTCGACGTCACCAGACGACGACGCAGATCGCCGCGGTCTACGCGAAGATCCAGGAGGCGCACGGCGGGCTCGACTTCGTCGTGCACGGCGCCGCGTTCGCGTCGCGCGAGGAGATCACCGGCCGCTTCCTCAATACGTCGCGCGAGGGCTTCAAGCAGGCGCTCGACATCAGCGCCTATTCGCTGATCGCGCTGGCGCGCGGCGCGCAGCCGCTGATGGTGGCGCGCGGCGGCGGCAGCGTGCTGACGCTGACGTTCCTCGGCAGCGATCGCGTGTTCCCGAACTACAACGTGATGGGCGTGGCGAAGGCGGCGCTCGAATCGTCGGTGCGCTATCTCGCCGCCGACCTCGGCCCGGAGAACATTCGCGTCAACGCGATCTCGGCCGGACCGGTCAAGACGCTGGCGGCCGCCGGCATCGGCGGCTTCTCGACCATCCTCGGCGTGGTGCGCGAGAAGGCGCCGCTGCGCCGCGCCATCGAGACGTCCGAAGTCGGCGATGCGGCGGCGTTCCTGCTGAGCGACGCCGGCCGCGGCGTCACCGGCGAAGTGCTGATGGTCGACGCCGGGTTCCACGTGCTCGGGATGTGATCTGAGGCCTGAGGTCTAGGTCTGGGCCCGATCACCGTTCCCGTCAGGCAGATCGCCGCGCCACGCCGCGCATCCGCATTCTGAATCTCGATCTGCGCGCCGTCGAATTCTCGTTCGCGGCGGGCCAGGCCGTGATGCTTGGCCTGAGCGGATCGCCGCTGCGCAAGCCGTACTCGATCGCGTCGGCGCCGTGGGAAGTCACGCAAGTCGGGCATCATGCAGGTGCTCGTCCAGGTCGAGGACAGCGGCGGGCTCGATCCGCATCTCGAGCTCGCCGTCGCCGGGCACGCTGCTCGATCTCGACGGACCGTTCGGATCGTTCGGATTGCCCGAGCGCGTGTCGACGCGATCCGCTGCTGTTCATCGCCGGCGGCACCGGGCATCGCGCCGCTGCGCTCGATGTTGATCGAGCACCTGTCGCGGCCGACGCAGCATCCGCCGCTGCATTGATCTACAGCGCGCGCTCGGTCGATGAGTTTGCGTTTCGCGCCGAGCTCGCCGCGCTCGAAGCCGCCGGACGAATCACGTCGTATTTCACGGTGACGCGCGAAGAGACGTCGGAATGGCAGGGCCGACGAGGCCGCATCAGCGAAGCGTTGCTGAGCGAAGCGCTGCCGTCGCCCGACAGCACGTGCCTGGTCTGCGGTCCGCCGCAGCTGGTGAACGACACGCGAGTCGCTGCTGATGAAGCTGGGTGTCAGCGCAGACACGGATTCTGACCGAGAAGTACTGACGACCCGCATGCCCTAGGCCTCAGACCTCACAGCACTCCAAACCGGCGCGCTGGATATCGATCTCGGTGATCTCCTGCGACGGCTGCGAGCGGCACCGACGACGGCCGGCAGGCCGTCGGTGCCGGTGGCCGCGGCGGGCTGCACCTGCACGCGCTGCTTGCGGCGGGTCTTGTCGCGATACATGCGGCTGTCGGCGGTGGCCAGCAGCGCTTCGTAGGAATCGCCGTCCTGCGGATAGATCGCCGCGCCGACGCTGATCGCGAGCGGCAGGCGGCGGCCCGGCCGCGCTTCGAACAACACTTCGTCGACCGTGCGCTGCAGCTCGACGCGCTTGCGCTCGGCCTCGTCGGCGCCGCAACCCGACAGCACGACGATGAATTCGTCGCCGGCGTAGCGGACGCAGATGTCGTACGGGCCGGATGCCGGAGCGCAGCACCGTCGCGACCTCGCGCAGCGCGCGGTCGCCGACGTGGTGGCCGTGGTTGTCGTTGATCTCCTTGAAGTTGTCGAGGTCCATGACGAGCAGCGCGACTTCGGCCTTCAGGCGCTCGGCGCGCGCCAGCTCGCGCGTCAGGTGCATGAACATGAAGCGCGTGTTCGGCAGTCCGGTCAGCGGATCGGTCAGCGAATCTTCCTGCGTCTGCTCGAACACGATCGAGTTGTGGATGACGGCGGAGGCCTGCTCGCTGACGCGATCGAGCAGGCGGCGGTGATCGTCGGTGTAGAAGTCCGGCTGCGTCGAGTAGACCGCGAGCGTGCCGATGAAGCGATCGCTGAACACCAGCGGCGCGACCAGCGCCGACTGCAGCGTGGTCGACTTGGCGAGGCCCGGCGGCTTCGAACTCCGCGCTCGGGCGCGCGTTGACGAGCGGCCGGCGATTGCGCGCCACCCAGCCGGCGAGGCCCTGGCCGGCGCGCACGGTCATCGTGCCGATCGCGTCGGCTTCGACGCCGGTCGCGAAGCGGCAGCGCAGCGTGTCGGCTTCCTCGTCGAACAGGAACAGCGCGCAGGCCGAGAACGGCACGAGGTTCGACAGCTTCGACGAGATCAGCGCCATGGTGTCGGCGACGCCGAGGCTGGTGCCCATCGTCTGCGCGATTTCGTAGAGCGCGTAGATTTCGCGATGCGCGAGCGCGATGTCTTCGAACACCGTGCTGCTCTTGGTCGATCTCGGGCTGGAAGCCGACGGCGGGCCGGCCGCGCTCGTTGGTCGGCTCGAGCGACAGGCGGCGCGGCGTCGCGGTCTCGATCGTGCCGGCGGCCGCTTCCATCTCGGCCGCCATCTTCACGAACATCTGCACGACCGCCGGATCGAGCGCGCGCCCGGCTTCCTGTTGCAGCAGCGCGAGCGCCGCTTCGGGCGTCATCGCCTTGTGATACGGACGATCGGACGTCAGCGCGTCGTAGTAGTCGACGACCGAGAGGATGCGCGCCCCGAGCGGAATCTCTTCGCCCTTCAGGCCCTGCGGATAGCCCTTGCCGTCCCAGCGTTCGTGGTGGCTGAGGATCAGCGGCGCGACCGGATACGGGAACGGCACGGCGCTGATGATCTCGGCGCCGACCTGCGGATGCACGCGGATCTTCTGGAACTCTTCCTGCGTCAGCGGGCCCGGCTTCGACAGGATGTGCTCGGGCACGGCGAGCTTGCCGATGTCGTGCAGCAGCGCCGCGGTCTTGACGCCCTGGATCTCGGTGTCGGACATGCCGAGTCCGCGCGCGATGCTGGTCGCATAGACCTGGACGCGGCGGATGTGCGACTGCGCGGTCTGATCCTTGGCGTCGATCGCGAGCGCGAGCGCTTCGATGGTGGCGAGGTGCAGGTCGGCCATCTCCTCGACGTGACGCCGCTCGTCGTCGATGCGGCCGAGGTAGACCTTGTAGGTGCGATAGGTGAGGTAGAGCGGCGCGGCGGCGAGCACGCGCGAGCCACACGCCCGAGCGTCATCACCGCCCAGCGTGGCGATGGCCGCGGCGCCGGCGCCGACGAAATAGCTCGGCGCGCTCCACAGGAAGTTCTGGTTCCACACCGCGACGAACGACTGCCGCGTGGCGAGCGACACGGCGACGGCGATCAGGCAGGTGTTGAAGATGAAATACATCGTCGCGGCGGCGACGAGCGGCCGCGCGACGCCGGGCACGTCGTGCGCGAGCGTGCCGGGCACGCCGCCGAGCGCTTCGTAGGCGAAGCCCGAGGCCTGCACCGTGATGGCGAGGCAGGCCATGCTGAACAGCGTCCGGTAGACCGGGTTCTTGGTCTTCATCCGGAACGTGCACTGGCTCCACGCGCTCGTCACGGCGACGAGCATGGTTTCGTTCGGGCCGAGCAGCAGCAGCGCCGCGAAGTCGACGGCGTACGACACCGACATCGTCGAGCCGCTCTTGGCGAGCGGCAGGCTGACCTTGAACGCGGACGTGACCGCGGAGGTGACGAGGAGGACGGCGAAGAGCGCTGGATTAGTCGAAGGTCGAACGCGGCCCCAGCGACACCACGAGTAGAGCGCCGACGAGCGATCGTGGCGCCAACATACAAAGCGTGCTGGCAACGGCAGGGAGCGCATGTGCGCGGCGTCTACTTATGAACCCCACACCGCCTTGGACCGGGTGACCATCACCGCAATCGGCCAGAACGAACCACGACTCACATTAACTGGGGCGCTGGGGGCGCGTCGATTCTTCACAGACGGAATGGAGCATACACTGACCAAAGAGTCACATGACAACTGAAAATTAAACACTAGCCGTGCACAGCAGCCGTGGCGTAACTGTAAGCACCTTATTTTTGCAGTGATTTACAAGACTATGTTCGATCAAGATATTTGTGCAGATACGCGGCTATGCCGATGCAATCGATATGACTTTAAGCGACAATATGACTCGTTGCGGTTATCCTTGCGGCCGTCCCGTGCGGCGCGCAGCCTGCCGGCCGCCGGCTCGAGACCGTATTCCTCGATCTTCCGATAGAGCGTGCCGCGGCTGATATCGAGGACCTTCGCGGCCTCGAGCTTGTTCCACTCGGTGGCTTCGAGCACGCGGATGATGTGCGCGCGCTCGGCATCGCGCAGCGACGGCAGGCGCGTCGAGCGTTTCTTCCGGGCGCGGCATCGCGTGGCCGTGCAGGAACTCGATGTCGGCGGCGCGGATCGATCGGCCGGGCGCCGACAGCGCGGCGCGCGACACGGTGCTTTCGAGCTCGCGGATGTTGCCGGGCCAGTGATACGACGCCAGCAGCTCCTGCGCCTCCGGTCGAGAACTGCTTGGCGTCGAGCGGCAGGCCGTTGGCGGCGCAGTAGCGCGCGAGGAAGCGATTGGCGAGCACCGGAATGTCGACGGCGCGCTCGCGCAGCGACGGCAGGCGGATCGCGAAGGCGTTGATGCGGTAGTAGAGATCTTCGCGGAAGCGGCTCTCGCGCACGAACATGTCGAGCGGGCGGTTGGTCGCCGAGATCAAGCCGGAAGTCGACGTGGATCGATCGATTGCCGCCGAGGCGCTCGAAGCGCCGCTCCTCGAGCACGCGCAGCAGCTTGGCCTGCGCCATCAGCGACATGTCGCCGACTTCGTCGAGGAACAGCGTGCCGCCGTTGGCCAGCTCGAGGCGGCCGGGCTTGCGATCGTGCGCGCCGGTGAACGCGCCCTTTTCGTAGCCGAAGATTTCCGACTCGAACAGGCTGTCGGGCAGCGCCGCGCAGTTGACCGCCTGGAAGTTCTCGGGCCGCGGCGCGACAGCTCGTGGATCATGCGCGCGACGACTTCCTTGCCGGCGCCGGTCGGGCCGAGGATCAGCACCGAGATGTCCGGACTTCGCCGCGGTGCGGATCCACTCGAAGATGGCCAGCATCTTCTCGTCGCGGCCGATCATCTCGCGGAAGCGCTGCACCGACGGCGACGATTCCTCGATGCCGAGGTTGGCGCGGCCTTCGAGGAAGATCTCGAGCAGCTTGGCGATCGCCTCGCTGCTCGGGCTGTGATCGCGCCGTAGGTCGGCGGATCGCCGGCGATCTTCTTGACGACGCCGAAGTCGACGAGCTCGTTGACGCAGTTGTCGACGTCCAGGCGCATGCGGCCGAACGCCTGCATGATCGTTTCGCTGTCGAACGCTTCGCCGGGCCGCGCGGTCAGGAAGCGCAGGATGCCGGCGCGCAGCGGCGACTGCACCAGCGACTTGAACCGCGTCTCGAGATCGGGCGGCTCGGCGCGCTGCGCAGCCTCGCGGGCGCGCGCGCGCGCGAAAGGTCAGTTCATCCACGCGCCACCTCAGCCTGCCCGCCTCCGGCGCGGGCTTCGGCGGGGCCGTCCAGGCGCGGTAAATCGCCGTCTGGTATTGCTCGATCAGGTGCTTCATGCGGATCGCGTCGGCCTTGCGATGGCCGTGGCAGGTCACCGGCGTCGTGCCGCCGCTGGTCTCGATGATGCACGTCCGAGAAAAACAAGTTGGTGTCGATGCTGACTGATGCCACGTGGACAATATGGATCGAATGTTCTTTTCGGCCGAATAGCTCCGGCGTGTAGTGAACGACCGACGTCGGCGTGATGAGCACCTGGGTCGGAAAGCAGCCGGTTGCCGCGCGACAGCCGGCTGGCGCGAAACACGTCGCCCTCGGCGAACGGCTGTCCCTTCCACCAGAAGAACAGCGCCAGCGCCACGACGATGGCGGCCAACACGCCCGCCGCCGGAATCCAGAGGCCGTCAGCCACGCCGCAAGATGCTACCCTAAAGATGCGAGTGCGCGCAACCTGTTACGCTAGAGCGATGCCATCGGTCCCGGGCGCGCCGAAGGGCGCCAAGTCGTTTCTCACAGGCAAACCAATCCGTTATTACCGGCCGAAGGGCAGCGCCGCGGTGACGCACCTTGATCGACGAGGGCTTCCAGGCGTTCAACGCCGCCCGCCTCGGCGAGGCGTGCCGCATCTTCGGCGACAAGATGCTGGCGCCAAGAGCACGACACGACGATCGCGCTGACGATCGCCGGCGCGATGACGCCGGCCGGCCTCGGCGGCTGCATCATCGAGCTGATGGAGCGCGGGCCTGATCGACTTCGTGATCAGCACCGGCGCGAACCTCTATCACGACCTGCACTACGCGCTGAACTTCACGCTGCGCCGCGGCTCGCCGTTCGTCGACGATCGCGTGCTCTACGAAGAAGGCGTGATCCGCATCTACGACGTGCTGTTCCCGGCGCACGGTGCTGCTCGATACCGACGCGCTTCATCCGCGAGTTCCTCGTGCACGAGCGGCATGGAAGGCCCGGTGTCGACCGCCGAGCTGCACGACGCGCTCGGCCGGCACCTGTTGAAGCGTGCGCCCGGGCTGCGCGAGCTACTCGGTGGTCGCCGCCGCGGCGAAGCTACGGCGTGCCGATCTACACCTCGTCGCCGGGCGACAGCTCGATCGGCATGAACATCGCGTATCACGAGCTGATCAACCGCAGCACGCTGCATGGTCGATCCGAACAAGGACGTCAACGAGGTGTGCGCGATCATCCTGCGCCGGCGAGAAGAACGGCTGCGTGATCCTCGGCGGCGGCTCGCCGAAGAATTTCTACCTGCAGGGCCAGCCGACGCTCTGGGAGGTCTACGGCATCCCCAAGGGCGGCAACGACTACTTCATCCAGATCACGACCGACTCGGTGGTGTGGGGCGGCCTGTCCGGCGCCACGCCGGCGGAAGCGGTCAGCTGGGGCAAGGTCAACCCGAGCGTGCTGCCGGACACGGCGGTCGCCTACTGTCGACTCGACGATCGCCTTCCCGTTGTTCTGCGAGTACGCGGTCGGCCACAAGAACGGCCGGCGCAAGCGCAAGGACGCTGCTGGCCAAGCGCGTCGCAGCTGGTCGACCGAGCTCGAGCAGGAAGCGCGCAAGAAGATCAAGAAGAAGGCAAGAAATAACTGAATAACGAATAACTGAGATAACTGAAATGGGAACGCTGTGGAGTGAGCTGGGGCCGGTCGCCGATGCGGTGACCGATCGGCCGCGCGTGTATGCCGACGCCAACGTGCCGGCGGGCATCGTCGCCTTCATGCGCGAGACGCTGCGCTGGGACGTGCTGTTCGTGATGGAGCATCCCGACCTGCGCCGCGCCCGCGATACCGAGCACTACCGCCTGGCGCGGCAGCTGCGGCGCACGCTTGTCACGCTCGATCGCGACTACCTCGACGATCGCACGTTCCCGCCGGCGCACGGATCCGGCGTGCTGGTCGATCGCGGCGCCCGGACGAGCGCGGCCTCGCCGCGCTGCTTGCGCGGCTCGACGCGCATTTGTTTGCCGCCGACATTTTGCCTCTTGACGGACGCAAGCTGCACGCGCACTCTGATTGGAGCCATTGCGCAGAAAGCCGCCAATGACCGCGATGAGTGATTGACCCTCGGCGTCGACGTGTCCGACGCTGATCGCCGCGCCTCGCCATCGTCGACAGCGACGGCGAGGTCGTGGCGCAGCGGCATCGTCGCTGCCAATCGCGCCGCCGCGATCAAGGACGCCGCGAAGAAGGCCGTCGTCGAGCGCCGGCGGCAAGGTCGGCGCGCATCGCGGTGGCGCTGCCCGCGGCCGGCGAAGCCGTGCCGGACGATCTGGTCGCCGCGCTGCGCCGGCATCGCGCAAGGCGCACGCTCACCGCGATCGCCGCCGGCACCGCCGCGGCGATCGCCGAACAGTGGCTCGGCGCCGCGCGCGGCGCGAAGCAGATGATCGCGTTTTCGATCGCCGAGCACGTCACCGCCGGCGTCTGATCGACGGCGAAGCCGTGGCGCGGCGCGCACGGACTCGGCCTCGTCGGTCGGCTGGCTGGCGCTCAATCCGGTCGAGCGCGAAGACTATCGCCGCTACGGCGGCCTCGAAGCCGAAGTCGCGTCGGCCGGCATCGTCCGGCGCTTCGTCTGGCGCATCAAGTCCGGCGATCGAATCGCAGGTCGCCGATCAGGTGAAGGGCGATTTCTCGAAGATCGCCGCGGCCGACATTCTGCAGGGCGCGCGATCCGGCGACGGCGTCGTCGATCTCGGTCGTGCGCGACACCGCGAAATACATCGGCATGGCGGTGGCCAACCTGGCGACGATGTTCGATCCGGAGGTCGATCGTGCTCGGCGGCATCATCGCCTCGTCGGGCGACGTCATGCTCGAGGCGATTCGCGTCGAGACGCAGCGGCGCCTGATGCCGCAGCAGGCCGAACAGGTCCGCATCGTGCTGTCGACGCTCGGCGACGACGCGGTCGCCATCGGCGCGGCGCTCGCTCGCGCGCCGCATGATCGCGCTGTCCGGCGCGGACATCGTCCTGCCGGATCGCGTCGTCCGCGGCGGATCGATCGTCATCGACCAGGGCCGCATCGCCGCGATCGAGCCGCGCGCGATCGATGCGCGGCGCCGGCCGCACGCGTCGTCGATCTTGCCAATCACACGATCGTGCCCGGCTTCGTGGACGTGCACGTCCACGGCATCGAAGGCGTCGACGTGCTCGACGGCGCTGACGCGGTGGCCGACGTCGCGACGCCGCCTGCCGAAGTACGGCGTCACGGCGTTCTGCCCGACGTCGGTGGCGTGCACGCCGGCAACGGCTGACGACGATGCTCGACGGCGGTCGCGCGCGCGCTGCGTCGGCGGCCCGGCGGCGCCGCGCGCGTGCTGCCCGCGCACCTCGAAAGCAACTTCATCAACCCCGAATGGAACGGCGCGCAGCCGATGCACTGCCTGCGCACCTACAAGCCGCAGGGCAAGCGGCCCGAAGGCGATTTCGCGGGTCACGAGATCCTGCAGGCGATCGTCGTCGCATCGCGATCGAGCGTCGGCATCGTCACGCTCGCGCCGGAAATGTCCGGCGGCCTCGACCTGGTTCGCGATCTGGTGATCGCCGGCCATCGCGTGTCGCTCGGACACACCGGCGCGACCTACGACGAGGCGCGCGACGCCGATCGCCGCCGGCGCGCATCACGCCACGCATCTCTTCAATCGCATGTCGTCGATCACGTCGCGATCGCCCGGCGTGGTCGGCGCCGTGCTCGAATCCGATGCGGTCGCGGCCGAGATCATCTGCGACGGCCATCACGTGCATCCGTCGCTCGTGTCGATGGCGATTCGCGTGAAGTCGGCGTCGCGCATGATGGCGATCACCGACGCCACGGCGGTGGCCGGACTGCCGGCCGGCTCGCGGGCGCGGCTCGGCGATCAAACGATCATCGCCGGCGACGAAGACCGCGGTGCTCGAGAACGGCACGCTGGCCGGCAGCATCCTGACGATGGATGCGGCGTTCCGGATGCTGGTCGAAGCGCATCGGCCTGTCGCTGCCCGACGCGGCGCGCATGTGCGCGACGACGCCGGCGGACGGCGATCGAAGCCGCGGACATCGGCTCGATCGCGGTCGGTAAATGGGCCGATCTCGCGGTCCTGAGCCGCGATCTGCGCGTCAGCCAGACCTACGTTGGCGGCGAGCCGGCCGTTGGAACCAGTTCCGAACCCAGTCCGTCTACTGTCCTGAGGTGCGCATGAAGGTTCTGACGCTCGTTGGCTGCCGCCACTCTGCTCGCCGGGTGCGAGGTCAACCTCAATACCGAGGGCCTGTCGGCCCGCGAGACTCAAGACCTTCAAGGTCACCGGCCAGCCCGAGTGGTGCTCGACACGCTTCGACGGCGCGATCGAGCTGCACTCGTGGGATCAAGCAACGAGATCGAGGTCGAGGTCGAGAAGCGCGCGATGGAGCAGGCGCTGCTCGACGAGATCAAGATCGACGCGCAGCAAGCAGGGCGACAAGATCATCGATCAAGGTCACCGGCCCGGCGCGCGCCGATCATCACGGCGTGACGATCGGCGTGCAACATCTCGCCGACCGCGCGCCTGCGCGTCGCGGTGCCGCGCAACGCCAACATCAACGCGACGAGCGGCGACGGCTCGATCCGCGCCGAAGCGATCGACGGCAAGATCGTGCTGCACACCAGCGACGGCAGCGTGACCGGCACGCGGCTCGGCGGCGACATCCAGATTCGATCCGGCGACGGCTCGATCCGGATCGACAACGCCACCGGCAAGCTCGATCTCGAAACCGACTGACGGCAGCATCGGCGTCGAGGCGCAAGCCGAGCGTGCTGCGCCTGCAGGACCGGCGACGGATCGGTGCGCGTCACGCATCGAGCCCGACACGGTGATGACCGACAACTGGGACATCACGACCAGCGACGGCAGCGTCACCGTGACGCTGCCCGGCCTGTTCAACGCCGAGCTCGACGCGGAAACGAGCGACGGCTCGGTGCGGACGCAATCATCCGCTGCTGGACGACGATCGCGGACGAGCGCCGCGACGGCGAAGCGCGCGACGAGCGGCGCGAGCGGCGCCGCACGCTGCGATCGAAGATCGGCGACGGCGGCAAGATGCTGAAGATTCGGAGCGGCGACGGGACGATCACGGATCGATATCGTTAGGTTACGAGTGCCGGCGTTCCGGTCTGAGCTCGCGCCAGTTCCTTTCCTGCCGTCGCTGGAATTCTTCGACCGTCGCCTGAATCGACGGTCGCGGCGCGTGGCGTGCGTGCGCCACGCCGCGTAGACGTGACGTCGCAGTGCCGGCTCCGATTGCACGACCGTCACGCCGGCCGGGACGGCGCCGCGGCCGAGTCGCGGCAACACGCAACAGCCAAGGCCCGCGGCGACGAGCGCGAGCTGCGTCGCGTATTCGCCGGCGGTGTGCGCGATCTTCGGCTCGTGGCCTTCCTTGCGCAGCGTGTGCATCAGGAAGTCGTGGCAGATCGATCCCGATGGCCACGCGATCCATTCCTCGCCGCTCAGATCGCTCAGCTTGATGGTCTTCGACTTCGCGAGCCGGTGGCCCGGCGGTAACGCAATGTCGGCGACGTCATCAAAGAGGGGAGCCTTGGTCAGCGCCTTCGGGCAGCGCGATCGGCGCGTTCTGCCAGTCGTTGATGATGATGACGTCGACGTCGCGGCGCACCAGGCGCGGGATCGATTCGTGCGGCTCCTGCTCGTGAAAGGTGATCGCGAGCTGGTCGGTGTTTCTTGAGCAGGCGCGCGGATGCGCCTGCGGCGCGAGCCGCGCGCGCGGCGGTGGCAAAGGCGGCGATCGTGATCGGCCCGGCCACCGCGGTGTCGCTTGGCTTCGAGCTCGGCCTCGGCTTCTTCGAGCAGCGACAGCACGCGCTGCGTGCGCGAGACGAGCGCGTTGGCGGCGTCGGTCAGGCGCACGCCGCGGCCGTGCCGCTCGAGCAGCGTCTGGCCGGTTTCGGCCTCCAGCTTGCGCGAGTTGCTGGGACACCGCCGACGTCGTGACGTTGAGCGTCTCGGCGGCGGCGATGATCGAGCCGTGGGCGGACACGGCGTGCAGGGCGCGCAGGCGATCGAGGTTCAACATGCAAGACAATTCTAAACTAAATCATCAAGAATTATTCACTTGTCCTAAATGATTAACGGAGCGATTGTAGGAGCCATGAAGAGCTCGTTCGCGGATTGGGCGTTGCTGGTGGTGCCCGGCGTGATCTGGGGCGCGTCGTTCCTGTTCATCGCCGAGGGCCTGGCCGCGGTGGCGCCGAACGGCGTCACGTTCACGCGCATCGCGATCGGGTTTCTGACGCTGTCCCTGTTCCCATCGGCCCGCCGGCCGGTGGCCCGGGCCGATTGGGCAGGAACGGCGGCGCTCGGCGTGCTGTGGTTTGCGTTTCCGCTGAGCATGTTTCCGTTCGCCGAGCAGCACGTGTCGTCGGCGCTGACCGGGATGTTGAACGGCGCCGACGCCGCTGTGCGTCGCCGCGGTGGCCAGCCTGCTGGCGCATCGACTGCCGGAGCGCGGCACGCTGGCGGGCCTCGTCGTCGGCTTCGGCGGCGCGGTGGTGATGGCGCTGCCGGCACTGGGCGGATCCGAGCAGCGCGTTCGGCGTCACGCTGATCGTGGCGGCGCTCATCTCCTACGGCATCGCGCTCAACGTGGCGCGGCCGCTGCAGCAGCGAAACGGCGCGATCCCGGTGGTGTGGCGCGCGCTGGGCGTGGCGTTGATCCTGACCGCGCCGCTCGGCCTGCCCGCCGTCATCGAACGGTCACTGGACGCTGCGTCCGGCGCTGGCGATGCTCGGCCTCGGCGCCGGCGGCACGGCGATCGCGACGATTCTGACCGCGACTGCCGCGGGCCGCATGGGCGCGACGAAGGCGTCGGCGACGGCGTTCCTGATTCCCGTTGTCGCGTTGATTCTTGGCGTCGTGATTCGTCACGAGACCGTGACGACGGTGCTCGCTCGATTGGCGCGGCGATCTGCCTGCTGGGCGCCGCGATCATTCGCGATCCGAAAATGTTCGCGCCGGTTTCTACCGCGGAGATCTGTTCGCGTAGGTGCTCGGGTCTGACACGCCGGCGGCGGCAAACGCATCACGCCGCTCGCGGCACTTGCTGCACAGGCCACAGTGCTGCGGCAGGCCGTCGCATGCATGACCGGATTCATGCACGACAGCGTGAGCTCGAACGGGACGCTCGAGCTCGACGCCGCGCTTGATGACATCCTCCTTTTCCCACGTCGAGAAACGGCGTCGCGATCTCGATCCGATGATCGAGCCCGAGCGACATCGCCTGCGCCATCGCGGTGAAGAACGCGGGACGCGCATCTGGAAACGGATTGCCGGCAAGCGGCCCGAGGCGCGATCCGATGCGCCTTGGCCTTCGACGCGACGACGCCGGCTTTCGTCAACAACACGAGGTTGCGGCCGGCGAGATAGACGTCTTCGTCGGGCGTGTCATACGCGGGCGGCACGCCGCGGATGCGCCCAATGTGTCGGCGAGTAGACATCGCGCATCGTGAACGACACGCGCGACAGCGGCTCGACCTCGCTCGTGCATAGGCCGGCGATGCGAGCAGCCGCTCGACCATCGCGACTTCCGCGTCTTCCCACGCCAGGCCGACGCTGACGTAGACCGGCAGCACGCGCGCGGTCTGCGCTTCGTGCGCGGCGAGCACCGCGCTATCAAGGCCCGCCGGACAAGAAGACAGGCGAGTCGTGACGTCGCATGCAGGATTAATGTATTCGACTGACCGGTGATTTATTCGAGTCGTCTTGATCTCGACGGCACGCTGATCGATTCGGCGCGCGACCTGGCCGAGTCGATCGGCGAGATGCTCGGAAGGCTACGGGGCGTCGCCGCTGCCGTTGAGCGAGGTCGTGACGATGGTGGGAGAGGGCGCGCCGATGCTGGTGCGCCGCGCGTTGCAGGAAGCCGGGCTTGAAGCCCGAGCCCAGGGAAGCACTGGCGCGCTTCCTGAAGATCTACGATCGGCGCCTCATGAATCACACGCGTCCCTACGACGGCGATCGCCGAGAGCCTCGCCCTCGCGATGCGCCGCGGGCCGCTGGCCGTTCTCACCAACAAGCCGCTCGGGCCGTCGATCGGCCTCCTCGAAGCGCTCGGTCTGCGCGGGTTTTTCTCGCGCATTATCGGCGGCGACAGTGAGTTCGGGCGCAAGCCGGATCCTGCCGGGCTGCTCGCGCTGCAAGCCCTCGCGCCGGACGGAGCAGATCGTGATGGTCGGTGATTCGCCGGCCGATTGGAAAGATCGGCTGAAGCCGCCAGCGTGCCGTTCGTGTTCGCGCGATACGGATTCGGCGCGTCGAAGTTCGGAGCGGACGCCGCCGCGACACGCGCGTTTGTGATCGATCACGCGCGCGAGCTCGATGGCGTGCTCTGGCACAAGTCCGCGCTGAAGGCGGACCCTCACAGCGTTAGCGCAGTCGACCAGCGAGCTTCGATGCGGCGCGGGCGCCGATGGTCATGCGCTGATCGTTCCTGCCTCTTCAGGCGCACGCTGTCCGACACTTCATCGCGCTCCTCGACTTCAATCGTCTGGCCCGGGCTTCAAGTGATGGCTCTCGATGAAGCGCAGGAACGCGGCGTCCTGATCGGTGACGCGCGCCACCGTCACCGGCGTGTGGAGCGGGCAGGTGAGCAGCGTCTCGAGCGCTCGATGCGCGAGCTGCGCCGTCGGCGCTCGGAATCGGATCGCCGTGCGGATCGAACGTCGGGCCGGCCGAGCATCTCGTCGATGCGCTCGATCAGGCGATCCGAGACGACGTGCTCCATCTGCTCGGCGTCTTCGTGGACCTCGTCCCAGTTCATGCCCATGACCTGCACGAGGAACAGCTCGATCAGGCGATGGCGGCGGAGCACGCGCGCGGCGAGCTTTTCACCGGCGCTGGTGAGTCGGACGCCGTTGTAGGGCTCGTAGGTCGACGAGCCCCGATTCGGCCAGCGCCTTGACCATCGGTCGTCGCGGTGCCCGGCGCGATGCCCAGCGCGGCGGCCGAGCTGGCCCATCGGCACGAGCTTCTGCCCGCCACGCAATTGGGTCTCGCCGACGTAAGATCGCCTTCAGGTAGTTCTCGACGGTGCTCGACGGAAGCATCGCGGTTACAACATTTTAGCAAAGTTTGCACTATCGGACTTGATTCTTCTGCCGATAGCTAGCTTATGATTTTGACTAATCAAAATACGGCATTGTGAATCAGATGACAACGAATCCTCCATTCGCCGGCCGTCAGCATTCCCTCGCTGCCCGAGGTCTACCGGATCGATCGAGATCCCGAACGTCGGCGTGTGGTGGAGGCGGTTTCTCGCGTTTCTCGGCCCTGGCTATCTCGTGTCGGTCGGCTACATGGATCCCGGCAACTGGGCCACCGACCTCGCCGGCGGATCGAAGTTCGGCTACACGCTGCTCAGCGTCATCCTGATCTCGAACCTGATGGCGATCCTGCTGCAGGCGCTCGTGCGTGCGCCTCGGCGTCGCGACCGGACGCGACCTCGCGCAGGCGTGCCGCGACTACTACTCGAGGCCGGTGTCGATCGCGTTGTGGATCCTCTGCGAGATCGCGATCGTCGCGTGCGATCTCGCGGAGGTGCTCGGCAGCGCGCTCGCGCTCAACCTGCTGTTCGGCATTCCGATGGCCGTGCGGCGTGTGCCTGACGACGCTCGACGTGCTGTTGCTGCTGTGGCTGCAGAACAAGGGCTTCCGCTACACCGAGGCGATCGTCGTCGACGCTGGTCGCGACGATCGGCGGTCTGCTTCGGCGTGCAGGTGCTGATGTCGCGAGCCTGACTGGTTGGGCGTGGCCGGTGGCCTCGTCCCGACGCCTCAGGTCCTGCGCGAATCCCGAGATGCTCTACATCGCGATGGGCATCCTCGGCGCGACGGTGATGCCGCACAACCTCTACCTGCACTCGTCGATCGTGCAGACGCGCGCGTGCGAACGCGACGGAGCGGACAAGCGCGAGGCGATCAAGCTACGCGACGATCGATTCGACGGTGGCGCTGATCGTTGGCGTTCTTCGTCAACGCGGCGATCCTGGTCGTGGCGGCCGCGGCGTTCCATCGCGCCGGCCGACTCGACGTCGCCGACATCCGCGACGCGCTACCTGCTGCTGTCGCCGCTGCTCGGCATGTCGGTCGCGAGCACGCTGTTCGCGCTCGCGCTGCTCGCCTCGGGCACGGCACTCGACGCTGACGGCGACGCTCGCCGGCCAGATCGTGATGGAAGGCTTCATCCACATCCGCCTGCCGGCGTGGCTGCGCCGGCTGATCACGCGCCTGCTCGCGCTGGTTCCGGCGCTCATCACGATCGTCTATTTCGGCGAGAGCAGCACCGGCAGCCTGCTGGTGCTGAGCCAGGTCGTGCTGAGCCTGCAGCTGTCGTTCGCGGTGATTCCGCTCGTGATCTTCACGAGCGATCCAGGCGCGCATGGGCGTGTTCGTCAACCCGAAGTGGCTGACGGCCGTCTCGTGGGTCGTCGGCATCGTCATCGCCGCCCTCAACGCCTGGCTGCTGATTCAGACGTTCAGCACCGTCTTCGCCTGAAGTGCGTCTGGAACTAAGCGTGTCGCTGGACTCGCGTCTCGACAGCCCCGCCAGGCCGAAGCGTCAATACGTCCGCAGCGCTGTTCGCGACGATCGCTGACCGATACGACCTCATTACGGCGCGTGCTGTCGTGTACGGGCAGGATGCGCGATGGAAGGCGAAGCTCGTGTCGCTCGCCGACGTGCGCGCGCGGCGAGCGCGCGCTCGATCCTGGCTGCCGGCACCGGCGACATCGCGTTCGCGATTGCGGCGCGTGGCGCGAAGACGATCGGGCTCGACATCACGCATCGCATGCTGCAGCTCGCCTTCGCCAAGGCTCGGCAGCAGCGCGATCACCGAGCCTGTCGAGTTCATCACCGGCGACATGACGAGCCTGCCGTTTCGATCGCGCGTCGTTCGATCTGGTGACGACCGGCTACGGACTGCGCAACGTTCCTGACCTGAACGCGGCGATCGACGAGATCGCGCGCGTGCTGAGGCCGGGCGGCCGATTGCTGTCGCTCGACTTCAACCGACCCGAGAACGCGATCGTGCGCGGCGCTTATCTCGCGGTACTCTGACGATCGTCGGATCGACGCTCGGCTGGATCCTGCATCGCGATCCCGACACCTATCGCTACATTCCCGCGTCGATCCGCCGCTACCCCGGCGCGCGCGGCGTCGCCGATCGGCTGGCGGCGCGGATTCGATC
>ERZ1370068.9010-contig-782_pt1 | contig 26086 bp, 26 predicted proteins | sample MGYA00561227_ERZ1370068 | MGnify/ENA primary metagenome ERZ1370068 (study PRJEB38410, sample SAMEA6850437) | metagenome | study: Metagenomic assessment of the ecological functions of the soil: analysis of the soil microbiota associated with the...
GTGTACTTCGTTCAGTTACGTATTGCTCCCAGGACATTCCCGGCATCGGCTCTCGCCGAGTGCCTGGTGGTCGACGACGGCAGCAGGGACCGTACGGCCGAGGAATCGGAGCGCGCGGGGCGCGGGTGATCCGGCACCCCAGCACGCTCGGCGTGGGCGGCGCCTTTCATTCCGGGGTCGCTTTTGGTCCCGACCAAGGGCCGATCTCATCGTCAGCATCGACGCCGATGGCGAGTTCGACCTCGCTGACATCCCGGCGCTCATCGCACCGGTGGTCGCCGGGCGGGCCGACTTCGCCACGGCATCCCGCTTCAAGGATCGGACCTCACGCCGCACATGCCCTGGGTGCGCTCTCTGGGGCAACCGCCTGATGAGCGCATTCATCTCGCACCTCACCGGGCAGCGGTTCTACGACGTGTCGTGCGGGATGCGGTGCTACGACTGCCGGGCGGCCTCCAGCTCTACCTCCTGGCCCGTTTCCACCTACACGCAGGAAGTCTTCCTCAACCTCGCATACCGGCAGGTGTCGATCGTCGAGGTGCTGATTCGCGTCCGTGGACAACGGGAGGTGGGACGGAGCCGGGTGGCCGGCAACCTCTGGCGTGGTACGCCTTCCGCACGGCGGCCATCATCGTGCGCTCGTACCGGGACTACTGGCCGCTGCGGTTCTTCGGGACGCTGGCACTCGGCTGGCCTACGGCCGCCGCCGGCCTCGGTGGGTTCTTCGCGCTCCACTACGTCAGAACGGGCCAGTTCGGCCCCACACCTGGGCGGGCGTGAGCGCGGGGCCTGCTTCGGGCCTGCGGCGCTGATGCTGCACCTCGGCCTCATCGGCGACATGCTCAACCGCCACCGGGTCTACCTGGAGAGCTGCTCTACCGCGTGCGCGACGGCGCCCTCCCGCGGCGCCGGCCAGCAGCGGTCAACGCTGGCGCTAGGACGCCCGTGCCCCTTCAGAGTTGCCGAGCTGAGCGACGCACGCGTAGCCGTCCCGAGACACTCCTGACCCAGTGGGCGTGCTAGGATAATCCGGTCGCAGGGGGCACCCGCTACGGCGCCGAGGCTGAGTTCGCGATTGAGGCTTCCATAGACCAGTTTCGGTCGTCATCGTGAACTGGAACGCTGGCGCTGCGCTGCGACGCTGCTCTGACTCGGTTTTCGCCAGCGAGGAGGCGACCCGCACCAGGTCATCATCGTCGTGGACAACGCCTCCACCGACGGGAGCCTTCTCGGGCTCGCCTCGGTGCATCCCGCAGTCGAGATCATCCAGAATGTCCGGAACGTCGGGTACGCGCGGGCGGTGAACCACGGCCTGCGCGTCCCGTGGCCAGTACGCCGTAGTGCTGAATCCAGATGTCGTCCTGCAACCGTCCGCCATGTCGCAGCTCATGCACTTCATGGCGAGTCATCCGGACGCCGGGCTTGCGGGACCCAGGCCCTTCGATGCCGATGGCCGAGTGCAGGGCTCGGCCCGCCGGGACCCGTCCGCCTGGACCGGCCTCTTCGGGAGGGTCGCCCCGCTCACCCGCCTGTTCCCGAACAACCCGATCCGTCGGCGCGAGCTGCCGGCCCTGTCGGTGGTCGGGACGAGGCCGTGCGGGCGGGATTGGAGGGTGTCCGGCGCATGCATCGTTGCCCGCCGGACGCAGCGTGGGAGCAGAGCCGGACTCGCTCGATGAGCGGTTCTTCCTCTCTCTGGGAAGATGCGGACTGGGGTCGCCGGGTCCGGGAGCGGGCATGGGGCTGGGTCTACTATGTGCCCAGCGCGCGTGGCACCCGACGTGGGTTCGGCATCAGCCGGGCCGGCCATCGGCTGGCCTCGGTCGTGGACTTCCACACGTGAGTGCCCACCGCTACTACTGCCCACCCACCGGATCTCGATCGCTCCATCCCCGGGCGATGCTCGCCGGAACGGGACTCCTGGCGAGGCTGGTCCTGCGGTTGGTCCAGGCGTCCCGGCCCGTCCCGCCGCGGAGACTCCGCGCCCACGCGGGCCGCCCCGCGGAGGCGGTGCCCGGCGAGCAGGGCCATCCCCTCGCCGCGCGGCTCGTCGTCCCCGCTTGAGAGCCTCGCGCTGCTTAGGGCCCCGGCACCGCTGGGCCGAATCGCCCTCGACGTCCGCCAGGGTCCCACATGACCAGCAAGGTCTCGATCTGCATCATCACGTACAACAGCGAGGCCCACATCGACCGGTGCTTGGGCGCGCTCGAGCGCCAGACGCGGCCGCCCACCGAAGTCCTGGTCTGGGACAATGCCTCCACCGACCGGTCGGTCGCGCTCGTGGAGCGGCTCGGCGCATCCGTCGTGCGGGCAGCCGAGAACGTTGGCTTCGCGCGGGCCGCCAACGAGCTGATTCGGCGCTCGACGACGCCGTACGTCCTCCTGCTCAACCCGGATGCTCGCCTCCAGCCCCGTTACATCGAGGAGGTCATGCGGGCGGCCGAGGCCGATCCCGCCATCGGCAGCGTCACTGGCAAGCTCATCCGGCCCGCCCGAAACGGGAAACCCCCTGCTCGATTCCACCGGCCACTTGCTCCACCGGAATCGCGTGGCGACGAACCGAGGCGAGAACGAGCCCGACCACGGGCAATACGACACGGCGGGAGAAGTGTTCGGCGTGTGTGCGGCAGCGGCGCTCTACCGGCGCGCCATGCTCGACGACGTGCGAGTGGACGACGACTACTTCGACTCGACGTTCTTCGCCTACTACGAGGACGTCGACCTCGACTGGCGAGCCCGGCTTCGAGGCTGGAAGGCCCACTACGTCCCCACGGCGGTGGCCGAGCACGACCGGGGCACAAGGGTGACGAGCGGCGGGCGGAGCGCGCTGGCGATCCGACACTCGCTGAAGAACCGCTATCTCATGATGGTCCGAAACGACCGGCCGGCCGACGCCCTCCGCTGTTCCGGCGTGATCCTCGTCACGGAGGTGCTCCGCTTCGTCAACTACGGGGTGAGTCGGTCCGCCGCGCTCACTCTGGCTATGTCCAGATGCTGCGGGGCCTGCCCCACGCCCTGGCGACGCGCCGGCAGATTCAGCGGCGCCGCCTCATTGACGGTCCGGCGCTCCGGCGATGGCTCGAGCCCTATCCCTTTCGCCGAGAGCTCCGCCGCCGGCTGCGGCAGGGACGATGCGCCGACGCTCCGCCAGCGTGACGCTCCGGCCGCCCGTCAGGCTCGCCGGGCCACAAGTCGCGGCGCGCCTCAGGGCACGAGCTCCCGGTACCTGGCGACAACCTTGCCCGGATCGCCCTCCGCCTCGAGGCGCCCACGCACAGAAGAGACACGCACGGTCGCACATGCGCTCGATCGTCAGGCAGCCCGTGGGACACCAACAGGAGCGTGGTGCCGCGACGCCGCACTTCTTCCATGCGCCTCGAGACACTTCTGCTGGAAGTGCGCGTCGCCGACGGCAGAGTACCTCGTCGACCAGGAGTATGTCGGGCTCCAGGTGGACGGCGATGGAGAACCCGAGCCGGACGTACATCCCCGTGGAGTAGTTCTTGACCGGGAGCTCGATGAACTCTCCCAGTTCCGAGAAGCGAGCGATTGCTTGGCAGATCCGGTCGGTTTCCGTCCCGATATCCCGTAGAGCGACGTGTTCAGATAGATATTCTCGCGCCCCGTCAGGTCCGGGTGGAAGCCGACTCCCAGCTCGATCATCGGGCCACGCGGCCTCGGACGACGACCTCACCCTCGGTCGGCCGGAAAATCCCGGCGATGATCCGAAGCAGCGTGCTCTTGCCCGAGCCGTTCGGCCCGATGATCCGGAGCCATTCGCCCTTGCGAACCAGGAGATCGACGCCGTCGAGCGCCCAGAATCTCTCGAGCTGCTCACGGTACCTCGGGTCGAACATGCCGATCAGGCGGACCCGGAGGTTGCGCGCCGGGTTGCGCCTGACAGGTACGAAGCCCCTTCGAGACGCCGCGAAGCTCGGACGGCCCAGTCCACGCCTACACTTCCTCGGCGAGATTCCCGCTGAACCGGCGGAACAGCGCATGGCCGCCGAGGAGTGCCGCCACTGTCCACCCGAGCCCGGTCGAGGCGACGAGGCCTTCCGGGAGGCGACCCCAGAACAGGACGTCCTGGTACATCGTGGCGAACGCCGCCAGCGGGCTCAACTTGAAGAAGCCCTGGAGTTGAGCGGGGCCATGGTCACGGGATAGATGATCGGCGTCAGCCAGAAGAGCAGGATTACGGCCACTTCGGTCAGGTGAGCGACGTCCCGGAAGAACACCGTGCTCAGGGCCAGAATGAACCCGATGCCGAGGGTGAAACAGCAAGCGCAGCAGCAGGACCGGCACCACGAGGACCGCCGGCCAGTTGAGCCGGCCGCCGGAGACCCAGAGCAGCGCCGGCACGAACACGGCCAGGGCCAGGAGCAGCTGCGAGAACGTGAAGAGGACCGTCGCGATCGGGAGTGACCTCGCGCGGGAAGTAGACCTTCCGGATGAGCCCCCGTCGCGCACGATGGCCTGTGTCGAGGCCGTCAGGAACTCGCGAAGAAGTTCCACGGCAGCAGGCCGGCAAGGGGAGGAAGAACGGGTAGTTCTCCATCGGCACCCGGAGGATGGACTTGAACGCCAGCGTGTAGACCAGAGCATGAGCAGCGGATTGAGGAGCGACCAGACGACCCCAGAACAGAGTCACGGTACTTGAGCTTCAGGTCCTTGAAGACGAGATTCTTGATCAGCGCCCGGAAGCGGACCACCTCCAGCACGACCGATGGGAGCGTCACTCCCGCCGTCACGGCGCCGGGAGCGCGCCTGCGCGAGGCGGAGCCGAACGTGAGTTGCCGTGGAGCACGGAGTTATTGCCTCCCACCATCTTCGCGCTGTGGGCGACCTGAGCTGCCGGCCGCACGAGGACTCAGCTTACCTCCACCCCGCGTCACCCGCCATCGCTCCCCGGCGCCGCCACCACGGATCGCCCGGTTTCGACCGCCTGACCGCCGACCCCCTGACCTGCCACCGAGCGCTCCCCCACGCCGACGCCGTCGTCCCGTCCGTTCGCCGGCGCGGGGAGAGCGTTCCGCGCCCCTTGCCGGTCCCGCCGACGCCGCGCCCCGATAACGCTGCGCGGCGCCCGCAGGTCCTCGCCGCCCGCCGCCCCGTCCGCGATTGCGCCGGCTAGCGGTCGGCAGCTGCGTCTGCGGTCGATCCGGTACGCACGGGAGCCCTGTTCGGAATACTATTGCGGAGGCGAGAGTCCTGGGCCATGACCGACACCGACACTTCGCACTTGGTGCGCGTCGGCTTGCTCGACGATGCTGAAGGCGAAGGGCTGCCTGGTCGTGAGCGCCGGGCGGCACGGGTGGCCGTCTTCTGGCACGAGGGCCGGGCGTGGGCGGTGGACAACCGGTGCCCGCACATGGGGTTCCGCTGAGCCGCGGGACCGTGCGCGAGGGCCTGCTGACCTGTCACTGGCACCACGCCCGGTTCGACCTGGCGTCGGGCGGAACCCTGGATCCGTTCGCGGGGACGTGCAGCCGTACGCGACGCTCATCCGGGGTGGGGACGTCTTCGTCGAGGTGGCACCGGCCGGGGAGCGAACGGCCCAGTGGCGCCGCCGCCTCGAGCAGGGGCTGGAGGACCAGCTCCCGCCTCGCCCTGGCCAAGGCCACGCTCGCCCTGCTTGGCGCCGGGGCCGAGCCGCGGGAGATCCTGCGGGTGGGGGCGCGCTTCGGTGCCCGGTACCGGGCACGCCGGGTGGGGACCGGGACTCAGCATCCTGACCGCGATGGCGAATGTCCTGCCGTGGCTGGCCCGGACGAGCGACCCCTCGCGCTCTTCCACGGCGTGGTCCGGGTGGCCGAGGACTGCGCCGGTCGCGCGCCCGATTCGGGCTGGACCCCCCTGCCCGCGTACCGGCCACGCGCCGGCCCGGCTGAAGGCGTGGTTCCGGGACGCGGTGGAGGTGCGCGATGCCGAGAGCGCCGAGCGCGTGCTCCGTACGGCGATCGACGTCGCCCCGCCCGCCGCGGTCGCCGATCTGCTGTTCGCGGCCGTCACCGACCACTACTTCCTCGACGCCGGTCACACGCTGGACTTCGTGGTCAAGGCCCTGGAGCTGCTGGACCACCTCGGCTGGAGCGAGGCGGCGGCGATCCTGCCGAGCCTGGTCGGTGGGCTCTGTGTCGCGCCGAGCGCAGCGAGGAGCGGAAGCGCGTGGCGCCGGCCGATCGATCTGCCGGCCCTCGTCCAGCCAGCGGTCCGAGGATCTCCAGTCCGTGGCTCGAGGGCGATGCGCAGCGGCGGGTCGCCGCTCCGCCCGGGCGAGTTCGAGCGAGCTGGTGACGATCCTCCTGGCGAAGAGCCGCGGGCTGTCATCGACGCGCTCGTGGCGGCGCTGCGGCACGGAACGGCCCTGGCGGACCTCGGTCAGGCCGTCGCGCACGCGAGCAGTCTCCGGATCGCCCGGTTTCCGACCAGCAACGAGTTCGGCGACTGGGACACGGTGCACAACACGTTCAGCTCCTGCAACGCGCCTGCACCAGGCGTTCCGCCGGGCGCCGTCCCCGAGCTCGCGCGCGGGCTGTTTCACGCCGCGATGAAGATCTACCTGATCGCTTTCTCAACGTTCCGCCGGCCCGCCTGCCCGACGAGCGGGCAACCGGGTGCCGCGCCACCGGACGGGGCAGGCCCGGGCGGCGCTGCTGGAGCTCTCGACCGCGAGCAGCAGGTGACGCCGGCCGGCCGGCTCGTGGATGCTCATCTTCGATCGGCCGTGACGAACGCCCGATGCTGGAGGCCTCGGGGCGCGCGGTCCTGCGGGAAGACGCCGGATTCCACGACTACCAGGCGCTGGAAGGTGCGTGTCCGCCAGTACGCGGTGCTGAAGGCCGCCCGTCCAGCGGCTGCTCGCCGCGCGCTTGTCGCCCTGGCGCGCTTCGCGGCGGCGCACAGCCCGACGTCACGCGCGCTCCGGCAGACGTACCAGATCGCCCGCTTCGCCTCCACCGCGGCGAGGAGCTGTTCCAGCCCTCCGGAGTGGGGAGCCATCGAGGCACCGGAGGGCACCGCCTCCGCCGCTCGGGGCCGCCCGCTCGCGGCGTCCCGATTTTGTCCGAGCCCGTCAGAATCGCGTGGGCCGGACCGACCGCGGCCCGGAGCCGCCGGAGACAAGATTTCGACGAGCCGGTAGACTTCCAGGTGACGGGCCATTGACAGCCGTTCCTGATCCCGAGTAGATTCGCGCGGCCGATCCACCTCCGCTCGCGGACAGCGGCCGGGGCCCCTGGGTCGTGCGTGACGCGGCCCCGGCGCCCTGGCGCCGGGCGGGGCCGCCACGGCTGCGGCGCGTCGCGGCATGAGGGTGCGACGGCCGCCGGATCGCTGGCGTCCAGCGCTCACCACGTCTCCGCGGTGCGCGTCGCCGGCGGCCGAACCACGCGCTCGGTAGAGACGACGGGACCGCCAGGACGCGTGCGGCGGTCACAACAGGGAGATCCGGCATGAGAGGCACGTCACTCCGGCGAATCGGTCCGGCTGCGCTGGTACTCGGGTTGCTCATGGCAGGCTGCAGCGATGACGATCACGGCACCCCGACCGGCACCCGCCTCAGAGCCAGTCCGAAATCTCGAATGTCCAGATCCGGCCGCTCTCCGGCCAGGTCGCCGGGCGGAACGTGCAGTACCAGATCACCGCGACCGTGACCAATCCGCAGGGGGCTGGTCGGGGGCACGGCGCAGCTCAAGCCGGCGACGGCCCGGGCGCGCCGCGACCTCGCCCTGGAGGCGAAGACCCCGATCACGCAGGAGAACGTCGTCGGGGACGTCCTCCGCGTGGTCCTCGTCTTGGTCCGGCCGCCGGTCGGGACCCTGCGGTTCATCTTCTCCGTGATCGACGCCCAGGGGCTCGAGTCGAACGGGGTGCCCCCGGTGATCGGCATCGCGGCGCCGACGCCGACGCCCTCGGTGTCCGGAGGGCCCGAGCACGTTCGTCCAGGTCCTCGGCACGACGTTCCAGCACCCGCGCTGCACGAACTGCCACGGGTTCCAGGTCCCCAACCAGACCGGGACCGACCACATCGGCCGGCCGCCGACGTGCACCACTTGCCACACGGTGCCCGGCTGGCACGCGCCCAACGCCACCTTCAACCTCGCCGGGCCTGTCGAAGAACCAGATCTGCCAACTGATCAAGAGCAAGCAGGGGAACAACGCCGCCGTCATCGAGACGCACCTGAAGGACGACCCGTTGATCCAGTGGGCGATCAGCGACGGGACGGTGCCGAGTGGCCCCCGCCCTCCAGAAGGCGCCGCCCGGAAATCTCGCCGCCTGGAACCAGCGCATCGACCAGTGGATCGACGACGGGCTCGTCTGCAACTAGACGGGCTCGTCTGCCACTGATCGGCGGGCGCGGCCGGCCCCGCGTTCCACCGCGACGAGGACCGGCGAGAGGCCGGACGCGGGTCGGCCGCCGGTCCTGCCGTGGTCTGGGGCCGGTGACGGCCGGGACCTGTGAGGATCCGGCGGAGTCCGAATGCCGGATGTCGCCCCGTGGTAGGCTGGTCGCCGCCGCGGAGGCCTCGGATCCTCAGGGGGTGACCATGACAAGCCGTGTGCCTTCCGGAGGAGGCTCCTCCGCGTATTGCTCCTGGCCGTGCCGTACCGAGACTGCTGTCGTCCTCGGCGTTCGCGAGACCTTCGCCGGGCGTCCCTGGCAGCCTCCGAGTACCGCCGCTTCTCGCTCGGCGCATTGCTGGAGACATTCCGCCCGCGCGCGGTGCCGTCCGCCGATGAGCGGACGTTCCTTGCCCGAGATCGAGAATCGCACGACCCCACGCCCCTCGTCTGGCGCGCGCCGGCGTTCAGGGCCGACCCAGTTCTGGCCCCGGGTCCGGAGTGGATAGACGGAACGATGGCCGGCGCGATCGATCCGACGCCTCCGCGACTCGACCAGGCGCCCGTTCCACGGTGGGACCCGGGCACACGGCCATGGGACACGGAGGCGCCAGCCCATCAGGGTGGCGGGGCAAGCGCACGACGGGTGAGCATGGCGTGTCTGGGCCGGGCGGGTCAATGGGGCAACACGCTGATGGCGTACTTTGCCCTGAAGGCCTTCGCCGAGGCCCAGGCGATGGTGGCGGAGGTGCCGCGCTGGATCGGACAGGATCTCTTCGGCTGGCTGGATCCGCCGACGACGCAGACTCATCCGGTAGTCCTGTACGACATGGTCAGCGAGCTGTGCCAGGAGGGACATCATCCCGCGGTAACGGCCAGTCTGGTCGCGAACCGCGCGCGGCAGTTGCGGAGCACCGGACGCCGGCTGGTCGTCGAGGGATCCGGCGGTGTTCGACCGGCCGGATCCGTGCGTGCCGGCCACGGGCGTGGATCTCGAAGGGCCGTACATTCTGCACACCCGCCATCTGTCGCGGCACCGAGCACCGCTACACCGCATCGTACAGCCCGTGCCCGCCCTCGAGGAATGCCTGGACGCCGGGTGGCGCGATCTCCGGAGCCGGGGGGCACCGTGATCGGTGTCCACGTGCGCCGGGGCGACTTCGATGTGAAGTTTTCGCATCAGGGCTTCGAGTTCGTGGCTCCGATGCACTGGTACCGTTCCTGGCTCGAGGAGCTGTGGCCTCGGTCCGAGCGCCCCGTGCTATTCGTAGCCAGCGATTCCCCTGCCCCGGGTGCTGCCGGCGTTGTCCCGGTATCATCCGATCACGATCCACGATCTGCGCGTGGCGTTTCCCCGGCGTTCCAGAACCTAGGTCTCCCGCCGACTCATCTCCAGAGGGACGCCGGCTTCTTTCTCGATTGGGGTTTGCTGACACGCTGTCACGCGCTCGCCATCTCCAACAGCACGTTCTCGTTCACGGCGTCGATGGTGAACGCGTCGGCATCGGTCTTCGCCCGTCCGGATCCGCAGGCGAGGAGCCTGGTTCCGTTTGATCCCTGGGACAGCGAGCCACTGCTGTTCCTGCGGTCGGGGGAACCTGTTGGTCGAAGTCCTCCGCCGGCTCGAGATGGCGCAGCAGGGGATTGGTCCGCGCGCTACGCTGCCGAACCTTCGCCAGGCGGTGCGCTGGTACGGCGAGATCCTGTTGGCGCGGGCGACCGCGGCGAAGCACTACGCGGGGACCTCCGGCCTGCTCCGGAGCTGCTGCGACCGCAGTTCTACCTGTCGGCGCGCCGCCGCTACGACGAGGACCGGCGAGAGGCCGGCGAAGCGAGTCGGCCGCCGGTCCGGGGCCGGTGACGGCCGGGGCCTGTGGGATCGGGCGTCACTTTCAGCGCGGACGAAGGTTGCGGTAGTTGACCGGGATCGGCTACCGTGCAGCCGCCGGTGCCTGCGCCGCAATCGACATCGTCGCCGGAAGTGCGCCCGTCGTGACGTGATCCTGCGAGGCGGCCAACGTGGTTCCCACTCAGGGCAAGCTCCACGACACGCTCCCTGGTCATGCACGATTAGGTGTTGATCGGCAGAAGCTTCAACTGAGGACGAATCGGCGCGGCGCGCCCTACGCCCGCGTCCACCGCCCAGGTACCAACAGGCAGGCGTGCCCCTCAGCCCTCGGTCTGGGCCGGGGTCCGAGATTCGGCGCCCATCCGCTAGCTTCGCGAGGGTCCGGTGTTGTGGGCCCACCGGATCATGCTCCCGGGCGCTCCAGGATGCTCGCGTTCCTCCACGCCAGCCTCAGGCCGCCCAGGACCAGGAGCCCCCGCGACCCACGCGATCGCGCCTGCCCCCGGGTACGCCAGCGTCCGGAGCCGGTGCAGCGCATCGGGCAGCCCGAGGAACGGGGGCAGGCCGTCCGGGAGCCGGTAGATGTTCGTCGCCCCGGCCTTGAACAGCCAGCCGCCGAAGAGCATGACCTGGGCCCAGGACATCGCGACCCCGAAGAGCACCGCGTAGACCGCGAACCCGGCGGCGACCCCGCGAAACCCCGCGTGCCTCCAGCCGGTCCGGAGCCCGAGCCCGACCGCGACCCCGGCGGCGACGGCGAGGAAGTGCAGGTAGTGGCCGGGCTGGGCTTGCCCGGTCACCGCTGCTCGCATGAGGGCCTGATAGCCGAACCCGACCAGGACCCACACCGCAAGCCACGCCGGCAGCCAGGCGAGCGCGGCCGGCGGAAACCGCCGGAGGGCCGCCGCATACGCGCCCGCCCCGAAGAGGATGCCGAGCACCACTGGCGCGATGCCGGCGGAGGGCGGCCGCACCAGCGACCAGGTGCCGGGCCACGCCAGCGTGGCCACGAACACCGCGGCGCCCTTTGCGGCGGACGCGGGCGAGAGCTGGCCGAGCGCTCCCACGAGGCCGCCAGCCCGATGCTGCAGGATGATCTCCGCTCCCGCGAACGCGACGCCGTAGTCGCGCCAGTTCGCCACGTACCACCAGCCGGCGACGCCGGCGATGAGAAGCGGCACGACGGCCAGCCTCCGGGCGGCGACCGCCAGGGCGGCTCCACCACCGGCGCTCCACGCGCGGACCAGCCCGAAGCCGACGAACGCGACCGCGACCGGCAGGAAGTAGAGCTTCGTCAGACACCCGGCAGCCAGGAGCACCCCCAGCCCGAGGGCCTGGCCCAGCGACGGGCCGGTGGCGGTCGCGCGGACCGTGACCAGCCACGCGCCGGCCAGAACGAGCGTGGAGAGCGAATCGTTGCCCAGCCGCGCCATCTCGGGGAACCACGAGGGCACCAGGACCGGCCAGAGCGCAATCCCCAGCATCGCCCACCGGGCGGCCTCCTGGCTCCCGTCTGCCGCCGGGCTCGCGCCCGTGGCGCAGGCGTACACCCTGACGACCAGCGCGGCCCACGCGAAGAGATAGGAGGCGAGGCGAAGGCTCAGGAGATGCGCCGCCCAACCGAGCTGTCGCGTCGCGAGGTACACCGGGGTGAGCGCGAGATAGTAGAGGGGCGGATGCATCGCGAGCCCATTCAGGTCGCGGCCGGCGGCATACTGCCGCGGCGCATCCGGGCGGCCGTGGACGAGCGCCTTCACCCTGGCCACGCGGTCGGCGGGTCCCGCGTAGAAGCTCTGGTACGTCAGCCCACCGTTGCGCGAGTACGGCGGCACGTTGGCGTAGGGCATCGGGGCGTCGCGCGCGTACGCCTCGACGTCGAGCCGCCAGCCGCGCCGTGAGGAGCCGCGGCAGCACCCACTGGTCGGCGAGCTGCTGGACGTACGAGTAGTGACCGGTCTCATCGAAGCCCTCCCACGGGGGAGCATCAGGAGGCTGGCGAGCCCGAGAACGAGGTGCCCCGCCAGCAGGCAGAGGATGGCGCGCGACAGTGTGGACCCTCGAGTCAGCCGCAGCACGACCGGGTTCCCGGGCGCAAGGACGCGGCAGCCACGAACGCGGGCATCGGCCCCAGAGCACCTCTCGGCACGAGTTTTGGGACCCCGGCGACGCCTCGACGCCTTGGGTGACCTGAGTCTAGCGTGCCGCAGCTAGAAGTCGCAACGGCTCCGACGTGGCCCAGGCGGTCCGGGCGCCTGGCGGCCGTGGCTCCGAGTGAATCCGGCCCCAGCGAAATCGCGCCGTTGACGTTGCGCGTGGCGCGTCCGTACAGTTGCTTCGAGCGCCCGTGGACCCGATGCCACAGATCCTCGAGCACCAGCGCCGGTTCTTCTCCCGCGCGGACGCAGGACGTTTCGCCCGGCAAACGGAGAACCCGTACGTCGCGCGGACCGGGCGGGACCTCCTCGCCGGCTTCCCACTTCGGGCGGGATCCGTGGTGCTCGAGGTCGGCGGAGGCGAAGCGGCAACGTGGCGAACCTGCGCGCACGTCCCGGGCGGGGCGGCGGCGGCTGGTAGCGTCGCTCAGCGAGCGACGCGCTGCCCGTCGGGGAGGGCTCGGGGATGGTGGTCGCGCTCTTCAACCGCGGTGTCGGCCGGCTCTGCCCGCCGATGATCGCGTTCCTGGGACTCGACGCCGGCGGCGCGCTCCTCTGCCGGCATCCGGCGGCGCGCCTCTTCTTGTTCCTCGTCGCGCTGGCCGCGCTCCACGTCGTCGTCATCTGCGCGTCGACCACCCTGGCGGTCCAGTACCGGGTCCCCTTCGGCCCGATCCTGATCATCCTGGGGGTAGCCGGGTTCATCCGGCACGGCTTCGGCGGCCGTCCTGCCACGCTCGCCTCCCAGTAGGCCACGGTGCCCGACCGTCCCGCCCACTGGTGGCGCCGGTACGTCAACACCCCCATCGCCCGCGAGGTCTCGTCGCTCACGCGGCATTTCGACCGGGTCATCCAGTGGATGGCGCGCCCTGAGGACACCGGACTGCTCCTGGACCGCATCGAGGCCCCGGCCAAGACCCGGCTCGACGGCGACACCCTCCCGGATCTCAGCCACGAGGGTGGCCTCCGCACCGCGATCCTCCTGAACGGCGTCTTCAACCACCACTTCGACGTCCAGGCCCTGCTCTCTGATGCCCACCCCCGGCTGGCCCGCACGGCCCGGCTCGTCGTCGTGCTCTACAATCCCTACTTCGGCTGGCTCTACCGGCTGGCGAACCGCTGGGGAATCCGTCACCCCGCCCAGCCCGCGACCTTCATCACCCGGACCGACCTCGCCAACCTGGCCCGGCTCTCCGGTTTCGAGACGACCCGGCTGCGGCCGGCCGTGTACTCCCCTGGCGGCTCCTCGGTCTGGGCACGCTCCTGAACCGGGTTCTCCCGGCCGTCCCGCTCCTTCGCTGGCTGGGGCTGGTCACGATCGCCGTGATGCGGCCGGTCGTCGACGAGCGGCCGCGCGCCCCCTCGCTCTCGGTGATCGTCCCGGCGCGGAACGAGCGCGGCAACATCGCGGCGGTCGTCGAGCGCCTCCCCACCCTTGCCGGCGACTTGGAGGTCATCTTCGTCGAGGGGCACTCCACGGACGGTACCTGGGACGAGATCGACCGGGTGCTCCGGGAGCAGACCGGATCGGTCCGCGTGCGGGCGTTCCGGCAGACGGGAACCGGCAAAGCCGACGCGGTGCGGGTGGGGGTCGAGCACGCGACCGGGGAGCTGGTGACGATCCTCGACGCGGACCTGACGATGCCGCCGGAGCTGCTCGGCCGCTTCTACGACGCCTACCGGGCGGGGCTGGCCGACTTCGTCAACGGCTCACGGCTGGTCTACCCGATGGAAGGCGTGGCCATGCGCTTCCTGAACCTCTTCGCCAACGTCTTCTTCGCCAAGACCCTGAGCTTCGTGCTCGACACCCGGCTCGGGGACAGCCTGTGCGGCACGAAGCTGTTCGCGCGCCACGACTGGGCCCGGTTCCGGCAGTGGACGCGGGACTTCGGCGGGTGACGACCCGTTCGGCGACTTCGAGCTCCTGTTCCCTGCCGCCGTCCTCGGTCTCGGGATCATCGACGTGCCCATCCGCTACCGGGAGCGCACCTACGGCGCCACGAACATCCGGCGGTTTCGCGACGGCCTCCGCCTCCTGCGGGATGACCCTGCGAGGCGTCGTCCACATCACAGCTCGGGCCCGGCCCCGGCTGAGCGAGGCTCTCATCGGGTGTGACGGCGTTCAGCGACGAGGATCACATGACCGGATCTTCCGAACCTCTGTCGTGACGGGCTCATCCATGGCGCTCACCGCGGCGTCGATCGTGTCCAGGAACTTCCGGAACTCGATCGCGCCGACGCCGACGATGCCGTTGGCCGATCACCCGGCCACTCTGGGTGTCGAAGGCCGCGAAGAGCGACGTGGTGCCGTGCCGCACGTGGTCGTGAGTGCGCCGCTCGACTTGTCCCGGACGCATCGGCAACAGGGGCTGGCTCCGGTCCAGTGCCTGAATCCGCGCCTTCTCATCGAAGCACAGCACCAGGGCCTTATCCGGCGGGTTCAGATACAGCCCGACGATGTCCCGCACCTTGTCGATGAACAACGGATCCGGCGACAGCTTGAACGTCTCGCTCCGATGCGGCTGCAGGCTGAAGGCGTGCCAGATCCGACTGGCGGTGCTCTGGCTCAGGTCACACTGGCGGGCCATCGCGTGGATACTCCAGTGTGTCGCATCGCGGGGCGTGGTCTCCAGGGTCAGCGTCACCACGCGCCCACCGCGGCATCCGTGACCCGGCGCGGCGCGCCCGGCCCAGCGTCTCACCGCGACGAGGACCGGCGAGAGGCCGGCGACGCGAGTCGGCCGCCGGTCCTGCCGTGGTCTGGGCCCGGTGACGGCCGGGACCCGTGAGATCCGGCGGAGTCCGGAATACCGGATGGCGCCCCGTGGTAAGGTGATGGCCGCCACGGAGGCCCCGGGTCCTCAGGGTGACCATGACGAGCCGTGTGCCTTCAGGAGGAGGCTCCTCCCCCGTATCGGTCCTGGCCGCGCCGCCGCACCACGCCCGCTGCGTCCCTCGGCGTTCGCGAGACCTTCGCCGGGCGGCCCTGGTAGCCTTCGAGTACCGCCACCTCTCGCTCGGCGCATTGCTGGGGACATTCCGCCGCGCGTGGTGCCGTCCGCCGGTGAGCGGACGTCCCTGGTCCGAGATCGAGATCCATGTCACGGCTCCGGGCTGGCCGGTACGAGCGCCTCCGCCAGTAGGCCCTGACCATGGTGAGCCAGGTCCTGATGCCCTCCGTGTCACAGGATCCATCAGCGCGTGGTCGTGAGCGCGGAGGTAGCCGGCGGGCCCTCCCCCAGAGTCGTCCGTGCCTCGGATCGCGAAAGCCGATCGTAGCGGGGGCGGGGTGGCGCGGCCATTCGCTCTCTACACCCGACGCTGGTTAGCCATGCCCCGGCACTCGCCGTGGCCTTGACCCTCACCACCCTGGGAACCGTCACGGAGGGCGTCGGACTCCTCATCCTGGTGCCGCTCCTCAGCCTCATTGGCGTCGACGTGCAGCAGGGCAGCCGCTGGCCGAGTCGCGGCCTGGGTGGCGGCCGCGTTCGGCTGGCTCGGCCTGCCGCTGAACCTCTTCTCGGTCCTCGTGGTCTACGTCGTGCTGATCGCCGGCGACGCCTGGATCCGCCGATGGCAGACGGTGACGTACTGCTCGCTCCAGGTGGGCTTCACCGCGTACCTTCGCAAGCGGCTTCACCGTGTGATCACGCGAGGCTCCCTGGGTCCAGCTCACCCGGTGCCGAGCCTCCGATCTCACCACACGCCATGACGGGCCAGGTCGAGCGCGTCGGCCACGGAACGCACCTTGTCCTGAGGCTGGCCCGGGACGTGATGCTGATCGTCGTGTATGTGGCCGCCACGCTGTACGTGTCGCCGGCTGTGACGCGTGCTAGTTGTCTCGACGGGATCTCATCCTCATGCTCCTGCTCGGGCGCAAGGCGCGCGCGGCGACCCGCGCTCGGCGAGGAGATGACGCGCGTCGGAGCGGAGGCCTACCGCGCGGTGATGGAGCACCTGGGCGGCATCAAGATGGCCAAGAGCTACGGTGCCGGGCGAGCGCAGCATCCGGCTCTTCGGCGAGCTCGCGGACACGGTGGCCCGGACCAGCCTGCAGCGCCGCGACCGTCCAGGCCGATGCCAAGTCGCCGCTTCGACGTCGGCGGGGCGCTCGTCCTCGGCGTGGTCCTCGTACGCGGCGATCGCCATTCTGCACACGCCCGCCGCGGTGATCCTCGTGCTGGTCTTCGCGTTCGCGCGCGTGATGCCTCTGGTGTCCGGCCTCGCGCAGAAGATCCAGCAGCTCCTGACCATGCTGCCGGACTCTCGTCGCCGTGCTGGCGCTGGAGACCCGGCTGACGCTGCACGATGGAGGCGGTCCCCATCCGGCCGCGACCCGTTCACCTGCAAGCGCGCCGTGCAGCTCGACTCGGTCTCCTTCCGCTACGTGGAAGGCGCGGCACCCGCCCTCGCCGCGCGTCAGCCTGACGATCCCGGCCGGCGCAGACCACGGCCATCGTGGGTCGTCGGGGTCGGGCAAGAGCACGCTCGCCGACCTGCTCCTGGGCTGATCCCGCCGGTCAGCGGGCGCGTGCTCGTGGACGAGACGCTGCTCACGCCCGGATCTGCTTCCCGCCTGGCGCGAGCAGATCGGCTACGTGCCACAGGACAGCTTCCACTTCCACGACACCGTGCGCGCGAACCTGCTTGTGGGCCCGTCCGGAGGCGAGCGAGGCCGAGCTCCTGGAGGCGCTCGGACGTGGCGGCCGCCGGGTTCGTGGCGCAGCTCCCCGAGGGCCTCGACACGGTCCTCGGTGACCGCGGAGTTCGGCTGTCGGGGGCGAGCGTCAGCGGATCGCGCTGGCCCGCGCCCTGGTCCGTCGGCCCGCGGTGCTGATCCTCGACGAGGCCACGAGCAGCCTCGATTCGGAGAACGAGCGGCGCGTGCTAGGACGCCATCGAACGCCTCCACGGCCGCCTCACGATCCTGGTGATCACGCATCGCCTCACGACGGTCCGCTTCGCCGACTCGATCCACGTCCTGGACGCCGGCCGCCTGGTCGAATCGGGAACTGGCAGAGCCTCCTGAACGCGGTCCGCCGGGCGGTTCCGGGGCGATGTGCAGAGCCCAGGGCCTGCCGGTCTGATCGATCGCCGGGCGGTCGTGGTGCCGGGCTATCGGCGCCTCCGCCCGCCCGCAGGAGGACGCGGCACCGACGCTCACCGGCGTGGGTCGTCGAATGATGTGGGACTCGCGCGACGGGATCGGGGTCACACGGTCCGGGCGTCGCCAGCGCGCCGCTGGCGGCGCCGCAAACTCAGCGAAGCGGTCCGCCCGCCGCGGTGTCCCCGGTCAGGAGACGCGATAGAGATCCCACTGAGCTGCCGCAGGCCTTCAAGGTTCTGCAGCCCGATCCTCCGAAGCCACGTGAGCTCGAGCGCACGCCCATGATCCCATCCGGCTAGAACCAGGGAACTGGATCGCCCCGCTGGGCCGGAGGCGCAAAGTCGTGTCAACCGCGACACCCGCCTGAGGATGTGCGCGCCTCGGCCTCGTGACGTGGCGAACCTCCTCGTTCACGCACCAGGCCGCATCGATACCCGATAGAGATCGCGTCGAAGCAGGATGTCTGGCGTGCCGAGAAGCCCAGCATCCCGCAAGAGCGCTCCCGCGCCGAGCAGTCTCTCCACCATCGGGAGTCGCGCAGAAGCGCCACAGTCGTACAGGTAGAAGGAGCGATTGGATCGAAGGACGCCGTCGAGTCCTTCTATGCGGGTTCCGAACACATTCGCGTAAAAAGAGATGTACGGCAATGATTAGAGCCCCAAACTCATTGTCCGCGAGAAAGAGGAGCCGTCGCCTCAGCGCTTCGGGAGCGTAGTGATGCATTTGATTGAAGACAATGAAATCGCTCACGACGATCGGCAAGTCATCGGACGGGAGCCGTTCCACAATTCCCAAGAGCCGAAAGCATCCTCGCCCCGCCGCGATGTGCCTCGGTCGTGACAGACGTCGTATGCATCGCATGCCTGGAGGCCAGGATGCCCCTGACAGCGGTGGCCGCCACCCATCCCGCCAGCAGCAGCGCGACCTCGGGCTGACGCTCTGATGGCCATCCGGCAGAGCAGTGGAACGCCAAGGCTGAAGCCGATCACGGAAGCAATCACGAAGCGCGGCACTACGAAGCCCGCGACGACGTTGGCGAGCAGCCATCCTGCGGCCGGAAGCGACACGAAAGCGAGAACGAGAACCCAGTCCGTCAGTGACGATTGTCGATCCCGAGTGGTCGGCGAAGTCGGACCATCCTCTGTGGACACCCAGTCGTGGCACAGGCACACGATAACGAACATGCCGAGATACGTGGCCGAGACCGAAAGAAAGTGTGACCACAATTCCATGAGCTCGACAGGCCCGCTCTGTGCGAACGAAGGGTCAACCTCGGGGACGTGTCGAATGTGCGACACGATAGGGTTTGCTGGTAAGGACACCAAGCAGGCAGCCATGAGACCCACCCATACCCACCAATCCACCCGGCGTCGCTCTATCCCTCTCGCGATCTCCCCCATAGCCAACGGAACGACCACCAGGATGGCATACAAATGAGTGGCGGATCGCCCCGGCGAGACAGACGGGCAGGGCGAGCAGCGCGACCCGCCGCCACCGGGTCTTCTGAGTAAGATCCCAGCACACCACGGCCGCGCTCGAGAATCCGAGCACCATCCCGTATCCGCGCGCGTCGTAGGCGTAGGAGTACACCAAGGGAACGGTCACGGGCACGAGCATCCCGAGGAATGCCAGCATCGGGCAGACTGGCGGCGAAGGAAGATGAAGACGCACAGACACATGAACCAGAAGCCCACCATGCTCGGCAAGCGGACGGTAACGTGGGAGAATCCGAAGGCGTATCCCACGACATGCGTAACGAGATGAACCAATGGTGATATGGTTTCACCCGTTTCGAACCAGGTGCTCCAGACATCCCCTGCTGTCGGCAATTTCGCCATGTAGTACGTGGTGAGCTCATCGAACGAGAATGGCTTCAGCGAGGCCAGATCGAAGGTGGCGGCAAGATAGGCAACTGTAAACAAGCCCACCGAGAGCGGGACCAGACCCGGCAGAGCGCACAGGGTACGATAGGGTAGCCGCGAGCCACTGAGAAGAGCCCGGAGCGTACCGCGCGCTCGGATGTTCCGGATCGGACCGGGGCATCCTAATCCTCCCCAAAGGAGATGTGGCTGATGAGCTGAACGTGGAGGAGCTGTTCGCGAGCGGGGTCCAACAGGCAGGTTTCGTGCTTCCCACGGTGTTCGAACGCGCCAGGTTGAAGAGACCATACCAGTTTCGAGACGGGTCAAGCGGCCGGCCTCGCGGATGTCGATGGCACTGACGGCGACAGTCCCGGCGGTGGTGATCACCAACGTCGTGAGGTGGCCGCGGAACCACTCCGGGACGTCTTATACCCATCGCTGGCTCTCCAGTCGGGCCGCTCGCGGCACCGTCGTCGGTCTCGCGATCGCCCGCGGGCCGGCCTGTTCCTGCCTCCCCGGGCCTGCCCTGCCTCCCTGGCGGCTGGCCCTAGCCCGCGGGGCGACCCCGAGCGCCGGCTCACCCTGCGCCATCCTCCGCCGACGCGGGGCGCACCGTCAAGGAGCGGGCCGCGCGGAGCTGGCCACGGTGCGAGGGACACCTCGGAGGTCTGGCGGAACAGAGTGACCCTGGACCGGCTCAGGCGGCCTTGAGGCTCTTGATGCGAAACACCTCATGCGGGTGGTGGAAGCTGTGCAGCTGGAGCTGCCCGATCGTTCCCGCCTCGACGGCGTGTCCCACAGCACTCATGACCTCCTGACACACCAGCGTCTCGCCGTCTCGGGCCTGGGAACAGAGGCGGGCGGCGAGGTTCGTGACACCGCCGATCGCCGCGTAGTCGTAGCGGTCCTCGAACCCGATCAGCCCGACCGTCGCGAAGCCTGTGGCTGACAGATGCGCCCCAAGTCGCCGCCATTTTGACTCCAAGCGCGGCGACGCGCTCGTGTGCCGCCTCGCGAACGACACTGCACGCCACTGCGGAGCGGGGACCCGACCGGATCGTTGAAGTACACCATGATCCCGTCGCCGATGAAGCGCTCGAGCATCCCACGGTGCTCGGTCACGAGCCGGCCCACCGCCTCGTGGTACCCGCAGGACGGAGCATGACGCGGTCCGTCCGCCGATTCGATGCCCAGAGCCGCCATCGCTACGGCCGCTACCGGATCGTCAACGACAGCGACCTCCCTAGGCACTCAGAGCCGAACGCAGCAAACGCCTCGCCGCATCCTCGCGTTTCACACTACGGTGGGGGTCCTCAGCTGGTCGACCCTAATGTTTACTTCGTATCCACCCCGGCTCGTGGACGGGGTGGGATCATCGACACATCGCTCCAGAGGCCCGGCCCCAGTAGCGGTGAACCGCGCGTTCGAGCGGCGCTGATTCTTCTGGGTCGTCGTGCGTCCCGCCTGAGCATCGAGTGGAAGAAGTGTGACAAGCCGACACAGCGAAGTCGCCACGCAGAATACGATGCGCCGTATTTCAACCGCCTGAATGTGGGCTGCCCTTTCTGTCGCTGTTGGCGTCGTCGTCTCCGACGCGCCCGAGAGACGGCGGCCGGAGTTGACCGTGCGCTGGCAGCTGGGAGATTATTCTGTCCGCCGGCGCCCGGAACCTGACTGGAAAGCTGGGGCGCGGGTCACGGCAGCGTGACTGTGCGCGCCCTGGCGATTTGGATAGAGTCGTGGCGGAGGTCAACGCTGACCGCTGTCACCGGGATAGGGATGTGGGACGTCGACGTCCATCGGCGGCTGGCCGAGAACGAGGCTGGCGAGCGCGAGCGATGAAAGCCAGGCTCGTGCACCGGGGTCGGGACCTGCGTCGAATGCCGCACGTCGTGGCCGCCTACGTTCTGGCATGGGGACGGATTGCGACCGCTTGGGCGGTTGTTGGCCACTGACCGGGGCGGCCCGGCGGAGCGGAGCCGAACGTGGGGATGAGACGGCGTTGCGGAGTCGGCGCGGCCAACGTGATGCTGGCGCTGGGACTCGGCGCGTTGGCCCGGACCGTCGTCAACCTCGGGGCAGGACCAGGTGGCGGTGCCGCTCGAGACGTACACGAACTTCGAGGGTGCCCAGACACATCCTATCGGGCTCGATCCGAGCGGTACCCGGCCCTTCGTCGTGAACATCGGGCCGATGCCCGCTCCTTCTCCATCTTCGACCTCACGAGCCCGGCGGGCCCCCAGCTGATCCGGGAGATTCCGGTCGGGACCGAGCCGGTGTCGGTCCAGGCCAGTGAGCGACGATGAAGCCTGGGCCGTCAACCAGGTGTCGGACAGCGTGAGCGTCGTGTCAGTCTCCCGGGGAATCGCGTCGTCGACACCGCTGCGCGCCAAGAACGAGCCGGCCGACGTGGTCTTTGTCGGAAACCGGGCATTCGTGACGCTCGGGCGCAGCAACACGGTGCGGGTGTTCGACGATTGATCTGACCCATGCCCCCATCGCGACCATTCCGCTCGAGGGGCGAGAGTTCGCGCGCGATCGCATCCAGCCCACCCGGACGGCCGACACGTCTATGTCGCGTTCGCCCTGTCGGGCAACCGCACGACCGTCATTCCGGCCGGCGTCGCGCCGCCACCGCCGGCCCCGACCAACCGGAACCCGCCCCCGGCGCCGCGGTGCAGGGACTCGATCGCGGACAGCGCCGACCCCAGCTGGCGGCACGTCGTGCCGCACGCGGTCGCGGGACCACGACGTAGCCGAGATCGACACCGCCACGCTGGCGGTGAGCCGGTACTTCACGGGAGTCGGCACGTGATCAACATGGGGCTGGCGGTGCGCCCGACGACCGGCGATCTGTTCGCCGCAAACACGGAAGCCCGTAACGTGGTGCGGTCTGAGCCGAATCGCGGGGGCGGCCTGGCTGACAACCGCGTAGACGCGGGTCACGGTGGCGAACGGCCGCGCCAGTGCCCTTGATCTGAATCCCACCGTGGACTACGCGACGTGCTCCCGAATCTCGCGGCGCGAGCCATCGCAGCTGGCGCAGCCCACGGCCCCTGGTATTCGAGCCCTGGACGGGAGCCGCTTCTACGTGGCGGCATTCGGCACGGACCGGGTCAAGCCCGGACCCGGACGTGCACGGCAACGTCCTGGATCGGACTCGACCGCTCGGCCTCGGTCACGGCGGCCGGTGAAGCTCCGCCGACCCGGAGGCACAAAGCGCGGGCCACGCGGGCTCGCCCTTCACCCCCGCCAGCCCGCAAATTTGCCAGCGTGTTGAACCGCGTCTCGAACACGCTGGCTGTGATCGACACCGCCGGAACGCCGCCGGTCCTCCTCACCGAGACCGCGGTCGGGACGCTCGGATCCCACCCCGCCGGCCATCCGCCACGGGCGTGGCTTCCCGTACGATGCGAAGCCTCGGCAATGGCACCGCGGCGTGCGTGCGGCGTGCCATGTCAGTCGTTGCCGACGGTGGATCTTACTTCGCCCGGGACCCTCGGCGATCCCGGCGGGGCGACGGCACCGTCCCGGCCGCCCCGGTGGCACCTGCCGCATCCCATGAAGGGCCCCATGATGACTCCAAACGCTCCGCGGCCCGGCGAGGTTGGAGCCTCTCCACCGGCGCGGGGATCGGCGCGAGCTTTCTTGCGTTCAACCACGCCTTCTTGAGACCCTGCTGGGTGGGCGGATCTCTCCGGTCCCGACATGGCAACTTTCAGGGGACTTCGTTGAGACCCTTACGCTCTCCGCCCAACCCTAATCAGAACCTCGACCGCACACTCGCCCGATCGCCTTCCTCGCGGGGGCGGACCCCACGTCGGCCGCGAGCTCTTCCCGACTCCAGAAGTTCCCTTTCTGGTGGAGAATCCGACTTCACGGTCCGCCGCGCCACATGCCACACGGCCTATCCCCCAGGAACCGGGAGAGGTGATCTTGACGCTCGGCCACCGATGAGCTGCCGCCGCAGGCCTCTTCAAGGTTCCGCAGCTCCGCAGCTTCTACCAGAAACACGGGCTTCCAGAACCAAACCGGGGGTCGACCAGCGTGAATGGGTTTGATTCTCCGCCGACGGCTCCTTCGCGAGCGTGTTCGACTTCCTTCGTCCCGGCCGCCCCTCGGTGGTGTCGCCACTCAAACCCGTACGCCCAGGCCCACTCCTCACCGCCTTCCTGCTGACCTTCGACACGGGGACCGCCCCCGCGGTCGGATATACGCGCACGATTGGAGCCCGCCTCGCGTCGACGACGACGGGATCGCCGCCGACTGGAGAGTGCCTCGAGGGGCAGGCCGCGGCGGGCCATCATCGATCTGATCGCCAAGCGGGCACGATCGGACGGCAAGATCCGAGGCCTCCTCTACCGGCCCGGCCTGACGACTACGTCACGGATCGGACCGGGGTGGGTCCGTTCACGCAAGCGCAGCTCTGAGCGCGATCGCGGCCGGAGACATCCTGACCGTGATGGGCGTCCCGCCGGGCTCCGGCCTCCGGATGGGCATCGACCGGGATCTCGACGGGCACTTCGACGGCGACCGAACGGGGCTACCCGGGGCCCTGCTGGAGGTCGGATCTCGGCCGCGGGCCGGGAGCGGGGCGCGCCCGGCGGAGGTTCCAGGCGATCTCTCGTCCTGCGTGGGATACAATGTGACGTCCGCCCACCGGGGAGCGCCCGGAGCGGGAGGAGCGGAGCCCTTAGTCGCACTGGAACACGAGATGGACAGGCGCGCGGGAGCTGCTGCGGTTCATCGACGCGGCGATCAGGTCGGCATCGAGATCGGCCCCGGCAACGCGCCGCCGGCCCCCAAGCGGGGATGGCTACCAGAGCATCTCCACCGGACGCGCTCGATGTCGACACATTGCGGCGACGCGCGGTCGAGGACCCGAACATCGACGAGGCCGGCGTCGCGCGCATCGAGGACGTCGACTTGATCGGCCCCGCGCAGGAGATCGCCGAGCTGGCCGCCGCGCGGTTCGGCTCCGGGGCTTCACCTGCGACTATGTGCTCTCGTCCCACAACTTGGAGCACATCCCGGACCCCATCCGCTTCCTGCAGGGCTGCGAGCGGATCCTCCGCCGGAACGGCGTCGTTTCGCTCGCCATCCCGGATCACCGCTGCTGCTTCGACCATTTCCGGACGCCCTCGGCAACGGCCGACTGGCTGCCCGCCTTACTTCGAGAAGCGCACGCGCCCCAGCACCGGCGCAGTGGTTTCATCAGAACGCCACCCATTGTCGGCTGAAGCGCGACGGGAGATGGTGGGGAGCTTCTGATCTCACCGCAGATCCCGGGACATCGTGCCACTGGAGACACTGCGCGTGGCGTACGCGGACTGGAAGCGCGCCGTCGAGAGCAACGATACGACGTACCTCGACATCATTGTTGGCGTTCACGCCCGAGTCGTGCGCGCTCATCCTGCACGATCTCCCCGGTATCTGGGGCTGGCGCTGACCCTCGACGTCGTCCACATCTCCGCCACGAATGGGAACGAGTTCTACGTCCATCTGAGGAAGCCGGAGCGTCCCGTGCCGATCGACGAACGAGCCTTCTACGCGCGCGAGCCCGCTACCTGCGGGCGAGCCGTCCCGGTGAAGCGGCCGGCCGCCACGCCGGAGGGGTTCCCATGGTGGTGGACGGTCCGGTCACGCGTCCGCCCGCGCGCCTGCGACTCTGACAGGCACCCGCGCGGTCGCTCACGGGAGCCAGACGATACGCAGGCTCAAGCGCGTGATCCCCGCCCCGCCAGGCCGTCGGGAGAGCGGCGTATCACACCGTGATGGATGCGCTGACCTCTGGCGCGGGCACCCGACCCCGCCGCGCACCCGCCTGGTCGGACCCGGTGACTATCGAAGGACCGGGGGAGGAATTCCTCGGCTACTTCCGGTCGCTCGCGACTCGAGCCCACTGATCGCGTCTTGACCTCGGCTGCGGATTGGCCGGATGGCCGTGCCGCTCACGCGCTACCCGACCACCGGGTCGTAATGAGGGAATCGACATTGCGCCCGAGGGCATCGAATGGTGCCGGGCCAACATCAGTCGCCGATTTCGCACTTCCGCTTCCAGCGTGCGGACGTGTTCAACCGCCGCTACAATCCGGCGGGACAGTGAAGGCGAGCGAGTATCGACTCCCCTTCGAAAGCGCCTCGTTCGACTTCAAATCTCTCCTGACCTCCGTCTACGCACATGCTGCCGGAGGATCTGGTGCACTAGTCGGCGAGCCTGCGCGCGTGATGAAAGCGCCGGGCGCTGCCTGGCTAGCTACTTTCTCATCAACGACGTTCCCGTCGGGCCATCGAGGCGGAGCGGAGCGACATGAGCTTTGTGTGCACGCCTGAGGTTACTGGACCGCCGATCCTGCCGTGCCGGAGGCCGCCATGGCCCATGACGAGGAGTTCATCGCTTCGCTCTACGCGCGATACGGCCTACGAATCGTCGCCCCCATGCGCTACGGCTGGTGGGCTGGTCACGCGGATTCCCTGAGCTATCAAGACATCGTCGTCGGCGAGAGGGATCTGGAGCATCCGCCGGCGCTGACTGCAGGGAGCCATGAAGCCGTGATCCGCCGGGCGCTCGCGTGCCTGCCGCGGGCGGCACACTTGCCAGGGGAGCAGCAGTCCGACTACTCCACACTACAGGCTGAGCTACCCTCCTCCCGCGATCGGGACCGCATCGTGGAGCGGTCACGCGTTTCGGCACCGAGTGACGGGCATGGGAATCCGGGACGTGACCGCGGAGCGGCTCATCGGTTAGCAATACGTAACTGAACGAAGTAC
>ERZ1370068.7808-contig-6702_pt1 | contig 26085 bp, 31 predicted proteins | sample MGYA00561227_ERZ1370068 | MGnify/ENA primary metagenome ERZ1370068 (study PRJEB38410, sample SAMEA6850437) | metagenome | study: Metagenomic assessment of the ecological functions of the soil: analysis of the soil microbiota associated with the...
CGCCAACGCGATACCGTGGGAGGTCATCGAGGAGGAAGACCTGCTCGGCAACGCCAGAGCGGATGGGGCGGGTCCTGCGGCAGGGCCTCGAGGAACTCGAAGCGCCGCTTCCCGAAGAACATCGGCGACGTGCGCGGCATGGGCCTCATGCAGGCGATCGAGCTCGTCGTGGACGAGACCGCGCGGCGACCGCACGCCCGAGAAGGCCAGCTGACCAACCGGGTCGTTCGAGGAGGCCCGGAAGCGGTTCCTGCCTCATCGGCAAGGGGGCCTCGACGGCAATTCCTTCCGCATCGCGCCCGCCGCTGACCGTCGCGAAAGCCGGACGTCGAGGAAGCGCTCGAGATCCTGCGCGACTCCGCTGGAAGCCGCCGGGAGCGCGGTAGCCGGCAGCTCTCGGCTCGAATGCCTTCCGTCTGGAAGAAGAGGGTCGCCTCGCAAGGAAGGCGGCCGCCAAGGTCACCGGCGCGGCCCGGTACGTGGACGATCATCTCTTTCCGGGGATGCTCCACGGCGCGACGGTTCGCTCGACGATTCCCGCGGGCGAGATCCTCGTCGGTCCGGCACCCGGCTTCGACACGCGCGGCTTCACGATCGCCGGATTACCGCGACATTCCCGGCAGGAACGTCGTCGCCCTGATCGAAGACGACCAGCCGTGCCTCGGCCGAGCGAGAGGTGCGCCACGCCGCGGAGCCGATCCTGCTCCTCGCCCACGAGGATAGGGAGAAGCTTCCTCCGCGCGAAGCGTCGCGATCGAGTACCGGGCCAGCCGAGCCGGTCTACGACCCCGCGACGTCGGCGAAGACGTTCAAGGAGATCCTGATCGAGAAGGGGACGCTCGCCGCGCGGTTCGCGGAGGCCGACATCGTCGTCGAAGGCGAGTACCGCGTGGGGCTCCAGGAGCAGCTCTACATCGAGACCAACGGCGTCATCGCGGTGCCGGAAAACGGCGGCGTGACGCGTCTACGGCTCGCTGCAGTGCCCGTACTACGTCCACAAGGCGCTCGAAGCGTTCTCGCTCGGCCTGCCGCCGGAGAAGGTCCGCGTCGTCCAGACGGAGACCGGCGGCGGATTCGGCGGCAAGGAGGAGTACCCCTCGATGATCGCGGGGCACGCGGCGCTCCTCGCCGCTGAAGGCCGGCCGTCCGGTCAAGATCGATCTACGACCGCGTCGAGGACATGCTCGCGACGACGAAGCGGCATCCGGGCGTCATCCGCCACCGGACCGGCGTGACGAAGCGACGGCCGGCTGACCGCGATGGACATCGACGTGCTCCTCGACGGCGGCGCCTACGTCACGCTCTCCCCGTCGTCCTCTCGCGCGGCGTCCTCCACGCCACCGGGACCGTACCGCTGCGACCACGTGCGCGTCCGCGGCCGCGTGACGATGACGAACACGCCGCCCAACGGCGCCTTCCGCGGCTTCGGCGCGCCGCAGACGCAGTTCGCCGCCGAGGTCCACATGGAGCGGATCGCCGAGGCGCTCGGCATCGATCCCGTCCGGCTGCGCGAGGTCAACGCGCTTCCGGCCGGGCGACACGACGGCGACCGGCCAGAAGCTCGGGACGCGACTGCAGCGCGCCTGCGGGTGCTGCGCGAGGCGGTGCAAGCGCACGGACTTCCGCAGGCGCCGCAAGGCAGCTCGCCGGGTCGAACCGCGGGCATCGGCCTCGCGCTCTTCTTCCACGGCTCGGGCTTCACCGGCGGCGGCGAGGTCAAGCTCGCCTCGAAGGCGTCGCTCGAGCTGACGGAGCGAGGGCGCGCGCATCCTCGTCGCCTCGACCGAGATCGGCCAGGGGACGCGCACGATGCACGCCCAGATCGTCGCCGACACGCTCGGCATCCCTACGACGCGCGTCGAGGTCTCCGAGGCCGACACCGCGCAGGTCCCCGACAGCGGACCGACCGTCGCCTCGCGCACCTGCATGGTCGTCGGAAAGATCCTCGCAGAACTGCGCCCGCGAGATGAAGCGGCGCTCGGGACGATGTCGCCGGCGCGAATACCTCGACAGAAGCACGGCCCGCTCCTCATCACGAAGCAGTACGAGAAGCCGGCCGGGATGCTACTGGAGCGACGAGACGTACCGCGGCGACGCCTACGGCGCCTACGGCTGGGGCGCGACGTCGCCGAGGTCGAGCGGGACCCGGTCACGTTCGCAGTCCGGCCGGTCCGCGTCACCGCCGTCCAGGAGCATCGGGCAAGGCGATCCATCCCGTCCTGGCCGCCGGGCCAGATCGAGGGGGCACCGCGCAGGGCATCGGCTACGCGCTGCTGGAAGAAGTCGTCATGCGCGACGGGCGGATGGCCAACGCGCAGCTGACCAACTACATCGTGCCGACGACGCTCGACACGCCGCAGATCGAGACCGTGATCCTCGAGAACCCGTACGAGCACGGCCCCTTCGGCGCCAAGGGTCGGCGAGATGCCGATCGACGGCCGGCGCCCGCGATCGTCAACGCGATCCGGCATCATGGGGATGGACGTGCGGGAGATCCCGGCGACGCCGGAGAAGCTGATGGCGGCGGAGGAGATGGTCCAAGGTCGAAGGTCTAAGGTCTAAGGTCGGAGCACCGATGAGATTCACGCTGAACGGAAAGAGGGTGGACGTCGAGGCGCATCCGATGAAGCGGCGCTGCTCGACGTGCTGCGCGGAGGAGTGCGGGCTGACCGGGACAAAGGAGGGATGCGGCGAGGGGAGTGCGGCGCCTGCACGGTCCTGCTCGACGGCGAGCCGGTCAACTCCGTGCCTCGTTCCGTTCGCGCAGGCGCGCGGGCGCGCGTGAAGACGATCGAGGGCCTGAAGGGGCGCATGCGCTGCAGGAGACGTTCGTCACCGAGGGCGGGCGCGCAGTGCGGCATCTGCACGCCCGGGATGATCCCCGCGGCCGCGGCGCTGCCTGAAGAAGGCCGCGCTGGAGGAGATCCGGATCGGCCTCGCCGGCAACCTCTGCCGCTGCACCGGATACGAAGGGATCTACCGCGCGATCCGAAAGGCTGCGCGGAAGACGCGCAGGGCTGGCGCATGAAGAGTTCCGCGAACCTGATGCGTACCGCCATCACCCGCATTCGCCTCCTCGAGCCGCGCTCCGTCAAGGAAGCCCTGCGAATGCTCCGCGACGAGGGCCCGCTCGATCCCCTCGCCGGCTGCACCGACGTCTACGTCAACCTCAACTTCGGCACGGTCGAAGGACAGACGGTTCCTGAACCTCTGGCCGCCTGGACGAGCTGCGCAGGATCGAGATGCGCGGCGGCCTGCTCTCCGATCGGCGCGCTGGCGACCTACACGCAGATGATCCGGTCGCCGCCTCGTACGCAGGCGGCTGCCGATCCTCGCCGCGGCGGCGCGCGAGATCGGGGGCGTCCAGATCCAGAACCGCGGGACGCTCGGCGGCAACATCGCCAACGCTCGCCCGGCCGGCGACACGCTGCCGGTCCCGGCCGCCGCCGAGGCGGTCCTCGTGCTGGAGAGCGCCGGCGGGACGCGGCGGGTCCCGTTCAACTGCTTCTACACGGGCTACCGCAAGAGCGTGAGCGTCCGGACGAGCTCATCGCCGCCGTCGAGATCCCCGCCGTCGCCGGGCCGCCAGTGGTTCCGGAAGGTCGGCACGCGCGCCGCGCAGGCGATCTCGAAGGTCGTGATGGCGGCCGGTCCGCGCGCCGCAGCCTGCGCATCGCGCTCGGCAGCGTCGCGCCGACGGTCATCCGCCTGCCTGAGACCGAGGCCGTTCCTCGCGGCCGGCGGCTCGATCGCCGACGCCGGCGGAGCGCTCGCCCGCGAGATCCAGCCGATCGACGACCTGCGCTCGACGGCCGAGTACCGGCGCCGCGTCTCCGGCCAACCTGCTCGAACAGTTCTGGAGCGAGACGGCGCGACGGCCGAGACGACGCTTCGACGCCGGAAGCGATGCGCCATCCGCGACCGCGGGACTGGCCGCGGAAGCAACGCGGCACTTCGGCGCGCTATGCCCGGGGAATACGCCACGGCGGCAGCCGGTCCACACGGTCTACGGCGGCGCGCAGGTCTTCAAGGCCGACACCGCGGAGAAGCTCGGAGCGCTCGCCCTGCACACTGCTCGTGGAGTTCGCCCCGAACGCGGAAACGTTCGGCGCGGCGGTCGGTCTGCCGGCGGCCTCGCGCCGAGGGATCTACACGCGCGTCCTCGAGAAGCTGCGCGCGCGAGCCGGTCGAGGACTATCCGCATCGACTTCGAAGACGGCTACGGCAACCGCCCGGACGCGGAGGAGGACGGCCCACGCCGTCGGCCGCCGCGCGCGAAGACGGCGACGGGCTTGATCGACGGGCGCCCTTCCGCCGCGCGATCGGGATCCGCATCAAGCCCTTCACCGAAGAGCTGCGCGGCCGCTCGCGTCCGCACGCTCGACATCTTCCTGACCCGGCTGCTCGCGGACACGGGCGGACGGCTCCCCGAGAACTTCGTCGTCACGCTGGCGAAGGTCACGATCCCTCGCAGGTCGCCGCGCTCGCCAGGCCTCCTCGCCAGGCTGGAGGAGGCGCTCGATCTTCCGCCGGAGTCCCTGAAGCTCGAGATCATGGTCGAGACGCCGCAGGCGATCCTCAACGCACGCGGGGAGTGCAACGTCCTTCCGCTCGTCGAGGCGGGCCGCGGCCGGTGCGTCGCGGCGCACTTCGGCACGTACGACTACACCGGCCGCGTTGCAACATCACGGCGGCGCACCAGCACATGACGCACCCGGCCTGCGACTTCGCGCAGCACATGATGCAGGTCGCGCTCGCGGGCACCGGCGTGTGGCTCTCCGACGGCGCGACCAACGTCCTCCCGATCCCGCCCCACCGGGAGCACGACCGGACGCTGACCGGCCGCGGAGATCAAGGAGAACCGCGGCCGCCGTGCACTTCGCCTGGAAGCTCCACTACGGCCACGTCCGCCACTCGCTCGCGCACGCCTACTACCAGGGGTGGGACCTCCACCCGCGCGCAGCTCCCGACGCGCTACGCCGCGCTCTACGCCTTCTTCCTCGACGGCCTCGAGGCCGCCTCGGCGCGGCTGACGAACTTCGTCGCGAAGGCCGGCCAGGCGACCTCGTCGGCGACGTCTTCGACGACGCCGCGACCGGCCAGGGCCTGCTCAACTTCTTCCTCCGCGCCTGGAACTGCGGCGCGATCACCGAAAGCCGAGGCCGTCGAGAAGAGCGGCCTGACCGTCGCCGGAGCTGCGCGGCCGCTCCTGTCGTCCAGATCCTGAAGAACCGCCGCGGCGTAGACGCGAGGCTAGGACGCGGACCGGCGGAGCGCTCTCCTTCTTGAACCCCTCGACGCGGCGGTAGACGAGGTAGGAGTACACGACCGAGGACCGAGGCCAGGCTCGATCGCGATGATGGCCACGACCAGCCGCCGCCGAGGAAAGCCGCGAAACGAGGAGGACGAGCACCGGCCAGGACGAAGAGCCTTCCTCCGAACCGGTGCGTGCGCAGCCACACCTCTTCGCTCGCGAGCGTCCAGGGCGTGCGGATGCCGACGAAGAAGTTCGCGCGTGACTTTCCCCATGAAGTTGCCGAGGACCACGAGGAGGAGTCCGACGCCCGCGGCGACGCCTCGATTCACGTCCACCGGCTTCCCCATCCCCGGCATGAGCGCACAGCGCGTGGATCAGAACAGGAGCGCCGAGGATCGAGCCTTCCAGGACTGCCCAGACGCGGACGGAAGGATTCGAACCGGAAGCCGCGCGGGGAGATCGCGGGAAGCACGATGAAAAAGAAGGAGCACTCCGGCCATGAGCGTGGGGCCGAGAAAGGGCCCGAACGGCTTGTGAACGAAACCGTCGGGCTGCCCGTCGAAGGTTCCAATGACTCGGCAGCGTCTCGGGAAGGCGGGGATAGAGGACCACGGATATCAGGACCGCCGCAAGGATCAGCATCAACCCGGAGGACTTCACCGCGATTGAGCTTCATGACTCTCCTCCTCCGTTTTGCTCTCCCCGGACTTTCCGCCGAAGAGATCGATGCAGCATGGCCACGGTCTCTTCAAAGACCGACATGTTGAGCGATGTAGACGATCTGCTGTCCGCGGCGCTCGCAGCGGACGAGGTTGGCCGCCTTCAGGATGTTGAAGTGGTGCGAGAGGGAGCCCTTGGTGAAATCGAAGGCCTCCGCGAGCTCGCCCGGCGCTCCTGGGAGCCCCTTGAAGGATCTTCAGGATCTTGCGCCGGCTGGGATCGGAGATGGCCTTGAAGACGTCACTGGGACTGGCGTCTGAGACGTCAACGAAGAGCTCCTTGAATTCTTTTCCGACATGATTTGATATTTTGACAAATATCAAAATATATTGCAACACACTAAAATAAGCCGTTTGTAACTCGAATGATTAGTGACATCAGCCGCTCTGAGTGTCGCCTCGATCAAGCCCGAAAGGCTCTTCGGTGGCGACGAAGATCTTCGTTGCTGTTCTCCAGGCCGAAGGGCGACAGGTCCACGAGGATGTGATGCCGGTTCGGCAGCGAGAGGTGGACCTCGGCCACTTCGGCGTGGTCCTTGAGGACCGCCTCCCCCATCGCGTGGAGGGTGTGCTGGACGGATGCGCTGCCGATGCCCGGCAAGCGTCTCGAGCAGGGTCCGGCGGATGCCCTGAAAGCAGCGCGTCGAAGTCGCCCGGCGCTCCCCGTACAGCCAGGAAGCCTTGACCGCCGTCGCGAAGGATCCGGTCCCCGGTCTCCTTCAACGTGGTGTAACCCGTCCTTCAGGAAGCCGGCGAAGCCCGATCGCGCCGATTTCGCCAGCACGAGATCCTCGCGAGGCCGGACTCGACGAGCGCTCCCCTGCCGCGTCCGCGTGACGCGCGCGGTGCGGCGCTCGCCGCCCGGCCGCGAGGGCATGCGGATGGGGCCGGCCATCCGACCGTCAGCCTCTCCCAGGGCCGCTCAAGCTCGACGCGCGCGCGGGCGAACGGCGGATTGTTCCGGACGAAATGCTCGGTCAGGTAGAGAGGCCGAACGATTCGATGTCGCGGTCGAAGTGGTCCTTCGCCAGCGCGTACCACGGTGTTCTTTCATCGTGTCGGTCGGAAGGACCGCGGAAGTTGTCCCCGTCCGTGTGCGCGCGCGCGAAGTCCCCTTCGAGGCGCACGGCGACGGTCACGTCGCGGAAATCGTGCCGGTCGCCAGCGGCGAACGATCTTGACCAGCCGGATGCCGGACTTTCCGTACCCGTTTTCGGCAAGCATGTCTGTCTGTCGCCTCAGCTCCCGCGGTACGTCGAATACCCGTAGCGCGCCAGGAGCAGCGGCACGTGGTAGTGCTGCGACGGGTCGCGGACCTCGAAGGTCACCAGGACTTCCGGATAGAAGCCCTCGACGTTCAAGGCGCTGAAATACGCGGCGGTGGCGAAGGACAGCACGATAGACGCCGCGCGGAACCGAAGCCTCGTTCGCGAGCATCCCGGCGCGGCCGTCCGCGTCCGTCGCTCCCCTGTCGATGACTTTCCAGCCTCCGTCTTCCGACCGGACCTCGAGGGTTGACGGGAACTCCGCCGGCCGGTTTCCCGCGGGAGGTGTCAAGCACGTGCGTGGTGACAACGCTCATGAAGCCACGATCATCGTTCAGCAGGCGCAGGCGCGTGATTTTTCGCTGTTCTTCGGCGGCCACTTTCAGCTCCTCGGCGGGAGCATTATGGAGGCGTCGCCGGCAGAGGGTCGAGCATTTCCTCGGCGCTCCGGCCCGAGGCGCACACGATGAAGATGTAGCCGAAGCGATCCTCGTATTCGCGGTTGGCATTGGCGAGGGCCGCGAGCGTCTCCGCCGAGGCGCCGCGGGCGCCGGCCCTGCTTCGGCGGCGGCCTGCCCGGAAGCCCGCGCGCCAATCCTCGGATGCGCGGCGAAAGCCTCGAGCCAGTCCTCCTCCGAGAGCTCCGACCAGATCCGGTCGGCGTTCGCGATGAGATCGGCTTCGCCGAGAAAGGTCGTGCCTGCGCCATCCTTCGTGCCCAACGCTTCGAACCGCAGCATGCGAGCATCGCGGCGCTGGCTTCCTTCTTCCGCCATCGCGTTGACCGCCGCCAGGCCGCTCACCGCGTGAGCGGGGCAAAGAGCCTCAAACGGCTGACGCCGCCGTCGGGAAAGATGTTCAGGCGCGCGTGCGTCGCCTCGGCCGGGCCGCTCGAGCTCCTCCTCGAACCGGTGGAGGGTGTTGCGGCTGCGAGAGGCGTTCGCGGAGAAGCTCGCGCCACGCATCGCGGATTCCGCCAGCATCTGCGCCTCCGCGTCCGGGGCGTTCGGCGACCTCGATCGAGCAGCTGCCCGGGGCGTTGCCCTTGAAGTGCGCCGTGTCCACCTCGACGCGCCGGATCGCACCCGCGCGTCCCAACCGCACGATCGCCCAGTCGTGCCCGGCCCGCGCCGGCGCCGCGTTTCCCAGCCGTCGCTCATGCTGCGCCGCGCGCCCCGGCAGGATCAGGTTGTGCCGCGAGCCGAAGAACATGTCGCTCGCAGCGAGCACGAGCCCGCCGTTCTCCACGCACGCGAGGTCCACCTCGCCCCCGCCGCGGCAGGAGCCTCGGCCAGTCCGGCGCGACGAGCCCGTAGACGCGCAGGCGCGCGACGCCGCCGTCGGGATAGATGTTCAGGCGCACGTGCGTGCAGCGGCGTGTCGCTGCCGATCGCGAAGGCGTTCTCCGTGTCTCCGCGCGAGCTCGCTCCGCGCCAGGATCTCCGTCCAGCGCGGTCGCGCCGCCGCGTCGAGCGTCTCGGGATTGGCTGGCCCGGCGGCCTCGCACGCTTCGACCGAGCAGGCTTGCCGGAAAGTTGCCGTTGAAGTGCGCCGTATCCACGACGAGGCCGCGGATGACTCCGGGCAGGCCCGAGGCGGACGAGGCACCAGTCGTAGCCGGCGTCGCGGCGGCGGCGGGTCTCCCAGCCGTCCATCCACTTGCCGCGGTCGGTGTACTCGCCCTCGCGAAAGACGGGCGCCGCGGCCTTGACGAGGTTCTCCTTCGGCCGGCGAAGAACTCGTCGTTGGCGGCGATCGCCGCGCCGCCCAGGCGCTCGGAGGCCAGGTCCACGAGGTCCGGAAATCGTCCATGCTCATCCCGACGAGCAGGATCTCACCACGGGGCCCCGAAAGGACCTCCCCGCCGGCGAAGATCTTCTCGCCCTTCAGGTACGTCGCTTCGACGACGCCCTTGAGCTCCCGCCCGGCATAGGGCGTCAGCGGATGGCGCGTGTGGAGCGCGCGCGGGATCGACGGTCGCATCGCGCCTCCGGGTTCCAGACGACGAGGTCCGCGTTCTTGCCCGACGGCGATCGTTCCCTTCCAGTCGGCGAGCCCGGCAAGATCCGCGCGGGCGCGAGCGCATCCACCGGGCCAGATCGCGCGACGGAGTACCCGCGCTCGCTCGCCGCCGTCCACGCCGCCGCGAGCGTCAGCCCGAGCGACGAGATCCCGCCCCAGGCGCGCGCGAAATCGCCGGCTTCGCGGTGCTTCAACTCCGGCGGCGACGGGCGAATGATCCGACACGATCATGTCGAGCACGCCTTCGCCCGAGGGCGCGCCCAGAGCCGCTCGCGGTTTTCCGCGCTCGCGGATCGGCGGCGCGCACTTGAACTCCGTCGCCCCGTCGCGGGATCTCCTCGGCCGCGAAGAACGAGGTAGTGCGGGCACGTCTCGGCCGTCACCGGCGAGCCCCTCCGCCCGCGCGCGCGACCGTCTCAGGGCGTCGGCCGAGGAGAGGTGCAGGATGTGAACGGGCGTTCCGGTTTCGCGGCAGAGACGCACGACAGCGGACGACCGCCTCGCTTCTCCGGCGGCGCGCGGGCGCGAGCGAGGTGGCGCGGCATGCCGCGCGGGAATCCCCTGCCACGGGCTTCAGCATGCGGCGGCCACTCCGCGTGGACGACGAGCGCGGACGTTCCGCGAGAGCTCGCCATCGCGCCGCGCAGGTCGCTCCTCCGACACCTCCGGAAACTCGGGAACTCCCGACGGCGACAGGAAGCACTTGAACCCGAAGACCCCGCGGCGGCGAGCGTCAGGAGCTCGTCGCCCGTTGTCTCCGACAAACCCTCCCCAGAACCCGACGTCCACGAACAACCGGCCGGCCGCCGCCTCGACCTTCGCGTGAAGGCTTCATCGGGTCGTCGTCGGCGGGAAGGCTGTTCAACGGCATGTCGAGCGAGCGTCGTCACGCCGCCCGCGGCCGCCGCCGTCGTCGCCGTCGCGAAGCCTTCCCACTCCGTGCGCCCCGGCTCGTTGACGTGCACGTGCGTGTCGACGAGACCCGGCATCACGACCGCGTCGCCGACGTCGGCGACCGGAATGCCGGCCGCGGCTCGCGCGGCCTCCGCGTCTCCAGGGATCACCGCGGCGATGCGCCCGCCGAGGATGCGCAACGCGGCCGGACCAACCCCCTCCGGCCGCACCACGCGCCGGCTGCGCAGGAGAAACTCGCTCACGGTCTGCCCGTCAAAAGAATTCTCGGTAGATGGAACAGCGTGACCCCGATTCTATGCTTGGAAAGTCGCGAAGGAGCTTCGGAGTCTCCCGTCTGGCTAGAATCTTTGCGCTGCCGGCGCGGCGGTAGTATGTCGCGAGACATTCTCACAGGACGGCGGCAGGAGGCGGCATGCGAACGGCAGGCATTCCCCAACACCAAGCAGCACGGGGATGGACGCGTCGAGCTGATCGATTCGACGCGGATCGAGGCGAGCCCGCTCTACAACAAGGACCTCGCCCCGGTCCCGGTCGCCCGGCGCAACTGGACGACCTACAACTACGCGGCGCTGTGGATCAGCATGGCGCACTGCATCCCGACGTACATGCTCGCCTCGGGCCTGATGACCGCCGGGATGAACTGGTGGCAGGCGCTCGTCACGATCCTGCTCGGCAACACGATCGTCCTCGTCCCGATCCTCCTGAACTCGCACCCCGGCACGCAGTACGGCATTCCCTTCCCGGTCTTCGCGCGCGCGCGTCCTACGGCACGATCGGCTCGAACCTGCCCGGCGCTGATGCGCGCGCTCGTCGCCTGCGGCTGGTTCGGGATCCAGTCCTGGATCGGCGGCGAGGCGCTCTACACGCTCTTCACGAGCCTCATGCCCTCGCTTGCCCGACGCTTCTCGGCGCCGGGCCCCGCCGGCCACACGACGACCGCAGTGGCTCTCCTTCCTCCTGTTCTGGGGACTCAACGTCTTCATCATCTACCGCGGCATGGACCTGCTGCGCAAGGTCGAGAACTGGGCGGCGCCTTTCGTCCTCGTGATGACGACGGTCCTCCTCGTGCTGGGCGGTGCGCGAGGCGAACGGTTCGGGCCGCTCCTCGCGCAGCCGCGGCAAGTTCTCGACGCTCGGCGGAGTTCCTGCCGGTCTTCATCCCGTCGCTGACGGCCATGATCGGCTACTGGGCGACGCTGTCGCTGAACATGCCCGACTTCACGCGCTTCGGGCGCAGCCAGCGCGAGCAGATGGTCGGCCAGGTCGTCGCCCTGCCGACGACGATGTCGGTCTTCGCGGCCATGGGCGTCATGATCACGAGCGCGACGGTCCTCATCTACGGCCAGGCGATCTGGGACCCGATCCAGCTCGTCGCGCCGCTTCAGGGCTCCGGTCGTCGTCGCGATCTCGATGTTCACGGCGGTCGTCGCGACGCTCGCCGTCAACATCGCCGCCAACGTCGTCTCCCCGGCCAACGACTTCGCCAACGCCTTCCCGCGCTGGATCGACTTCAAGACCGGAGGCCTCATCACGGGCATCCTCGGCATCCTGATGCAGCCCTGGAAGCTGCTCGCCGACGCCTCGGGCTACATCTTCACGTGGCTGCTCGGCTACTCGGGCGGCCTCGGCTCGATCGCCGGCGTGCTCATCGCCGACTACTGGCTCATGCGCAAGAAGCGCGCCTGAAGCTCGAAGACCTCTACCTGACCCACGGCGTCTACCGGTACGACGGCGGCTGGAACTGGAAGGCGGTCGTCGCGACGCTCGTCGGCTGCGGGCTCGCCTGGGGCGGCCTCGTCGTGCCGGCGCTGAAGCCGCTCTACTCCTACGCCTGGTTCGTGGGCTTCCTCGCGTCGGGCGCGCTTTACTCCGGGCGTTGAGCCTCGGCCGGGAGCCGGTCGAGATCGCGGCGGCCGCCGCCCAAACTTGAGCTAGACCGCCGGACGGGAACTAGTGCTGTTTGGCCTTTCCCTGTTCGCATAGATCGCGAGACGCTCCATCAGCCACGTCGCCATCGGGCCCTGCTTGCCGTCGGGCAGTCGGATCTCGTAATTCTTCCCGGTCTCTTCGGGTGGGAGGCCACGCCGACGATGGCGTGGCGGACGGTCTGCACGCGGCGCCCGGCAAACATCAGCTTCGTCTTCAGGTGGGGAGACGGCCTTCGCCGCGTCGTACCGTTCTGCGCCGTTTCGGATGAAGGTCGCTTTCGAATTGATTATCTGATCCAGGAGCCAGTCGATGCCGGCCTGCTCCTCGGCCGGCCGGCTCGCCGCTCTGGCCTGGAACGCCACCAGCACCAGGGTGAGAACGAGAACGGATCCGTCGGCTCGCCACCATGATCCCCTCCTGTCGGTCAGTACTAGGGCTCCCAGATATAGGAGAGTACTTCGCTGATGCGTTTGGACAGGCCCCTCTTGTTGAAATTGGCAAGGGTGATCTCCTTGCAGCGCTGCAGGTCGTCGGCGAACATCGCCTCCATCTTCTCCGCGAAGCTGCGGTCATAGAAGGCGAGGACTCTCCTCGGCGTTGCGGTTCATCGAGCGCGTGTCGAAGTTGATCCGAGCCGATCGTCAGAGAAGACTCCGTCGACGACCATCGTCTTGTTGTGCATCATGGTGTGCCTGTACTCGTAGACTCGCCCCCCCTCCAGCATGTCGCCGTAGTGAAGCCGGGACGCCTGACGCACCAACGGCGAGATCGATGTGAGGGCCCGGCCCATGACATTGACGTCCACTCCCCGCGCTACGGCGGCGATCAGAGCGTCCCGCACCTGCCGTCGGAAGAAATACGCATTCTGGATGTGGATATCTTTTCGCCGCGGACTGTATCGCGACGTAGTAGAACATCTTGAGAGCGACGACGCATCTCCGCGGGAAGCCTTGATCCGCCTGGGCCTGGACCGGTCCCCGCCGCTCCATCAGGCCTGAGTAGAACTTCTCGCCAGCCGGGAATCTCCCCGGTCGGTACGGTCCAGTCCTCCGCGAATCGCGTCCCATCTGGTCCGCGACGGGACCGGTGACCCGCACCTGCGTGTCGCGCCACTCGTTCGCATTACGGCGCGTTCCCGAGCCACTGCTTGGAGATTCCGAGCCCGCCGGTGAGACGCAGACCTTCCGTCCACGACAAGGATTTTCCGAGTGCGTCCTCTTTCCAACCTTGTAAATGGAAAAGAGACGGACGGGCCGGTACTACTGCGCCACCGGACGCCGGCCTTCTCGGAGCCCGTCCTGCAGGTCGCCGAGCTTGCTCCCCAGTCGTCGATCAGCAGGCGGACTCCTGACGCCCCGCCTCGCCGCCTCCATCATGGCGTCGGCGGGAACTGCTTGCCCGCCTCGTCCGGCTGAAAGATGGTAGGTCTCCAGGTTGACGGTTTTCTGCGCCTGCCGGATCGCCGCCGTCATCGCGGGTAGATCCGTCGCCGTTCTTCAATAACTCCGCGGTGTTGCGCGCCCGGGATCATGGCGGCGGCGAAGGTGTCGAGCGAGCGCCGGAAGGCCGGGTCGGCACGGCGGTGAACTGGTGCTCGAATTTGTAGACGTCCCGCTTTTCCGACCCTGATGAGGTCGCTGATCACCGTGCAGCCGGAGGAGCTGAGCAAGCCCAGGGACGCGAAGATCGGAAGAAGAATCGAGGAGGAAACGCCGCATCGTGCAGGCCCATTCAAGAAGTCTGCCCAACGAACGAAACCGCGAATGCGGAAGCCATATAACGTCTGAAGTCAAGCGCCTTTTCTCTCTCAAGCCCGCGGTCGCCCGACCGAATCTCCCGCTCCGGGTCGCTTCTCGCGTCCGTCATCGAGACGGGACATTCGGAGGGTTCGAAGGGCAGCGGCGCCCTCGGTTAGGATGCGCGCGATGGGGCGGTCAGGCGTGTGGCGCTGGTCACGGGCGGGACCCGGGGCATCGGGGAGTCGATCGCGCGCGGGCTCGCGGCCGACGGGTTCTCCGTCGCGATCTCCGGGCACGCCGGACGAACTGTCACCAAAGCGCGTCAGAGGCTCGGGAAGGACGGCGTCCCGGTCAAGGCGTTTCGCGGCGGACGCCCGGAAGGAAGAGGACCAGAAGGCGCTCATCCGACTGGGCCGACCGCGAAGATTCGGCCGGCTCGACGTCCTCGTCAACAACGCCGGGATCGGCGAGCTTCAGGAGCGTCGACAGAGATCTCTCCGCGCGGTCTTCCGGGAGGTCGTGGAGACGAACCTCTCGGTCCGTTTTACGCGATCCACTTCGCCGCGCCGCTGATGAAGAAGGGCGGCGGCGGGTTCATCGTGAACATCGCCTCGCTGGCGGCGATCAACGCCGTTCGCGGCGCCGCCTACAACGCCTCGAAGTTCGGGCTGCTCGGCCTTTCCGACGCGGCGATGCTCGACCTGCGTCACGACGGGATCCGCATCGCGGCGATCCTGCCGGGCTCGGTCCAGACCGGAGTTCTCGACTCGCACGCGCGGCACGCGAGAGCTCCTGGATGCTTCAGCCCGACGACGTGGCGAGGGCGGTCAGCGATCTCGTGCGCTATCCCGGATCGCGCGATCCCCTCCCGCCTGGACCTACGCCCCTCCCACCCGCCGAAGAAGTAGAGCGTCTAAGGTCTAAGGTCTAAGAGTCTAAGGTCCAAAGCCCCGGGACCTTGGACTTTAGACATTGGACTCTCCTCGTGTGTTCGACTTGGCGCTCGCCGCCGGCGTCCTCATCATCCTGATCGTCCTCTGGGACGCCTTCAGAGACGACACGTCCTCCCCCGCCGCGTCTCCGCCGATTCCGGCTGACCCGCATCTTCTACCGGATCGACGTGGATTCCCTTCCGGGCGATCGCGCGCGGGATCCGCTTCGGGAATCCGCCGAGAGAACTTCCTTCTCGGTCTTCGGCCCGCTGTCGCTGATCCTGCTGCTCGTGACGTGGGCCTTCGGATTGATCGTGGGCTTCGCGCTGCTTCACTGGGGCCTCGGCTCGCGCCTGACGCTGCCGGCCGGGATCATCGGGATTCCGCGCCGAGCCTTTATCTCTCCGGGACGACGTTCTTCACGCTCGGTCTCGGGGACGTGGCGCCCACCTCCGGTGCCAGCCGGGTCCTCACGGTCGTCGAAGGCGGGATGGGGTTCGGGTTCCTCGCCCTCGTGATCGGATACCTGCCGATCCTCTCCGCAGGCGTTCTCGCGCCGGGAGGCGACCATCGCGCTGCTCGATGCCCGCGCCGGCTCGCCGCCCACGGCGGCCGAGCTCCTGCGGCGCCACGGCTCGGCGAGGCGCCGAGGCGTTGATGGAGCTCTTTCGGGAGTGGGAGCGCTGGTCGGCCGAGCTCCTGGAAAGCCACGTCTCTTTCCGGTGCTCGCCTACTACCGTTCCCAGCACGACAACCAGTCCTGGGTCGCCGCGTTGACCACGATCCTGGACGTCTGCTCTCTGGTCGTCGTCCGGGATCGAAAGGCGCCGGCGCGGGATGCCCGGCCTCGCGTTCGCGATGGCGCGCCACGCGGTCGTGGACCTGGCGCGGGTCTTCAACCAGGAGCCCCGCGCTCCGCAGCCGGACCGTCTGCCGGAGGACGAGCTCGCGCGCTCGAAGCAGGCCCTGCTCCGCGTCCGGCATGCGCGATGAAGTCGGACGCGGAGTCGCGGAGCATCTCCTCCACCAGCGCGCAGATGTACGAGGCCCTACGTCCACGCGCTCTCCGAGTTTCTGCTCGATGCCTTTGCCCGCGTGGCTGCCTCCCGCCGGCGCGAGGGACAACTGGCAGATCACCCGGTAGCCGTGCGAGCTTTCGGCGAGAGCCTGGCTTTCTACCTCGGTTTCTTCTTCGGCGCGATCTGGTTCGTCCTCTGCTCGGCGGCCGGGATCGTGTGCTGGCTCCTCTCGCCCGGCAACCGGCAGACGCTCTACGTCGTCCGGACAAGGTCTTCTGCCGCGGGCTGACGCGCATGATGGGATGGCGCGTCGCGGTCGAGAACCGCGAGCGGCTCGAGGCCTTCCGCCCCTGCGTCATCGTCGGCAACCACCAGAGCATCCTCGACGTCGTGACGTTCGGCTCCGTCTTCCCGCGGCGCACCGTCTCCGCCGGCAAGCGCGAGATCGGCAAGATCCCGTCTTCGGATGGTTCTACAGGCTCTCGGGCAACCTCATCATCGACCGCGGCGACGCCCGGCAGGCCCGCGGGTCGCTCGACGCGGCCACCGCCGCCATGCGGGATGAGAAGATCGCCGTCTGGTTCATGCCGGAAGGACACCGCAACACCGCACCGGAGCTGCTTTGCCTTCAAGAGCGGCGCCTTTCGCCTCGCCGTGGCGGCGCAGGCGCCGATCATTCCGATCGTCGCCGAGCCCCTTCCCGTGATCGCGGACATGAAGCGGCACCGCGCGCGTCGCGGCCGGCTCCGCGTTCGCGTGCTGGATCCCGTTCCGACCGAGGGCCTGACGATCAAGGAAGTGTCGGCGCTCGTCGTCTCGGTCCGCGCGGAACATGCAGGCCGCGCTGGACGATCTCGGGAGGACCGTTTGAAAGGGAGGAGCGCGCTTCTCCTCGCCGCCCTGATCGCCGCGTCCGGCTGCGTCGCCGCCCGCCCCGCGACGCTCTGCGCGCACCTGGAAGGCGCGGGCGATTCCTCGACGGACGCGCTCGACCCCGTCCACCAGGGCGACGCGATGCTGCATCTGGAAAAGACGGCTATCCGCTTCTCCATCGTCGCGCGCCGGCCTCCAGACCGTCACCGCGACGCACATCCACCACGGCGCCTCCGGCACCTACGGCCCGATGTTCTGGGAGATCAACAGCGGCTACAAGCGGCGATGCGATCCGCGGCACCGCCTCGGACATCCCGGCCCGGCGTGATCGCGCTCATCGCGCGCGAACCGGCCCAGTACTACGTCAAGCTCCACACGCCGGAGTTTCCCGGCGGCGCCATCCGCGGCCAGCTCGGCCCCTGCCCCGCCCACGCCCGCCTGGACTGAAATCCTCGATCTTCAATCCCTCAATCTTTCAATCTTTCAATCCCTTCAATCTGTCAATTCCTCAAGGCTTGATATCGTTCCGGCCAACGAAAAGGGAGGTCGCGATGGTTCCAGTCATGTCCCTGTGGCTCCCCATCCTTCTTTCCGCGGTCGTCGTGTTCGTCGCCAGCTCGATCATCCATATGGTGCTCTCCCTACCACCGCAGCGATTTCAAGAAGCTGCCGGACGAGAGGGCGTCCTGGCCGCCCTCCGGAAGTCTGCCGTCCCGGCGGGCGACTACGTGTTTCCAAAGCCCGACAGCATGAAGGCGATGAAGGACCCCGCATTCCTGAAGAGGTGGAGCGAGGGACCCGTCGGCTATGATGACCGTCACGAAGAAGGCCGATGCGCCGTCGATGGGAAAGCCTCTCGGCTTCTGGTTTCTCCTTTGTGTCGTGATCTCGATCTTCGCCCGCCTACGTACGCGGGACGGGCCTTGCAGCCCGGCGCGCCCTACCTCTCTGCCTTCCGGTTCGCCAGCGCCGTCGCGTTCGTCGGTTACGGCCTCGGTCTCTGGCAGAACACGATCTGGTACGGCCGCTCCTGGACCACCACCTTCAAGACCAACATCGACGCCCTCTATCTACGCCCTCCTGACCGGAGGGAGTCTTCGGCTGCCTCTGGCCCAAATGATCCACGTGGCGCTTGCCGCCGCGCGCGTCCGCGGATCCCAACGTCGCCAACTGGAGCCTCGCCGCGCCCACGCGGGCGAGCTTCGGCCAGGACTCCTCGACCGGCGATAGGCGGAACTCCGGAACAGCCCGGCCACTTACTTCTTCTGCGGCATCGGAACCTTCCGTCATCGACCGGGGCCTGGAGGTCCTCCGGGAGCGGATCGAATCTTCGATCGGGCAGTACGGGTTCGCGCGTTCGACCTGCGAGGCTGATCCTGCCGATCCGGCCCTGGCGAGGTTCGGTGAACCAGACGTTCCCATCCTGGCCGGCGCTGATGCCCCAGGGGTTGGCGGAAAGGCTGTACTCCGCGAGCTCTCCGCCGGGTGTCAGGCGGCCGATCTTGTTGCCGTAGTACTCCGTAAACCAGGAGATTGCCGTCCGGCCCCGCGGCGACATCGAACTCGCCAGGCGCTTCGAAAATCGTGATCGCGCCCGAGGGGTGATCCGTCCAACTCGCGCCACGCGCTTGGGCGAACCAGATGTTGCCGTCGGAGCCGACGGTCACCGCGGAGGGTCCCGCGTCTCCGGAGCAGTTCAAGCCATCCGGAAGGGGAACCGTGTTTCGCCGCCGGACGGAGTAACACGGACGATCGCGTCCCAGCAGAACTCCGTCCAATCCGGAATCCAGAAGTTCCCGTCGGGTCCCGCCACGATGTCTTCCGCCCAGGAATGGATGAGGACCTCCGTGATCTGCCACATCCGTGGTCGCTCGTCCCAGAATCCCGGACCCTCCGCCCGACTGCAGCTCGGTAAACCAGATGTTCTGATCCGGCCCGACCGTGATCCCACAGGCTCTGCCGGACAAAGGAAACTCCGTGACATCTCCGGCCGGAGTCATTCGTGAAAGGAATCCGTCGGAGGTAAACCAGAGAGTTACGGTCCGGGCCGGCGACGATCCTCCCACGCCGGGCGTTTGATCGGGAACTCGGAGACCCGCCCGTCCGGCGTGATCCGTCCAATCCGATTCCCCCTTTCGGTGAACCACATCCCCCAGGTCCCGGCGCAATGTGGAAGCGGCTCCCCGCCCGGCACCGCAAACTCGGTGACGACCTACGCCGCCACCGGGGAGCGGCAACCGCCACCGCCAGCACGACCGCGGCGAGAAAGATCGACCGGTGATCGCCGGAAAATCTGTTCATACTTCCCCCACCAGATCATCGCCTCGGCCGGAAGGCCTGGATAACCGCGGAGGGTCTCGCGGCGGAGAACGCCGCCGAAATCGCCACCCCGCATCCCACCGCCACCATCCCACCAGCGATCGCGGCTCAGTTCGCCGAGACCTGACGGTCAAGCGAGGAAACCGCCCTCGAAGCGGTGAGAGCAGATCCTTCGCTGCGCTCAGGGATGACAAGGAGAAAGGCCCTCCAGTGCCCCGGGCGGCGCGCGTAGTCTCTCGCAGTAACCGGGGAGGAGCCTCGCGAGGGGACGGTGAAGTAGGATTCGCCAGGTTTCAAACTGAACAATGCGCTGCTCTTCGTGCTCGGCCGTGCTACCGGAAGCGAGCCGCTTCTGTCCGGCCTGCGGCGCGCCCGCCGGCTCTCAGTCGCAGATGCCCACGGAGCCTGGCGACGCCGTCGGTCGCGGAGGCCGCGCTCCGGCGGAGCGCGCCGGATAGCCCGGTCGGCCGATTCGCCTCTTCGCCCTCGCTCGACGGCGGCGGATTCGCGCCCGGGACGATCCTCGGCGAGCGTTACCGCATCATCGGGCTCGTCGGCCGCGGCAGGCATGGGCGAGGTCTACCGCGCCGACGATCTGAAGCTCGGCCAGCCGGTCGCCTTGAAGTTCCTGCCGGAAAAGCTCGCGTCGGAGCCCGCCTGGATCGAGCGCTTCTACGCCGAGGTGCGCCACGCGCGCGGCGTCTCGCACCCGAACGTCTGCCGCGTCTACGACGTCGGCGAGATCGAGGGACGGCACTTCCTCTCGATGGAGTACGTCGACGGCGAGGACCTGGCCTCGCTCCTGCGGCGCATCGGCCGGCTTCCGCAGGACAAGGCGGTCGAGATCGCGCGCGAGCTCTGCGCCGGGGCTCGCCGCGGCGCACGACAAGGGCGTGCTGCACCGGGACCTGAAGCCCTCCAACGTCATGATCGACGGCCGCGGCCGCGCGAGATCACCGACTTCGGCCTCGCGGCCGGCGTCGAAGACGACAAGGGCGGCGCGGAAGTCTCGGGCACGCCGGCCTACATGGCGCCCGAGCAGCTCTCGGGCAAGGGCGCTTCCGTCCAGAGCGACATCTACGCGCTCGGTCTCGTCCTCTACGAGATCTTCACCGGGCGCAAGGCCTTCGAGGCGGCCACCCTCGCCGACTGGAAGCGCAAGCACAGCGAAGAGCCGCCGACCGCTCCCTCGACCGTGACGCCGGGCCTCGATCCCGCCGTCGAGCGCGTCATCCTGCGCTGCCTCGAGAAGGATCCGAAGGCGAGGCCTCGCTCGGTCGCCGCCGTGGCGGCGCGCGCTGCCCGGAGGCGATCCGCTCGCCGCGGCGATCGCCGCCGGCGAGACGCCTTCGCCCGAGATGGTCGCCGCGGCGGGCAGCGACGAAGGCATGAAACCCGCCGCGGCGTGGGCTTGTCTGGTCTCGATCCTCGCGGGACTGGCGCTCGCCGCCTGGCTCTCGCCGCGCGCCTACCGCCATGGGCACGTGCCGCTGGAGAAGCCGCCCGAAGCCCTCGCCGAACGGTCGAAGGAGATCATCCGGAGGTTCGGTTACACCGAGAAGCCGCTCGGACACCGCGTGGGGCTTTCCGGAAACGGGCGAGTACCGGCGCTGGGTCGAGGAGCACGACAAATCGAAGAACCGCTGGAAGGACATGGAAGACGGGCGTCCGGCGGCGATCTACTTCTGGTACCGGCAGAGTCCCGCTCCGCTCATCTCGGAGCGATTCCGCGGCGACGGCGCCGGCGTCGGAGTACAGTGACCGAGAGCCGATCCGCCGCCGTCGACTGGCGGGAATGGTCGGCGTCGAGCTCGATCCGACTCGGCCGCCTGATCCGCTTCGAGGCGGTGCCCGTCTCCGGCGACTGCCCCGACGGCCGCCGACCGGCCGCCGGATTGGGAAGCCCTCTTTGCCGAAGCCGGGCTGGATCGCGCGGCCTTCGCGCCGACCGAGCCGAGGTTGCCTCCCTCCCTTCTACGCCGACGCCCGGACGGCCTGGGCCGAAGGCAAGCCCGAACGCGCCGACCGCCCTCTGCGCGTCGAAGCCGCCGCACACCGCGGCCGTCCCGTGTACTTCGAGCTCGTGGGACCGTGGAGCCATCCGCCCCGCATGCCGCCGGCTGAGTCGACGTCCGGGTTCGACTACGGAGCGAGCTCTTCCTCGCGAGCTTCTTCACGGTGCTGCTCGTCGGCGGCTCCCTGCTTGCCCGCCGAAACCTGCGCCTGGGCCGCGGCGACCGCCGGGGAGCCATGCGTGTGGCGGCCTTCATCTTCGTCTGTTTCGATGCTCGACTGGGCGCTCGAAACGCGCCACGTCGGCGAACGTTTCGGAGTATCGCCGCTCTTCATCCAGGGGTTGGGCGTGTCCTTGTTCGTCGCCGGCCTGAGTTGGCTGATCTACATCGCCCTGGAGCCTCTCATCCGGCGCCGCTGGCCGGACTCGCTGATCGCCTGGACACGCCTGCTCTCGGGACGCTTCACCGATCCTCTGGTGGGGCGCGTCCTGCTCGCCGGCGCGCTGCTCGGCGTTTTCGAAGCCATCGCCAGCGGCGGCCGCGCAGCTCACGCGCCGGGCCGTCGAGGCGACGCCGCCGATCCCTCCCTTCCCGTGGGATCTCGACGCTGCGCGGGCCGCGATTCGTCGCCGGCCACCTCGTCGCCGCTCCGGCGGTCACCATGTTCGTCGCTCTCGGGGTCGCGCTGCTCTTCTTCCTTCTGCGGGCCGTTCTTCGAAAGGAATGGCTGGCCGCCGGAGCCTTCGCCCTGATCCTGGCGGTGCCGTTCGAAGGCGTGCGGATTCGGCGGGCTCGATCGCCGCGGCTTTCGGCCTCGTCAGGCCGCCGCCTTGATCTTCGTCTTCCTTCGCTTCGGGCTCCTCGCACTCGTCTTCGGCAATTATTTCGCACACTTCCTGGAGTTCCCTCTGACGACCGACTCCTCGCGCCTGGTACGCGGGGACCTCCCTCTTTCTCCTGCTGGTTCTCGCCGCGATCGCCCTCTACGGCTTCCGCATCGCCCTCGCCGGCCGCCCCATCTTCTCGGGAATACCCGTGGGAAGACTAGAAGGATTCTCCTGGCGCGCTGCTTCCCGCCCCGCTCGCCGAAGCGACGTCTTGGCTTGCGATCCTCGACAGACATAGCTGTCCTGCGCGATTAATCACGCATGTTGACGCGGCACTTCTCTTGCATGCTGTGTCAGAGAGCCCGGAGGTCATCAACATGCGTCGTTCTTTAAAGGTCTTCCCTCTTTCTCGCCGGAGCCCTTGCCTTTGGATGCTTACATCACAGCGCGCCACGCCGCCGCCCTCCGGCCAGGGGCCGGACAGCGCCTCGCGCAAGAAGGCGTTCGATGAGGCCGTGGACTCTCTTCACACATCAGATCCACGCCCCCAAGTCCGACATCGCCGGTGTGACGCAGGACGAGGCGACCTGGAACGATTCCTGTCTCGGGTTGCGCGAAGACCGGAGGAAAAATGTTCGCAGGTCCTGATACCCAGTTACCGCATCGTCCTGCGGGTGCGCGACGCGCCACCTACGAATACCACAGCGACCGGAGCGGCCAGCGAGTCCGCCTCTGCGGCCAGGCTCTGCTCCCCCCTCCCTCCTCGTAAGAGACCGCGAGCGACGACTTGGGACGCAATCAGCTTTTCGAGGCGTCCTGGCCTTACGCTCACGCCGCGCGCATGGATCTCCCGCAGCAACCGGGGCGAAGGAGACGCGCGCGGCGGGGCGAGCGCGGAGCGAGGGGGCCGAACTCACGGTGAGGCCGCATCCGGCCGAGCCGTGAGCCGGTGCGTCGAGCGCAGGCACCTCGCGGAGCGATCGCGACATGTTGGCTGAAGTGGAATCGAACCCCGATTCCCGGAAAATCGTGAAGTCCGGAACCCGCGCCCGTACGTTGTTTTCCCGTTCCGGTGAGCTTTCTCAGGCGGTGTGGCGAAAAGTGTGACAAGAGTCTCGGCTGTCGTACGACAACTCCGCCTTGAAGGACACCGCCGGAGTATCGTAGTGCCAAGCTCTATGAATGCAGAAGTCGGCGAGAAGCCGACCGTCACGCCCAGCTCCGGACTCCTCGTAATGCCTGCACGCCACCAGCGACTTCGCGCGTCACGCTCGCAATCGAGGGGATGTGGTCGCACTGCGCCTCCTGACGTCAAGACGATCGAACGGGCTTTGTGCGGCGTACCGGAGTCACCGAAGCCTCGGTCAACCCGCGGCGACGGCGCGGGCGCAGGTCGTCGGACGGGGCTTGAAACAGCACCGGCTGATCGACGCCGTGCGTAGCAGCGGGTACTACTCAAAGCCGGTTGGCGAGGAGAAGCCCTGGCAGGCGGAGCACCGCGAAGCGCGCGTGTTGCACCTCATGCGCCGGCGAGCACTCATCGCCGCCGGGCTGACGCTTCCTTTGCTCGTCGTCTCGATCACCGACATCCACTTTCCCAACAGGAGCTCCGCGCTTCTCCTGCTCACGCTGCCCCTGTATCTCTACGCCGGATGGCCCTTCCTCCGCGGGATGGTCCGCACCTTCCATCACCGCACCGAAACTAACATGGACACGTGCGCCGGGCTCGTGACGACCGCGGCCTTTCTGCTGTCGGTGGGCGCGACCTATTTCCCTGCGCTTTCACTTCTGCGGAGCGCGCCCGTCTATTTCGTGGTGGTCGGGTTCATAACGACTCTCCGACTGTCGGCGAGCTTCTGGATCGGAGGCTTCGGAGCAAGGGGGACGACGGTGTCCGGACTGCATCCTCCGAGGACGACGATCGTAGCAAGCGTGCCACAGAGCTCTGACAAGGCGGATGGTGAGCCTACCGCGTAGGAGGAGCCATGGTGCAGTCGGGGCCATCGCCGTTGCGCTGGTCGGCGGTTTCCTCGGATACATGGCAGGTGCTTTCCTGGCCTGCTCGGTTTTCATGGCGGGCAGCTGCTTGTGCGGCTCGATCGGGCTCATCACTGGTCTTCTCGGGCTGATAGGTGGGTGGGATTGCCGGACCGGCCATTGCACGAAAGCTCTCCACGGCTAACTTCCATTTGTTCATGGGCGAAACCATGGCCGGATGGGAAGGCAGCGATGCTAACGATCTCATCGCGCCCTGGGGACCTCCCAAACGAGTGATGGACGACGGTGAGCGAGGCAAGATCTTCATCTACATCTTCGACAGGGCGTCGAATACTCCTGCGGAGATCGTGACCCGAGAATTCGACAACTGGTTCGACGGCAAGCGCGTGCGCACCACGTACAGGCCTTCTGAGGCTGCCGAGAGTCTGGCCCCTTTCGGTTTTCTGGATTAATCCTCAGAACAGGGTGTACCGCTGGGCGTGGAAGGCGAGTGAGGCTTGGCGGCGAGGCGCCGGAGCATGGCGTTTGGAGCGGACTCGCCGCCATCCTCGCTCTGCTCGCCGCTGAACGCCCGACCGTTCGGCGCGGCGGTCGCTAACAAGTTGGTATTAGGCCTATCGCCAACTCGACCTTGAAGAGCTATGGCAAGGCATCGCAAGGCCCTGGGCCTTTCCGCAGAACAGGCTCGACGGGCCTGACGGTTCTCGTCCGGGAAGGAAAGCTCGCAGCGAGTGAGGTTCGGAGAGCGCTCCAGCGACGCAACCGGTTGGTCCGGGCTCTGAAAGCCAGCCTCGCCGCTCTTGAGTCGGGTGCGATCAGCGTCCGGCGGCGCATCAATGGATCGTCTCCGATGGCCCGAACAGCGAGGACCGCGAAGCTGCAAGGTGGCGAGTAGGAAGCGGAGGATTTCGGCCGCGACGCGGAGATGTACCGGCAACAGGGCACGGGTACATGGCGGCAGTCCGACGGCTGCCCAAAGCCCGCTCGGGCGAAGGTCAAGGTGATCCGGGAGAAGTCGGGAGTGCGGGCGGCGGTTGCGGCAGCCAAGAAGATAGCGACGTAATGCCACGAGAAGCAGGAGGCATCGAACTAGCTGAGGAATCGGAGGACGTAACATTCAGAAGGAATCTCGGACGACGTTGGTGCTCGCTGGCTGCCGCGTTAGCCGGCTGGGCAGCATCCGTCGGAGCGGCTGACCAACCAGCGGCCAATCCGCATGTAACTCAACCAGCTCCACCCCAACGGCTACGGTGCAAGCCCAAACGAGTAGCCAGCAGGAGGTTACGCCGTTACCGTCGAGTGAGGATGTCGGGTCGCCGAGTTCCGCTCGTGGTCCTCTGTTGACCCGGAACAAGTGCCTGTGCGGCTGTACTTCTCAAAGACCAACTTTCGGCTAGCCAGTGGTCCGCCTGACCGGGAGACGGTGGTGATCGGCAGCTTCACAGAGCTCGACAAGATGTACTCGATCGAGGGATCGAGCAAGGCGTACTGGCGGGCTGACAACGCGCAGATCGCGCGGAACCGGTGGGCGAATCAGGGCTACGGTATTCAGAGAACCGGTGCGGGCGAGGTTGCGGGAATTCCTTGCCAGAAATATACGGGTCTCCTGGTCGAGTGGGGACTCTGTTGAGGCCTGTCTTGCTCCCGGCGTTGCCGCCTCGAATGGTGGCTTCTGGCCTACACGCTCCTTGACTACCCCGTGCTCCAAGCGCTGAGGGCCGATGGACTGGGGGGCTCGTCGTCAAGTGGGTGGCGAGGAAGCGAGCGGGACCCGCACAATCGAGCTCACCAGATTCGAGCACACCAGTGACTCCACTCGACTGTTCGCGTTGCCGCCGGGTACTCGGACGTCGGTCGAATAACGGGACGCTGGCCGGTCGCGAGCGCTGCGGCGAAGTCAAGGCGCCGGTGCTCGTAAACCGCATTGAGCCCAGCTTACCAACGAAACTTCGGGAGCAGCGCGTCGAGGCATAGTTATCGTCGAGGGCATCATTACGCGGGACGGCAATGTTACCGATCTCAAAGTTGTCGGAAGCCCGCCAGAGTGCGTAGGTAAGGTTGCAGTTCATGCGGTAAGCCAGTGGCATTACGTTCCGGCCTACTGCGTGAATACCGGCAGTCCGGTCCGTCCCTACTTGATCGTACGTGTCTACGTAACCATTACGACGACGTTCAACCTTGGCAGGGCCGGGAGGAAGTGAGTGCCACAGCTGCCATCAGATAAAGGGAATGCACGCTCATAGCAATACGTAACTG
>ERZ1370068.10361-contig-9068_pt1 | contig 26081 bp, 38 predicted proteins | sample MGYA00561227_ERZ1370068 | MGnify/ENA primary metagenome ERZ1370068 (study PRJEB38410, sample SAMEA6850437) | metagenome | study: Metagenomic assessment of the ecological functions of the soil: analysis of the soil microbiota associated with the...
TTACGTATTGCTCCCGATTGAACGACCGGCGAAATCCGCTACCGAACCGTCCTGTGAACCCTATTGGCGCTCGGCTGCCCTTTCTTGACAATCGGTATCCGGATCGCCATAAACACCGCACAGCGCGGGTCTTGGCCTGCTGTTTTCAGCCGCAAAGCCGGCCAAACCGAAACCGACTGTCAAAAAGCCGGTCCGGAAAAACTTTCCGAGCGCCGGGTGCCGAACGCGAGGACGAAAACGATGTTCGCAGTCATCAAAACCGGCGGCAAGCAGTACCGCGTCGCCGCCGACGATGTGCTGAAGGTCGACAAGGTCGCGGGCGAGCCGGGCGAGATCGTTGCAGTTCGGCGAGGTGCTGGTGGTGGGCGGCGATACGCCGGTACGCTCGGCAATCCGGTGCCGTGGCGCGACCGTGGCCGCCGAAGTGGTCGAGCACAGGCCGCGGCGCCAAGGTCATCGCCTTCAAGAAGCGCCGGCGCAAGAATTCGCGCCGCAAGCGCGGGCATCCGCGCAGGAATTCACGCTGATCCGCATCACCGAGATCCTGACCGACGGCAAGAAGCCGTCCGCCCGAGGCAAGCCAAAGCCCGAAGCCGCCAAGCGGACGAGGCGGACAGCCTGCGCGGCCGAAGCAGCCAGGCAAGCCAGGCAGCCGAACAGCCTCGGCGCACGCCCGAAGCGTGACCGGCAACGAAAGTCGAGGTGATGATTTCGTCACAAATGCTGAGTTAGACAGAGAACCGATGAAGGAGACGCCGATGGCTCACAAGAAAGCAGGCGGCTCGTCGCGCAACGGGCGCGACTCGGCTGGCCAGCGCCTGGGCGTGAAGCTTTTCGGCGGCGAGCAACGTCGCTCGCCGGCAATATCATCGCGCGCCAGCGCGGCACCCAGTGGCATCCCGGCCGAGAATGTCGGCGTTGGCAAGGATCATACACTGTTTGCACTGATCGACGGTCGGGTCGAGTTCCGCACAAAAGCGCAAGGGCCGCACCTTCGTATCAGTTCGTTCCGATGACGGAGGCTGGCGGCCGAATAAGACGGTGGACCATCGCTGAGTCCGCCGGCACCCAGTCGAACCGGCGGACCCACAACGGGTTCATTGAGGGGAGACGGGATGCCGGCTCCCCTCTCGCTTTCAACCAGGAGCCCGTGCCATGACCCTGCTGGAACGACCATCCGCGGACACCTGCCGAGAAGGCAGTACCCTGTCCTCGAGACCGAGCGGCTGGTGCTGCGTGCGCCGCGCCTCGAGGACGCTAAAGCCGTCAGTCACGCTCGCGAACGACCGCCGCGTCGCGGAGAACACTGCCGCGCATTCCGCATCCCTACACGCAGGCGGACGCCGAGGAGTTCATCGCCGCGCGTCAACGCCGATCGGCGCAGACGGCATTCCTGGATCACGCTGCCGGACGGCACGCTGATCGGCGCGTGCGGGCATCGACGCTGCGCTGGACGGCCCGGCGCCTGAGATCGGCCATTGGCTCGGCGTGCCGTATTGGGGGCAGAGGTTTCGCCACCGAGGCGGCACACGCGCCGTTGATCGATCATGCGCCTTCACCGAACTTGAACACGAGGCGCTGCAGGCGGGCGCGCGCGTCGCAATCCGGCCATCGCGCCGCGTGTTTGAGAAATGCGGCTTCCAATGGACCGGCGTCGGACTCAGCCGCGTCCGCGCCATGGCAAGTCCTCGTCGGCGCCGGTCGATCGCTTCCGCCTCGACCGCGGATCTGGGCGTCGCTCAAGAGCTGGCGCAGCACCCGCCGGATCATGTGACGATGTGCACTGCCGGCAACCTTCTTAGTCGGGCGCGCGTCCTTCAACGGGAGGACGCTTTAGTCGGTTGCGGACTTCCGGGTCTGCGGCACAATGGCGTCGGAATGGAAGGTCCTCATGCCCCCGGAGCCAGATCGGTCAGCGTTGATCGCCACGGCGGCGTAATCGACTCGTGGCAGTGCGGCCTAGGCGACACGAGCGGATACGTTCGGGAGCGTCTACCGGGCACCACTGGGGTCGGGCGCTAGCCCGGCTTGGCCCCGCCCGGCGTCAGTTTCTGGGCGCGGCCTTCCCGCAATCTGAACGCATGGTTTGTCGAGCAACGTCGGCCGTGCGCCAGTGCTGAGCAAGCTGGCATGACCTGCTTTGGCGCAGATCATGAAGTTCCTCGACAACGAGGCCAAGGTCTACATCGCGCTCGGGCGACGGCGGCAACGGCTGCGTCGTCGTTCCGGCGCGAGAAGTTCATCGAGTTCGGCGGGCCGAACGGCGGCGACGGCGGCAGCGGCGGCGACGTGATCGTCGAGGCGGTCGACGGCCTCAACACGCTGATCGACTACCGCTACCAGCAGCACTTCAAGGCGCAAGAGCGGCGGCGGCGGCATGGGCAAGGACCGCCACGGCGCGCGACGGCGCCGACGTCGTGCTGAAGGTGCCGGTCGGCACGCAGATCTACGAGGAGGACGGCGAGACGCTGCTCGCCGACCTCACCGCAGTCGGGCGAGCGCGTGGTGCTGCGCGCGAGGGCGGCAATGGCGGCTTCGGCAACGCGCATTTCAAGTCGCTCGACCAACCGCGCGCCGCGCCACGCCAATCCCGGCCAGCCGGGCGAGGAGCGCACGATCCGGCTGCGGCTGAAGCTGATCGCCGATGCCGGCATCGTCGGCCTGCCCAATGCCGGCAAGTCGACCTTCCTGGCCGCGGTGAGCGCGGCCAAGCCGAAGATCGCCGACTATCCGTTCACCACGCTGCATCCGCAGCTCGGCGTGGTGCGCGATCGACGGCCGCGAATTCGTGCTCGCCGACATTCCCGGCCTGATCGAAGGCGCGCACGAGGGCGTCGGGCCTCGGCGACCGCTTCCTCGGCCATGTCGAGCGCTGCCGCGTGCTGCTGCATCTGGTCGACGGCACCGGCGAGCACGCCGGCGAGGCCTACAAGACCGTGCGCGCCGAGCTCGAAGCCTATGGCGCACGGGCTCGCCGACAAGCCCGAGATCGTCGCGCTCAACAAGGCCGACGCGCTTCACGCCCGAACACTCACAACAAGTCGCGCGCCTCGCGTCACAAACGAGCCCGCTGATCGTGTCAGGGGCAACCGGTCAAGGCGTGACGGAGGTCATCCGGGCGCTGGCAACGGCGATCGACCAAGCCGCTGCGCCGGCACGCGAGCGCAGCCCGACCGGTCAGCTGACGGGTTGCCTGAACCTTCAGCCCCGCGGGTTTTAGTAAGAGACGTCGCTGTTGATCTGAGCTCTGGCTCAGAACCATCGACCGAAATTGACCGGCACCGCCCAAACACAATGCAATAAGCGCTGACATAGCAGCGTCTGTCTCATACCCTGGCTGTCCAAATGAGCGCCGGCGGCATCGAAGGATTGGAGCTTGATTGAACTAAAGCCGTTTGAAGATGCACAGAGATTATCGCCGCAACCAGGACGACGATCATCGGTATCGCCGCAAGAGTGAAAAAACGCACCGAGAAGGATGAGCAACTCCCGATAAATCTTCGATGATCGTCGCCCAGCCCATCAAAAACGGAAGGGAACGCCTATGGCGTGCAGCACATTGATGAAATCCTCCGGGCCACCCGGACGAACGCGCATAACCGCTGTTGCGCCAAAGCCAAAGCCGACAACCAGCCGAAGCGGAATGGCGTACCACGCCGTCGGAACGGGCAGAGGAAGAAGTCGCGAGCTTGCTGGCGTGGGCGAGTGAAGTCATAAGAAAGCGCTCCCTGCAGTTTGACGCGACGGGATCGCGGCGCTTTCCCCTCACCGCTTGCGAAAGTTCATCCTTCAACATTTGGCTTTGCTCCCCGGCCCGCGCTGCTGCTGCAGGGCCGATATCATGCAGGTTCAGGGGCTGTCTGGATGAGCGCGAGATGAGAAACGCTTCTGGAGGTTGCCCACCTGCCGCTGCAGCCTGGGGATCATATTCTTCCGCGAGCAGGCCGTGGACATCGTTGCGAAGCGATAGCAGGCGCTCGAACAGGGCGCGATGCTTCGGCGTCGCGGTTCTGCAGCGTGTAGTTGTCGGCAAGCCAGAAGCTGCACGGAAGAAAGACACCTTCTCCCGGCGGCAGAGCCGTCAACGTCCGCCTTGGTTCGATAACGCAGCACAAGGCCATCAACCATGAGCTCTCGCTCGATCGCCGCGACCGTGCCGCGCACGCGTGGATCGTCAGGCGGCAGGAAGCCAACGACGGGCATCAGCAGCAGACTCGCATCGAGCTCGCTGCTGCCGAAGCTCTGCGTGAAGGTGTTGCGGCTCGCTGTCGAATCCGCAGCTCGCAGATCGTCGCGTGCATGCGGTCGCGGACTTGTCGCCAGCGGTCCAGCGGCGCCTGCAATTTGAACCGCTCGGCGTCGCGCACCGAGCGATCCAGAGCCACCCACGCCATGATCTTGAAAAGGTGAAGTGGCGGCGACCGCCTCTCACTTCCCAGATGCCCATCGTCCGGCTGCTCCCAGATCTGCTCCAGATGCTCGATCAACGTTCTGTTGCTGCGCCCAGGCCGACGCGACGGGAGCAAGAGCGTGCGTTCGCGCCTGGTAGATGGCGTCGATGAGCTCGCCGTACACATCGAGCTGGAGCTGATCGGAAGCGGCGTTGCCGATGCGCACCGGCGCGGCGCCCTGGTAGCCGGGCAGCCACGGCACTTCCCATTCGATCAGCTGCCGTTCGCCGGACAGGCCATACATGATCTGGAGCTGGTGCGGGCTTCCCGCCACGCTGCGCTGCAGCCATTGCCCGCCACGCCTGCGCTTCCTCGCGATAGCCCGCGGACATCAGCGCCATCAGCGTGAAGGTGGCATCGCGCAGCCAGCAGTAGCGGTAGTCCCAGTTGCGCTCGCCACCAAGCTGCTCAGGCAGCGATGTGGTGGGGCGGCGACGATCCCGCCGGTCTCCGCGTAGGTCAGCGCCTTCAAGCGTCAACAGCGAGCGCTGTACCGCCTCTCGCCAGGGACCGGCATAGCGAGCAACGGCCCGACCAGCCGCGCCAGAACGATTCGGTCTCCTGCAGGGCGGCGCGCCAATCCATCGCGCAGGGCGCTCGGCAGATGGGATGGGCCGTGCGTCAGCACGAACGGCACGCATTGCCCTTCGGCAACATCGAACTCTGCGACGGTCGCAAAATTCTTGCCCTGCAACGGGACCGGGGCGCGCAGCACCACCCGGCTCGGCCCGGCGATGGCGCTCAGGCCGGATCCATCCTCGAGCTGCGTCACCCACGGCACGGTGGCGCCGTAGTCGAAGCGCAGCGCCAGGTGCAATCGCATCGCCACCTTGCCGCGGCGTCCCTTCACCAGACGGATGACTGACGAGCTGGCACGGCCGATCGGCATGAAATCGATCAGGGCAACACGGCCGTCCGGCAGTATCGAACACCGTCTCCAGCACCAGCGTGCCGTCGCGGTAGGCGCGGCTGATGCGTGGCGGCCGGATCGGCGGGAGCGATCCGCCATCGTCCGTGCTCGGACGTGCCGAGCAAGCGCCGCGAAACAAGGCATTGCTGTCGAAGCGCGGCCAGCACAGCCAGTCGATCGAGCCGTTGCGACCGACGAGAGCGGCGGTCGTGCAATCGCCGATCAGTGCATAATCCTCGATGTCCAGCGGAAGGTCGGATCTTGATGGAGTCCTGCGCGACCGCTCGGCCGAGCAGTGCTGGATGCGACCGCACGCTCGGCTTGACATCGCGGGACGGCAGGTCGCGTCGGTGCTATCGCGGGCGACGACAGCCGGTCCGATTCTCCGGCACCTGCGGAGCGAGCGCGCGCAGAATCTCCGCAACGATATCCTCCACCAGGCCGACTCACGTCCACGACGATTGGATCCTCGTCGGGGTCGGGCTCCTCCAGGATCGCGAAGTGGCGGTCGAGGATGTCTGGCGAGCATGGAATGCCCTTTGCGTGCGGCCAGGCGCTCGGCGATCAGCGGCCTCTCGCCGTGCAAATAAACGACGCGCACCTGCGGTCGGCCACGGGTCAGGAAGTCGCGATAGCTGCGCCTGAGCGCCGAGCAGGTGATCACGCCGCCCGTGCCGAGCCTGGCGGCAGCCGTCGATCCACGCCGCGACCTCTCGCAGCCAGGACCACTGATCGCGGTCATCGAGCGGATGGGCGGAGTGCATCTTGGCGAACGTCCGACGCCGGATGGAGCTCGTCACCTTCCTCCAACGGCCAGCCGAGTCGTTGGGCGAGCGCTGTTGCGATCGTCGTCTTCCCGCTGCCCGCGAGACGCCTGTGACGATGAGGATTGTCGGATCGTCAGCGAGGCCGGCTGGTCTGGCCTTCGAGGCCGCTCGAGTGGCTGCCTCGAGCGTGGCTGGGACGGCGGGCGATTGGCCGGCATCGTCTTTCGGGTACCGACCGCTCGCTCCAGCCATGGCCGATTAAGTCCTTCCATCAGCGCGCGACACGCTCGATTGTTCAGCAACGCGGACAGATCGGAGTTGAGCAGATCGCCGATCTTGGCCAGCTCGATGTCCGCAGGCGGATACTCGGCCAGAGTTGCTCGATCAAACCGCATAGTGGCCCTGCTTGGAAATACTGTCGTGACTCGTTCGCCCCAGATTTTCTTCACGGCCGACAGGATGCGCAATTTGTCGTCGATCAGTGACATAGTGATCGGCAGGGTAGAGACGCTCGACATCGTCAAGCTCCTGCTCCTTGTGGATGTAGATGAGGACGCGGCCGTCGAACGCGTGCCAGAGGCCGGATCGTTCCACCTTGCGCGGCTGGAACACGGCATCGCCGTCGGAGAGGATGACGGCGTGCCCCACTGCTGCACGTGCTTCACCGCGTCCAGAGCACCGGGATAAAGGCGGTCGGCGAACGGGTAATCGACCAGCCAGCTCGACATCCGCAGCACCTCCGGGCGATGCATCGCCTCGATCCGGTAGCGCTCCAACGCGCCCAGGTAGTCGACGTATCCGAGTTCGCTGCGCAGCTCTTCAAGGATTTCCCAGTACCGGTCGCGCGTGGCGGCCCGTATGTCTGCTCCAGGTGCTCTTTCAGATGGGCCTGCACGCGATCGTTGTCGATGAGCGTGTTGTCGACGTCGAACAGGAAGACAACATTGGGCGTTTTGGTCATCGCATTCCACCTGTTCTTGAACGTGCTCGGTTCCGCGAGCGAATCGGGAAACGCGCCGGGATGACCTTCAGCTCTTCTTGGCCCTTGCCCAGCAGTTCCTTCGCGATCTCCGTCACACGCTCCGGGCTCGAACCCGAATTTTCGTTGCAGCTCCTTGAGCGGGGCCGACGCGCCGAATGTCTTCATGCCGATGACGCGGCCGGACCTGCCGACGTAGCGTTCCCAGCCGAAGGTCGAGGCCTGCTCGACCGCGACGCGCGCCGTCACGTCGGGCGGCAGCACGCTGTCCTGGTACTCTTGCGTCTGGTGCTCGAAAATATCCCAGGACGGCATCGAGACCACGCGCGAGCGGATGCCCTCGGCGAGCAGCTCCTCGTGGGCGTCGACGCAGAGGCTGACCTCGCTGCCCGACGCGATCAGGATCACTTCGGGCTTGCCGCCGGGGGCGTCGCCGAGCACATAGGCGCCGCGCGCGACGCCCGGACGCCGGCGCATACTTGCTGCGGTCCAAGGTCGGCAGCGGTTGACGCGACAGCGCCAGCACCGCCGGCTCGTGCCGCAGCTGCATGATATAGCGATAGGCCTCGACGACCTCGTTGGCGTCGCCGGGCCGCAGCACCACCAGGCCGGGCATGGCGCGGAAGCGAAGCAAGCTGCTCCACCGGCTGGTGGGTCGGGCCGTCCTCGCCGTCACCCATGGCATCGTGGGTGAACACGAAGATCGTGGGCAGCTCCATCAGGGCCGACAGCCGAATGGCCGGCCGCGCATAGTCGCTGAAGATGAAGAACGTGGCGCCGAAGGCCCGCAGCTTTGACAGCGAGAGTCCGTTGACGGCGGCCGCCATCGCGTGCTCGCGGATGCCGAAATGCAGGTTCCTGCCGCCAGGAGTGCCGGGCTCGAAGTCTCCGGCCCCCTCGAACGTCAGGGTGGTCTTGTTGGACGAGCCGAGATCCGCCGATCCGCCGAGCAGCCACGGGATGTTCTGCGCCAGCACGTTGAGCACTTTGCCCGAGGCATCCCGTCCGGCGATGCCCTTCGGGTCGGCCGGAAAGACGGGAAGCCCGGCATCCCATCCGGCCGGCAGCTCACGCCGCTGCATCAGGTCGATCTCGGTCGCGAGCTCCGGATATTTCGACCGGTAAGCCGTGAACAGCTCGGTCCAACGTCCGTGGGCCTGCGCGCCGCGCGCGCCAATTCCGGCGGCGAAGTGCTCGCGCACGCCGTCGGGAACCAGGAACTTGCGCGTCCTCGGGCCATCCGTAGTCGCGTTTGGTGAGGCGAATCTCCTCCTCGCCCAGCGGCTCGCCGTGAGCCGCGGCGGTATCCTGCTTGTGCGGCGAGCCGTAGCCGATGTGGCTGTCCAGAATGATGAAGGTCGGGCGCCCCTTGGTCTTGTGAAAGATGTCCAAGGCCTGCTCGATGCCGGTCGATGTCATTGGCGTCGCCGACGCGCAGAACGTTCCAGCCGTAACCCATGAACCTGCGCCGCGATGTCCTCCGTGAAGGTGATGCGCGTGTTGCCTTCGATCGTGATGTGGTTGTTGTCGTAGATCCAGCAGAGGTTGTCCAAGCCGAGATGGCCCGCCAGCGACGCCGCTTCCGACCCGACGCCTTCCATCATGCAGCCGTCGCCGCAAACCGCGTAGATGTTGTAGCCGAAGATCTCGAAGCCGGGCCGATTGTAGCGGTTGGCGAGCCACGTCTCGGCGATGGCCATGCCCACGCTGGTGGCGACGCCCTGCCCGAGCGGTCCGGTGGTGGCCTCGACCCCTGAAACCCAATGGTACTCGGGGTGACCCGGGGCCTTGCTGCCGAGTTGGCGGAAGTGACGAATATCGTCGAGCGAAACCGCGGGCTGCCCCAGCCGTTCGTATTCGGCGTTCACCGCGCGGGTGCCGGTGAGATGGAGCACCGACCACAGCAGCATCGAGGCATGACCGTTGGAGAGCACGAACCGATCGCGGTTCGGCCAGATCGGGTCCTGCGGATCGAAGCGCATGACCCGGTTCCAGAGCGTGTAGACGAGCGGCGCCAGCGCCATCGGCGTGCCGGGATGCCCGGATTTCGCCTGCTGGACCGCATCGATCGACAGCGTGCGAATGCAATTGATCGACAATTGGTCCAGTTGCGCGTTCGTCATCGGTCGGCGAATCCACCGCAGCGCTGGCGATAGCACTCATTTTTGCGCCTCCAATGTCTCGTTGGTGCCGAGCCGTTCCGCCGCCGCGCGATCGGCGAGGATCAGCGCCCGATCCTGACGCACGCGCGACGCCGGAATGGATGGATCGCCGTCGCGCAGGCGCACGAGCGTTCCAGCCTTCTCACCGCCGGTCACCAGCCACAGGACGCGCCGGGACCGGTTGATGATCGGAAAGGTCAACGTCATCCGGCGCCGGCCCTGGTAGGCGCCGTGTCACCGCGACGTCCGGCGTCGGTGACGTCGAGCACCGGATCTCCGGGCACCAGCGATGCGGTGTGGCCGTCCGGTCCGAGGCCGAGATGAACGAGGTCGAGCACCGGCGGCAGAGCCCGCCACCTCCTGCAACGTCAGGGCGTATTGCTCGGCCGCGCGATCGAGGTCGGCGGCCTCGACCGGCATCGCATGGATGTGGTCGGCGGGCAGCGGCGCATGATCGAGCAGGCTTGCGCGCAAATGCGCGAGGTTTCGGTCCGGATCGCCGGCCGGCGCGACCCGCTCGTCCACCTGAACGATATGCACATGTCTCCCACGGGAGCTGTTCGTTCGGCCAATGCGCGCAGCATCAGCCACGGGGTGCGGCCGCCGCTGACCGCCACGATGAAGCGCCCGCGCGCAGCAACGGCCGCGCGCGCGTCGGCGGCGATGATCGCCGCCGCCTTGCGGGCGACCACATCGTCATCAGGCTGGACCTCGATCTTCACGCGATCGACCTCCAGTCCGGTGCGCGCCCATCGGCACTGGCCGGAAGACGTTGATCGGACTTGCGCTGAGCGCGTCGCTCAATGCTTCATGCCTACTCAGGCTCTGATTTCTCCAGGTGTCCGCCGAATTCGTAGCGCATGGCCGACAGCAGCTTGTCGCCGAACATCCGCCTCGCCGCGCGAGCTGAAACGTTCGTAGAGCGCGGTCGAAAGCACCGGCACCGGCACGGCCTCGTCGATCGCGGCCTTGATCGTCCAGCGCCCTTCCCCGGAGTCGGAGACCTTGCCGGCAAAGTCCGAGAGCGCGGGATCTTTCGCCAGCGCGGCCGCGGTGAGGTCCAGCAGCCATGACGCGATCGACGCTGCCGCGCCGCCACACCTCGGCGATGTCGCGCAGATTGAGGTCGTATCGATAGAGCTCCGGGTCGCGCAGCGGCGTCGTTTCGGCATCGATCGCGTGCTGCTGCTTGCCGACATTGGCGTGGCGCAAGATGCTCATCCCTTCCGCGTAAGCGGCCATGACGCCGTACTCGATCCCGTTGTGGACCATCTTGACGAAGTGACCGGCGCCGTTCGCCCGCAGTGCAGGTAACCGAGCTCGGCGGTGCCGCCGATCTTCTCGCGTCCGGGCGTGCGCGCGATGTCGCCCGACGCCGGGCGCCAGCGTCTTGAAGATCGGATCGAGATGCCGCACGGCCGCCTCCGGTCCGCCGATCATCATGCAGTAGCCGCGCTCCAGGCCCCAGACGCCGCCGCTGGTTCCGACGTCCACGTAGTTGATGCCCTTCGACGCGAGCTCGTTGGCGCGGCGGATGTCGTCCACGTAGTACGAGTTGCCGCCGTCGATGAGGATGTCGCCGCTCTCGAGGTGAGGCACGAGGTCGGCAATGGTCTTGTCCACGACCGCCGCCGGGACCATCAACCAGACCGCCCGCGGCTTCTCCAGCTTGCGCACGAGGTCCGCAAGCGAGGAGGCCCCGACCGCCTTCTCCCGTGCCAAATCTTCGACCGCCTTCGGCGACATGTCGAACACCACGCACTGATGGCCGCCCTTGATGCAGCCGCCGCACCATATTGGCGCCCATTCTGCCCAATCCGATCATCGCGAGCTGCATGACATCTTTCTCCGTTAGAGCCTGAGCTGCGGCCCGCAGCCGTTCCATGGCGGCGGTGACGCCTTCGCTGTCATTGAAAATCGCCGATCCGGCCACCAGGACGTTGGCGCCCGCGGCAACCGCCAGCGGAGCGGTTGTCGCATCGACCCCGCCGTCCACCTCGAGGTCGCACCCCGGTTTGATCCGATCGATCATCTGGCGCGCACGACCGATCTTCGGGAGCGTCGTGTGGAGGAAATGCTGATGCCCGAATCCCGGGTTCACCGTCATGACCAGCACCTGGTCGAGGTCTTGCATGATCTCTTCCAGAACGGCCGCGGGAGTCGCCGGGTTGATGGCGACGCCGACCCGCTTTCCCAACGCCTTGATGCGTTGCACGGTGCGCGACAGATCGTTGTTGCCTTCCCAGTGGACCAGAATGAATCGGTCCCGGCCTGCGCAAATTCGTCGACGAAGAAATCGGGATCCGAAATCATCAGGTGCGCCTCCAGCGGCAGACGCGTCGCCTTCCGCAGCGATCGGATGATCGGCGCTCCCATGGAAATGATTGGGCACGAAATGTCCGTCCATCACGTCGACGTGGATGCGGTCCGCTCCGGCACGCTCAGCCTCGGCGACCTGATCGCCCAAGGCGGGCGAAATCGGCCGCGAGGATCGACGGAGCGAGCTTCACCGCGTCGGTCACGTTGCGCCCTTGAGCTTGCGGTACCGGCGGATCAGGTTGTCGGTCGAGCTGTCATGGCCGAGCTTGGGCTCGGTCTTGCTCTCGAGCTCCGGGATGATGCGCTGAGCCAGGACCTTGCCGAGCTCGACGCCCCACTGATCGAACGAGTCGATGTCCCAGATGGTGCCCTGCGTGAACACGCAGTGCTCGTACAGCGCGACCAGCTTTCCGAGCGCCGCCGGGGTCAAACGATCCATCAGGATGGTGTTGGACGGCCGATTGCCTTCGAACACCCGGTGCGGGACGAGCCAGTCGGGCGTGCCTTCGGCCTTCACTTGCTCCGCGCGTTTTCCCGAAGGCGAGCGCCTCGGTCTGCGCAAACACGTTCGCCAGCAGCATATCGTGATGCCGGCCGAGCGGATTGAGCGCTTGCCCGAACGCGATGAAGTCGCAGGGAATGAGCCGGGTGCCCTGATGGATCAATTGATAGAAGGAGTGCTGGCCATTGGTCCCCGGCTCGCCCCAGTAGATCGGACCGGTCTGATAGTCCACCGGCGTCCCGTCGAGCGTCACGTGCTTGCCGTTGCTCTCCATCGTCAACTGCTGGAGATAGGCCGGGAAGCGCTTCAGGTACTGGTCGTAGGGCAGCACCGCGACGGTCTGCGCGCCGAAGAAGTCGTTGTACCAGACGCCGAGAAGGCCCATGAGCACCGGCAGGTTGCGCTCAAACGGCGCGGTCCGGAAATGCTCGTCGATCGCATGGAAGCCTTCCAGCATGGCTTGGAAGTGATCCGGGCCGATCGCAAGCATGGTCGAAAGGCCGATCGCCGAATCCATCGAGTAGCGGCCGCCGACCCAGTCCCAGAACTCGAACATGTTGGCGGTGTCGATGCCGAACTCGGCGACTTTCTCGGCATTCGTCGAGACCGCGACGAAATGCTTGGCGACCGCCTTGGCATCGCCGCCGAGGCCCCGGAGCGACCATTCGCGCGCGCTTTGCGCGTTCGTCATCGTCTCCAGCGTCGTGAAGGTCTTCGAGGAGACGATGAACAGCGTTTCCGCCGGATCGAGATCGCGCGTCGCCTCGACGAAATCGGTGCCGTCGACGTTGGACACGAAGCGAAACGTCATGGCGCGGTCGCTGTAGTGCTTGAGCGCCTCATATGCCATCACCGGCCCGAGGTCGGAGCCGCCGATGCCGATATTGACGACGTTGCGGATGCGTTTGCCGCTGTGGCCTTTCCATTGGCCGCCGCGGACGCGGTTGGCGAAGTCGGCCATCTTGTCGAGCACGGCGTGAACCTCGCGGCACGACGTTCTTGCCGTCGACGACGATGGATGCGCCCTTTGGCGCACGCAGCGCCACGTGCAGGACGGCGCGATTTTCCGTGACGTTGATTTTCTCGCCGCGAAACATCGCGTCGATCCTGCGCGCGCAGCCCGGATTGCTCGGCGAGCTCGACGAGCAGCCTGAGCGTCTCGTCGTTGATGCGATTTTTCGAGTAATCCAGGTAGACGCCGGCGGCCTCCGCGGTCATCCGTTCGCCGCGCGTCGGATCATCCGCGAACAGGTTTCGCAGGTGCAGGCCCGCATCGTCTCATAGTGATCTTCGAGGGCCTGCCATGCCGCGTGTTTGCTCGTCGATCGCGGTGCGAGAGGTCTCCGATCGTGCGGCCATCTGCGGCATCCTTTCTGGTCCCTCAAGCCCGTTGTTTGGAACGAGTCCGGCTGGGCGGGACGAGCGTTCTCTTCTTCCCACAGCCGAAATCCGCCGCGGAAGGCATTGGCGTTGTCGCCTGCGCGAGAATGCGGCGGCAGCGCTTCGAGCTTCTTGACGTTGCCTCCCCGAGCACGGTGTCGTCGGGCTCCAGCGCGGCGATGAGGCGCGCCACGACGTCGGCAACGTGACGCCGCCATTTCTTCTTGCCGTGGCGTTCCAGTCCGGCCCGGCCGACATAGTCCTCATAGGTGCCCTTCTTGTAGGGCAGGTGACCGAGCTCCATCGGCTCCACGATGCCGTCGACAATCATGGCCGTTCCAAGCCCGGTTCCGAGGCCCAGAAAGAGCATCTTGCCGCCCTTGTAGCTGCCCAAGGCCTGCATGGCGGCGTCGTTGACGACCTTCACGGGACAACCGAATGCCGCGGCGAAATCGAACCCGACCCACCCGCGTCCCAGGTTGTAGGGTTCCGCAATCGGCCGGCCGCGGAGAACGGGGCCAGGATAGCCGATCGACACCACGTCATACGTCCAATCCCCGGCGAGCTTCTTGACTTCGGAAACCATCCGCTTGGGGGTCAGCGTCGGCCCGGATGGAAATGATCGACGCTCGCTTTTGCCCGGTGGCGAGGATCTTGACCGAGGTTCCGCCCACATCGACGACCAGCACGTTCTTGACCGAGGACTTCTTTGCGACGCCAGCTCGATCTTGTCGCACGGTCCCACGCTTGCGGCGCGCAGCGACTTCGCGTTCACCGCGCTAGCTCGCTCGCTTGAGGACGGCGGATTTGGATCCGATCACGCCCATCAGGTCGTTCCACGAATTGACGAACGACTTGGCGCCTTCGTCTTGAAGCTGGGCCGCCAGCGCCTGGACGTCGATCTTCGCCCCGGCGAACCGCGCCAGCACCTCTTCGCAGTCGCCGCCGTCCGCCGGCATCGTCGCCCCGACGCCGCCGTGGTTCGGCGAGCGCTTTCAGGGTGCCCTCCGGCATGGTGTTCACGGTGAATGGTGCGGCCAGGGCCTTGATGTAAAGGACGTCCGAAGCCTTCGGATCCTTGGTCCCGGTGCTGGCCCACAGCAGGCGCTGCGGACGCGCGCCGGCATTGTAGGCGCGCATCCATCGCGGCGAACTCAGCAAGCCGAGATAAGCCTTGTAGGTCCGCTTGGCGACGGCGATGCCGAGCTGGTTGTTGAGCGTCTCCGGCACCTTGCCGGCCACGGCGACGTCCCAGCGGCTGATGAAGATCGATGCCACCGAGCCGACATCGGGCTGCAATCCGGCATCGATGCGTCGTTCGATGCCGCGCATGAAGGCATCGGCGGCCGCCAGGTACTGGTCGTCGGAGAACAACAGCGTGACGTTGACCGGCACGCCCGCAAAGATCGCCTCTTCGATGGCCGGCAGGCCTTCCGGGGTGCCGGGAATCTTGATCAGGAGATTGGGACGCTCGCGCCCGCGCGTGCAGGTCCTTGGCCACGGCAATCGTCGATTTGGTGTCGTGCGCCAGCAAAGGCGAGACTTCCAGCGAAACCCAACCGTCCACGCCACAGGTTCGGTCGTAAACCGGCCGGAACAGGTCCGCGGCCTGCGTGAGGTCCTCCAGCGCCAGCTCGAAGAACAGTTTCTCGCCCGACTTGCCTTCCGCGAGCTTGCTCTTGATCGCGTCATCGTAGTCGCTGCTGTTCTTGATCGCGTGGTCGAAGATCGTCGGGTTGGATGTCAGCCCGGTGACCGACAACTCGTCGATGTAGCGCCGGAGCACGCCCGTCTCTCAACAAGTTGCGCGTGATGTTGTCGAGCCAGAGGCTCTGGCCCAGTTCGTGGAGCGTTCGAGTAGCATTCATGGCGTCACCTCCGGTCGTGTTTGGTGCAAGCCGATATCAAGCGGCGGATGGCCGTGTGCGGGTGGGTGGCCCTGATCGGCAGCCATGCACGACCGTCGCGCGCGAGCAGCCGATCGGCGGCATCAGGGCCGGCGCTGCCGGCGGCGTAATTGGGAAAGTCGTCGGCGGGATCACGCGCCCAGGACTCGAGCAGGCCCTGCACCGCGCGCCACGCCGCCTCGACCGTATCGGCTCGCTGGAACAAGGTGGCGTCGCCGATCAGACAATCGTAGATCAGCGTCTCGTAGCCGACCGCGGCGAGCGGCGCGAAATAGTCGCGGTAGGCAAAGTCCATTGCCACGCCGTCGATCTCGATCTCGGAGCCGGGCCGCTTGGCGCTGAAACTGATCGACAGTCCCTCATCCGGTTGGATGCGGAGCGTCAGGATGTTCGCGGGCAGTCGCTCGACCGGGGTGTCGCGAAAGAGCGCGTAGGGGCTTGACGAAACTGCACCGCGATCTCGGTGGTGCGGGCGGACAAGGTACTTGCCGGTGCGCAGATAGAACGGCACGCCGGCCCAGCGCCAATTGTCGATGCCGAGTTTGAGCGCGACGTAGGTTTCAGTTCCGGAATCCGGTGCGACGTCGGGCTCGTGCCGGTAGTCCCGAACTTTCTGCCGAGCACCACCCCGCTGCCGTACTGGCCGCGCACTGCATTCTCCGGCGAGATGCGGATGGATCGCCTGAAACAGCTCCGTCTTCTTGGCGCGCACCGCGTCGGCATCGAACGAGATCGGCGGCTCCATTCCGATCATGGCGAGGAGCTGGAACAGATGGTTCGGCACCATGTCGCGCAACGCGCCGGTTCTCTCGTAGAAGCGGCCGCGGCGCCTCGACGCCCACGGTCTCGGCGGCCGTGATCTGCACGTGGTCGATATGGTCGCGGTTCCACAGCGGCTCGAAGATGCCGTTGGCGAAGCGCAGCACCAGGATGTTCTGGACCGTTTCTTTGCCGAGGAAGTGATCGATCCGATAGATCTGGTCTTCGGACAGCACCTTGAGGATCTGCGCGTTGAGGGCCTCGGCCGATGCAAGGTCGTGCCCGAAAGGCTTCTCGACGATCACCCGCCGCCACGCTCGCTCCGATTGCCGGGTCGAGCCCTGCGCGGCCGAGCTGCTCGATCACCGGGCCGAAGAACCGGTCGGCGACCGCCAGATAGAACAAGCGCGTTGGCCGTATTGGTCTGCCGCCCGCCGCTCGGCCAGCAGTTTCGCGAGCTGGCCGATAGGTCTCAGGCTGCATAAAGTCTCCGCGCATATAGTGCATGCGGCGGGTGAGCCATGACCAGGCCTGCTCGTCGATCGCGCGATGCTGCTCGTGCCCGCCGACGCGTGAACGCCTGCATCATCTCGGTCAGGCTCTGGCGCCACTCCTCGGTGGTCTCGGTCGTTGTGATCGACGCCGATGATGGCGAAATCGTCCGGAAGCTTTCCGGCTCGCACGAGATTGTAGAGCGCCGGCACGACGAGACGCTTGGTCAGATCGCCGCCTGCGCCGAAGATCATCATGGTCGCGGGCGGCGCCTGCCGGCCGGCAAGCGATCTTTGCCGCGGTTGCCGCGGCTTCGGGCGCGATCGTGGTCATCGTACTCATCCCGCGACCCGGCAGTGTTTGTCGATCGGCCGTGGCGGGCGGGAAGCGCCTGTTTGACGTCTCGGTCCATGTTGGTTTCTCCTGAGCGCCCGCTCCAATCAAACGCGTTCGGCCGCGACTTGGTTCAATGTATCAAACGGTTTTGCCGGCTCGCGCGGCTATCAAAATCATGTTAGCGTGCGAGATAGCGCCCGGCCGGCAGTTTTTGGTTTCCTTCCTGGCTTCGAGTTGCGCTTCGCCGGCGCTTGAATCATCCTCGATCAAATCGGAGGCGGTCGTGAGCTGGGCGCGTTTGGACGCGACGTCGCAGCGTTCGACGAGGCTCGGGGTCTCCTTGATTACCTCAAACGCCGTCTGCTCCGTCCTCGACGCCAGAAGCGGATGTCCAGCTTGTGCTTGCCGATGCGAAGATCGCGCACCGTCAGGTCAGGCAGCCATGCCGGAAGCAACGGGTCGACATACAGCTTGTTGCGCGGCGCATCCGGCAGGAATCCCAATAGGGCCTGTGTCAGCATGAACACCGAGCCGGCCGCCCAGGCTTGCGGGCACGTTCGCGCCGATATACTGCACCGGGAAATTCGACTCGTTGCGCTCGGACGCGGTGTAAAGTTCCGGCAGCTGATTAAGCAGGAAGTGGCTCGCCGCCACGCTAACGTCGTGCGCGATCCGCGCCGCCTCCGCACCAAAGCCATAGAGTTTGAAGCCCATGGCGATGATGGCGTTGTCGTGCGGCCAGACCGAGCCGGTCTGATAGTTGTACGGATTAAATGCCGGGTGATCGGCGGACAGCGTGCGAATGCCCCATCCGGTCCACATGTCCGGCGCCATCAAGCGGTCCACCACCCTCTTTGCGCGCTCGGGAGGCACGATGCCGGACCATAGGCAATGCCCGGCATTGGAAGCGACGGTCAGGACCTTGTTCTTGTCGCCATCGAGCGCATAGGCATAGAACCCAAGGTCCTCATCCCAGAAGGCTTCGTTGAACCGCGCGAACAGGGCAGCGGCCTTGGCGCGCAACTCTCTGCGCGCGGTCGGGCTTGCCGAGCGCATCGAAAACCTCCGCCATGCGGACCCAAGCATTGTAAACGTAGCCCTGAAGCTCGCAGAGCGCCTTCGGCCCCTTCACCAGCGAGCCGTCAGGATACATGACCGCATCGCCGGAATCCTTCCAGGCCATGTTCTCGTAGCCGACCGGCGAGCGCGTCTGATACTCCTGAAATCCGTCGCCGTCGCGGTCGCCGTATTTGTCGATCCAGGCGAGGCAGCCCTCCGCCGTCTGCAGATGCTGTTCCAGCAGCTCTTTGTCGCCGGTCGCGCGCCAAGCGGCGTGCAGGGTTATCAGATAAAGCGGCGTCGCGTCCGCGGTGCCGTAATAGGGGTGTGCGGGATCAGCTTGAAATGCGCAAGCTCGCCGTAGCGCAGCTCGTGCAGGATCTTGCCCGGTTCGGCATCGCGGTATGGATCGTCCTCCTTGGCTTGCAGCGAGCCCAGGATCTCCAACGCGCCGCGGGCGAATTCCGGATAGATCAGGATATTCTGCAGCGAAACGATCAGGCTGTCGCGACCGAACGGAGCGACGAACCAGGGCAGTCCGGCAGCAGGCAGGAACACCACATGGTCCGTGCCCCTGATCGGCAGACGGAGCGCGGCCATGTCCTCCAGCGCCTGGTGAAAGAGACGGTAGAATTCTTCGTTGCTGGTCTCGATCTTGACCACGGTCTTCAGCCATTCCGCCATCGTCTCGGAATGGTGGGACTTGCTGACTCTGCCCGACGCAATCGTGCGGCGCGTGGAAATGTTGCTCGCCATCCTCGAGCGTGTAGAGCAAGCAGGCGTGCCAAGCCTCGTTCGGCTGAAGCGCGACGTCGAAGCTGAGCCGCCCGTTGGCGGAGACAGCCTTGCACGGTGCACGCGACACCGAGGTTGTCACGGCACGGTGAAAATCCCGGTTCGAATACGCGGTGCGAACCCGTTGCCGCGCCTCCGACCATTCAGTGGTGATCTGGCCGCGGCGTACGATGTGGCCCGACTTCACCTCGAAGATGTCGGCGAAGTCGCATCGAAAGGCGATCTCGAGCTGAAACCGCACCGGCTTCATGCTGTTGTTGGTGATGTCGAGATCTTCGTGCAAGCCGCCGCTGATCGATCGGCTGATGGTGAGGCCGAGGGTGCGCGGGAGAATCGTGCCGTCTTCGGTAGGGATGGACTTGTTGGTGAGGAAGATACGTGCCGCGTAATAGCTGACAGGGCCTCCGTTGAGCAGCTCCCACGGCTCGCCGTTGGCGTAAATCGCCCAACTGCTGACAATCCGCGTGTCGAGGAAGTACAGGCCCTTGTCGCTCGGCCAAGTGATCCGCCCGTCCGGCTCGCTGACGAGCACGGTCTGCCCCTGGTGGATGGCAATCTGCGGTGGACCAACCTGAACCTTGAACGGCATGATGTGCGCCTCATGGTTGTTTGGTCTTCGCGAGCGCGCGCCGTTGCGCGGGACCGATATCGTGCAGGTTCAAAGCCGTTCCGATGAGGGCGAGATGCGAAAACGCCTGCGGAAAGTTTCCGACCTGCCGCTTCGCGCTGCGGATCGTACTCTTCCGCGAGCAGGCCGACATCGTTGCGAAGCGACAGCAGGCGTTCGAACAAGGCGCGCGCTTCCGCGTCGCGGTTCTGCAGCGTGTAGTTGTCGGCGAGCCAGAAACTGCAGGGAAGGAAGACGCCTTCTCCCGGCGGCAGACCGTCAACGCCTGTCTTGGTTCGGTAGCGCAGCACAAGGCCATCGACCATGAGCTCTCGCTCGATCGCCGCGACGGTGCCGCGCACACGTGGATCGTCAGGCGGCAAGAAGCCCACGATCGGCATCAGCAGCAGGCTCGCATCAAGCTCGCTGCCGCCGAAGCTTTGGGTGAAGGTGTTGCGGCTGCCCGTCGAATCCCTGCTCGCAGATCGTCGCGTGCATGCGATCCCGAACTTGTCGCCAACGCTCCAGCGGAGCCTGCAGTTTGAATCGCTCCGCATCACGCACCGTGCGATCAAGGGCGACCCACGCCATGACCTTGAATAGGTGAAGTGGCGGCGTCCACCCCTCACTTCCCAGATTCCATCGTCCGGCTGCTCGCCAAATCCGCTCCAGGTACTCGATCAGCTTCTGTTGCTGCGCCCAGGCCGCGGCGACCGGAGCGCAGAACGTGCTTTCGCGCCTGGTAGATGGCATCGATGAGCTCCCGAAGACATCGAGCTGGAGCTGATCGGCAGGCGGCGTTGCCGATGCGCACCGGGCGGCGCCCTGGTAGCCGGGCAGCCACGGCACCTCCCATTCGATCAGCTGCCGTTCACCGGACAGGCCGTACATGATCTGGATCTGGCTCGGGCTGCCCGCCACGCTGCGCTGCAGCCACGCCCGCCACGCCTGCGCTTCCTCGATATAGCCCGCCGACATCAGCGCCAGCAGCGTCAAGGTCGCATCGCGCAGCCAGCAATAGCGGTAGTCCCAGTTGCGTTCGCCGCCGAGCTGCTCAGGCAGCGACGTGGTGGGCGCGGCGACGATCCCGCCGGTCGCCGCGTAGGTCAGCGCCTTCAAGGTCAACAAAGAGCGCTGCACGGCTCCCGCCAAGGACCGGTATAGGTGCAACGGGCGGACCAGCCGCGCCAGAACGCCTTCCGTCTCCCGCAAGGCCGCGCTGCCAATCCACCGCCGCCGGCGCTCGGCAGATGGGACGGGCCGTGGGTCAGAACGAACGGCACGCATTGCTCCTTGCGACAACGTCGAACTCTGCGACGGTCGCAAAATTCTCGCCTTGCAGCGCGACCGGCGTCGCGCAACACGACCCGGCTCGGCCCGGCGACTGCAGCTCAGACCGGACGTATCCTCGAGCTGCGTCACCCACGGCACCGTGGTGCCGTAGTCGAAGCGCAGCGTCAGGTGCAATCGCATCGCCACCTTGCCGCGGCGCCCCTCCACCAGACGGATGATGGACGAACTGGCCTGGCCGATCGGCATGAAATCGATCAGGGCCACGCGGCCATCGGCGGTATCGAAGATAGTCTCCAGCACCATCGTGCCGTCTCGGTAGGCGCGGCTGATGCGCGGCGGCCGGATCGGCGGGAGCAGATCCGCCATCGCCCGTGCTCGGACGTGCCGAGCAGAGCCGCGAAACAGGCATTGCTGTCGAAGCGTGGCCAGCACAACCAGTCGATGGAGCCGTTGCGACCGACGAGAGCGGCGGTCGTGCAATCGCCGATCAATGCATAATCCTCGATGGCGAGCGGCAGGTCGGAGCTCATGGCCGCAACGATGCCGCCACTCGGCGTCGGGGCGTTCTCGGACAGCCGTAGATCCAGATCGCGCATAATTTCGGCGATGATGTCATCGACCGGCCGACCACGTCCGCGTAGATCGGCTGCTCGTCGGGGTCGGGCTCCTCCAGCGTTGCCAACTGACTGTCGAGGAGGCTTGCCGGCATGAAGTGCTCCTTGCGCGCGGTGAGGCGCGCGGCGATCAGCTTCGATCGTCGCCGTGCAAATAGAGGAGAGCGTACGTCCGGTCGCCCGCGAACGAGGAAATCGCGATAACTGCGCTTGAGCGCCGAGCAGGTAATCACGCCAGACTTGCCGGCTTGCCGCCAGCCGTCGATCCACTCCGCAACCTTCTCAGCCAGGGCCAGCGGTCGCGGTCGTCGAGCGGATGTCCGGAGCGCATCTTGGCGATATCCGATCCCGGATGGAGATCGTCGCCTTCCTCGAAAGCCCAACCGAGTCGATCCGCGAGGCGCCTTTGCGATCGTCGTCTTGCCCGATCCCGAAACGCCCATGACCACGAGGATCGTGCGAACGCCAGCGATCGTCGGCGCGGCCGGACTCGGCCACGATTTGATCGACGACGTGCCACTTCGGTCGCCTGGTCGCCTCGCCTCGTTGGTCTCGCCTCTGCCGGTTCCACGATCGCCCACTCCAACCATGGCTGATCAGCCTCCCTTGCCGTTCGCTGCGGCATCGAGAATCCAGCCCAACTCACCCACAGCTTGCACTCTGGCGGCCGGCAGAGCCCGGTCGCCTCGACGGGCGCGTGCGATTATTGGATGTTTTCACCGCGCCGGCCACAGGGGAAAGCGGCAGCTCTGCTGGGTACTCGCGACCGACTGGCCTGACGTCTTCGACCATCACCGCGGCGCGCCGCGGAAAACGTGCTCCTTGAACAGAAGAGATGAAATGATAAACTAAAAAATAGGAGTTCCTCGGCCTCGCCGGGAGGTAGCAAAAGTTTGATATCCGGGGGTAGACCCCCGAGGCCATCGCCGAATTTGCCGCCGGGCGTCAGCAAAGGGAGTCCCAATGGTGCCCGAACACAATGGTCGTCGCCGCGAGTTCCGCGGGTCTAACGGACGCGACTGGAACCGTCGCCTTCCGGGATACCAGCTCGCGCGGACCTTCCGACGCCGTCAACTTGCTTCTGGCCGGAGCATTGTCGGGCTTCGGGCCCTACGTCGCCAGTGTGTTCTCGCCGAGCAAGATTGGACCCAACAGAACATCTGTGGCTCTCGTGCCGACGGTAGCCGGGTTCGCCGGATTGCTGGCGCAACTGCCCGGTGGTCAACTGCTTGGATGCCATCCGATCGAAGCGAATAGTGGTCGCACTATGTGCCACCATGGCTGCAGCCGCCGCAATCTTGTTATAAGCATTTTGGGCCGAGTTTCCCGCTGGTGTTGGCCGCCGCCTGCGTGCTCCAAGCGATCACCGGGCGGCTTCCTGGGCTGGCGATCGCGGCCATCAGCCTTGGCCTCGTCGGCCACGCCGCCGTCTTGGCGAACGACTCGGACGCACCCAGCGCTTCGCATCGACTGGGAGGTGATAGCCGCTGGCCTTATGGGCCTGGTCGGCCATTTCCCGTCGTATCGCGCGATTCCTCGTGGCCGCGGCACTCGGTGCTGCCGCCCTCTGCGCTCGGCCGCATCCAGCCTCTTTCGGACATCCTACTTCGGCCGCGCCTGTGGCGTTCCGGATCACCGTGGGCCGAGCGCACCGCCGAGAGCACGGCACCGGGAGACTCCTGAAACCGCAGCCCGCTGACATTTGCAGCCTGGCGCAGTTGTTATTCCAGCAGATGGCCAACGGCGATGCGCCGCCACTCGCTGCGACGCGCTCGTCTACAGCAGTGGCCTCTTTCATCGTCATCGTCTTCAGCATTGATCATCGTCCCCAGGTGATCGTGGCGCTGATGGCACCGCGGGCGGGACGGCGCGCGAAGTTGGGCTATCGGCGGCCGCTTCGCTTGTCGGATCTGCTGCCTTTGCCGATCCGTGCGTTGCTGTTCGCTTGGTCCACCTGATCCAATGTTTCTCATTGCCGCCTGCAGATACTCGACGGCATCAGCGGGACAATGCTCGGCGGCTCACGGCGCTGATCGTCGCCGACCTGACAAAGGGCACTGGCCGGTTCAACCTGGCGCAGGGTTTCACCGGGACAATCTCCGGGGCCGGCGCTTCGCTCAGCACCACGCTTTCGCAAGCCTCGTGGCCGGGGCCTTGGCCGTGCGGCGGGATTTCCGGGCACGCAGTGTCGCTCTAGCCGCTGTGCTCCTGCTGTGGTTCCTGATGCCCGAAACCCAACCCGTCGAACGGGAACGAACGCTGATAACTGTTCATTCGCAGCCCGAGTTCCATTTCCTTTCCAGCCCGCCCCGGTATGGCTGAGCGGCGAGCGCCGGCTGCCACAGCGCATCTGTGGCGCGAACGTTGACCTCGGGCGAAGGAAGGAAGCATGAACAACTCGGAAGCAAAGGCGGCGTCCCGCGGTTCGTTGCGTTTCGGCATGTTCATGGGGCCGTTCCATGCCACCAACCTCGACCCCAGCTACGCTCTGAGCGCGATTCGCAGCTCGTGACGCTGTTGACCAGCTTGGCTTCCTCGATGAAGCCTGGATCGGCGAGCCATCATTCCGGGAGGGTTCTGAGACTCGCCGTTCCCGAGGTACCATAGCCGCGGCGGCGGAGCGCACCGTAAAGGCGTGAAGTCGCTGCCCTATCACCATCCTTTCATCGTGGCCGAGACGTGATGGCGCAGCTTCGATCACATGACGCGTGGTCGCGTGATGCTCGGCGCCGGGCCGGGTGCCTCGCCCCTCGTGGACCTGGGCGGGATGTTCGGTCTTGCGCCAGTCGATCTGCGCCCGCGCATGGACGAGGCGCTCGATTGCATTGTCGCGCTGCGCGTGTCCGTCACGAAAAAGACGAGCTGGTTCGAGCTGTGCGAGGTCTGTCGGTTTGCGCTACTCGCGCCCCATGATGGAGATGGCGATTGCCTCCGTCCGTTCGCCGGCGGGCGCGCTGGCGGCGGGACGCGTCACGGCGCGGGCTGCTCGTGCTGTCGGGCGTCGACGAGCCCGCTGCGGCATCACGTCTCCAACTGGAGCATCTATGAGAGACCTGCCGTCGTCATCGCCATGCCGCTGATCGCTCGCGCTGGCAATTCGCGGTGCAGATCCATCTGGCGGAAAGCCGGGCAGGCGCGCAGGACGTGGAGTACGGCCTGGATCGGTTATGCCACAACGATATCGTGCTCGCGCCTTCAATCCCCGCCGCGCGGTCGCCGATCCCGTGGCTGGATGCTGGAGAACGAGCGCGCGATCATCGACGCGGATAACGATGATCGAGCGCATGCTCGACATCACCGGCGGCTTCGGCGCATCCTGGTCTCGCGCAGGACTGGCGAATTGGCAGGCGACCAGGCGAAGCCCGAGCTGATCGCGGAAGAGCGCCGAGACTGCGCGGCAGCAACGCTCTGCGGCAGGCGAGCTTTCAATCGCAACGCGCCGATCCAGGACGCCAATCGCTGGCCCGTGCCGGTATCGAGGAGGCGGCGGCGCGGTATGAAGCGGAGCGCGCGGGCGGTAGGGCGTTCGGAAGAGGATGAGCATGATCCTTCCCCCAGCCGCCGCGATATCGTCAAAGCGACGGCGACGGTCGCGCGGCCATTGGCGCAGCGGGCGTGAGCCGCCGGCCGATTTGCGCGCGCCCAGGCGACCGACCGGGCTTGCCGCCGGAGCATTTTCCCACGTCGATCCCATGCTCCAGCGCCGCAACGAGCGCAGGAGAGTGTGCCGGGAGTCGTGGCGCTTGGCCGCGACCGATGATGGCGTCGTCTACGAGGGCATTTTCGGCAGGCGCCGCCTTCCCGAGCGGGCCGGCCATGACCGCGCGATACGGTGCTTTCGCGTCGCCTCCATGGTCAAGCTGATCACTTCGGTAGCCGCGCTGCAGCTCGTCGAGCGGGACCAGCTTTCGCTGGACGCGCCGGTGCCTGATCTCGATCCCGCGCTCGGATCGCCCCAGGTCCTTGATCGGATTCGACGCCAAGGGCATGCCGCAGATTGCGCCCGGCAAAGCGGCCGATCACGCTGCGCGACCTGCTGACCCATACGGCCGGCTTCACCTACCGGCTCTGGGATGCCAAAGGCCGTCCGGTATGCCAAGTCGATCGAGCTGCTGCCGCCGGCGGAAAGAAGCAGGGCGCCGCGCACGCCGCTCATGTTCGATCCCGGCGAGCGTTGGCAATACGGCACCAGCATCGATTGGGTCGGCCGCATCGTGGAGCTCTGTCAGCGGCGAGCGGCTGATGTCTATTTTCGCAAGCGACATCCTCGACCCGCTCGGGATGAACGATACCGCGTTCGTCATCTCGCCGCCAGCAGCGCTGCGCGGAGGCCAGCGTGCATCGGCGCGGGCCCAGACGGGTCGCTTACGCCGCAACCGATGGAGCAGCAGCAACCCGACGCGCAATCCTTCTCCGGTGGGGGCGGGATTTATTCGACCGGCACCGGACTACTTGACCTTCATCCGCATGCTGTTGCGGGGCGGATCGCTCGACGGCGTGCGCATGCTTCGTCCTGACACCGTCGCGCTCATGGGTCAGAACCAGATCGGCACAATCGAAGCCGGCGTCATGAAATCGACGGTGCCGGCCGCCTCCAACGATGTCGATTTCTTTCCCGGCATCAGCCTCAAGTGGGGCTTCGGCCACATGATCAACATGCAGGCCGTTCCGGACGGCCGCAGCGCCGGCAGCCTGACCTGGGGCGGCTTTCAACACCTACTACCGATAGCGTAACCGAACGAAGTACAC
>ERZ1370068.8593-contig-7435_pt1 | contig 26072 bp, 38 predicted proteins | sample MGYA00561227_ERZ1370068 | MGnify/ENA primary metagenome ERZ1370068 (study PRJEB38410, sample SAMEA6850437) | metagenome | study: Metagenomic assessment of the ecological functions of the soil: analysis of the soil microbiota associated with the...
CGTTGCCAGTATTGCTAGGCGAAGTGGGCGCGCGTTGACTCATCGGTCAATCTCGGTCCCTGGGAAATCCCGACCCATACTTCATGTCGATCGATCTGCCGACAGCCCGTCATCCGCAAACCCTGCTCGCGACTCACTTCAACGGACACCCCCTTACCGTGTACCACGGCGCGCCACTCCGTCTCGCTGGTACCGGTGAAGCTCGGCCTCAAAAATGTGAAGGCTATTACCAGAATCACGTATACCGCGGAAAGACCGAAGGATTATTGGGCAGAGCGCGGATATTCCTACTACGACGGGATCTTAGGGGGGGCTAAGCGACACGGATAGTTCGATCTCAAGGAGTGACGACAATGGGTAGGCTAGCGGACAAGAATATCCTTATCACCGGCGGCAACAGCGGGATCGGGCTGGCCGCAGCGCAGGAATTCGACCGAGAGGGCGCGCGCGTCGCCATCTGCGGCTTGAATGAGAGGTCGCTGCAGGCGGCTAAGGAGACGCTTGGAGCCGGAAGTCTCGCCGTTCGCGCGGACGTCAGCAATCTCCCCGACCTCGACACGATGTTCGCCACGATCAAGCGGGAGTTCGGGCACCTGGACGGCGTCTTCGTAAATGCAGGTTACAGCGAGTTCCTGTTGTTCGAAGAGGTGACAGAGCAAAGCTTCGACAAGGTGATAGCCGTCAATTTCAAAGGGGCTTACTTCACGATTCAAAAGGCCTTGCCGCTACTCAGGCAAGGCTCGTCTGTAATCATCAATGCGTCCGTTGGCGCGCGCAAGGGGTGGCCGACAACCTCGACCGTCTCGACCTGCAAGGCCGCGGTCGTCCATCTCGCTCGAATCCTCAGCGCCGAACTCGTGGACCGCGGGATTCGCGTGAATACCCTAAGCCCAGGCCCGACGGACACGGCGATGTTCGGTCGCTTCCCAGGCGAAGAGCAGGGCGAGGCGGTTAAGGACGTCCTCCGAACCAACAATCCAAGCAAGCGGATGGCCGATCCGTTGGAAATCGCGAAGCTGGCAGTTTACCTCGCGTCGGACGATTCTGCGTACGTCGTCGGGGCAGACTTCCTGATCGACGGCGGGGTCACGGCCATTTCGGCCGTGGGCGCCTGAGCCTCGTTGCAGAGAGTCGAGGCCTTCAGGGTTCTCCCGGAAAGCAACTGGAGCTAAGTATGGCAAGCAAGAAGACAGTGATCGTAACCGGAGCTTCGCAAGGCATCGGAGCCGCTGTTGTCCAGGCCTTTCTGGGTCGTGGCTATAACGTCGTCGCAACCTCGCGCAGCGTTTCCAAGGCCGGCTTCGCGCCGTCACCGAACCTCGCACTCGTCGACGGAGACATCGGTCAGGCAACGACGGCTGAGAAGGTCGCACAGACCGCGATCGGTAAGTTCGGCTCGATCGACCACGTTGTCAACAATGCGGGCATCTTCTCAGCCAAGCCCTTCACGGACTACACCGGCGACGAGTTTCAGCAGTCTCGTCTCCGACCAACCTGAAAGGGTTCCTCTTCATCACCCAGCTCGCAGTCAAGCAGATGCTGTCGCAGGGCACCGGCGGCAGCGTGACGACCATCACGGCGTCGTTGCTCAAGAACCCCATCGCGGGCCTTCCGGCATCGGTTCCGATGATCACCAAGGGCGGACTTGATGCGCATCACCCTCAGCCTCGCGAGTGAATACGCCAAGAACAACATCCGCTTCAATGCGGTCGCGCCCTGGCGTTGTCGACACCCCTCTTCACAAGAACAACCCGAAGGACTTCCTGAAGACCCTTTCACCTATGGGCACGATCTCCGACGCGAAGGACATCGCTGAGGCTGTCGTTTATCTGACGGAAGCTCGTCACGTCACCGGGGAGGTGCTGCACGTGACGGCGGTGCGCACGCTGGCCGGTGGTAAGCGCTGAAAGGAGTTCGATGCCGAGGCTGGTCGAGAGTGCCGCCTACACTGCGGCTAGAACGTCCTCGCTTCGCGGCCAGGGCAGAGATCTTGGCTCACTCGGTGGGGTGACACGCGTCGTTCGCCTCAGAGTGTCTCATGGCAACCGCCGCGGACTTCTGTCGACCAGCCCAAGGTCGCGGACGCCGTCTCGGATCTGTTTCGAGATGTCGTCTGGCATCGAGAAAACATCGGTTCGAAGCTGGCAATCGGCGTTGCAAGCCTTCCTCTCGGGGTCCCGATCGGACTCGATGCGTCATCTTCGAGGTGGCAGAGTAGCAAACGCACGCGGAGGCCAAACGGTTCTCTGACTGCCGCTGCCCAGCCTGACGCTGCTCCTTCCGTTTCTGCCGATCTGAACAACCAGTGACGCCAATAGTCACATACATCGCACACGCCGCGGCCGCATCGCGACTACCACGCGCGTGGGTAACAGCGTGCGTAGAAAGACAGTCGAGGCACACATATATGTTCGAATGGCCGCCGAACTGATGCCGCAACTCACTAATACGCAGGTGAGTTCGTGAGCACGAGGTTTGCGTCAAGGCGGAGCGTGGTCACAAAGAAACGCGATTGGGATCAACCGCGAACGCTCACGCCAGGCGTTGCGTGGGAAAACGATTGATCGATCTGACCCAGGACGACGTTATCAGGACGGTGTAACTCGGTGCTTAGAGTCCCAAACTGGTGAGCAACACGTCGATCTGTCGTTCGACCTGTTTGCGATCGTAGGAAATCAAGGCTGTCCGCAAGAGTCCCTGGAGAAACGTTCCAATGATTTGGACAACGATTTCTGGTTCAAGGTCGGCCTTGAGTTCCCCAGCGGCTTTGCCGGCGCGTATTCGCTCGGTGAGCAGCGTAAGGAACGCGCCTATTTCGCTCAGTACGTATGCGCGCAACTCGCGCTCTTGCAGGACATCGGTCGAGATGCTGCCAGCCATCAAGCACAAATTCGGCGTTTTTGGATCGTCTAACTGGTCAAGCACTGTCCTGAGCAATGCGCGGACACCGGCTTTGACTGAGGGCGCTGATGTGAGTGCCGCGATGCGCTCGCGTCCGACCGTTTCGTTGTAATGCTTCAAGCACTCCAGGTAGAGCCGCTCCTTACTCTTGATGGTGTTGTAGAAGGACCCCTCACCAATTTTCATGACCTTCAGGAGGGCGCGCAGGGACGTGTTCGAGTAGCCGTGCTTCCGAAACAGCTGGGTGGCACCGGCAATCGCCTTCTCGTAATCGAACGTGATGCCGCGCGGCATGGCATCATTATAACTCTATTTGTAGCGACCGCTAAAAACATCTTGACACGAGGCGCGGCAGGCGGTAGTACTTGTAGCGAGTGCTACATACAGAGACGGTCTCATGCAGGCGTGTTGATGGCGAGGTCGCAATCGTGGCGGCGCGCAGAGACGCATCTGGGCGGGCATCGCGAGGAACCTGGCGCCGCTGGGCCACAAATGCACGACAGCAAACTCTCGAATCGAAGAACACGAAAGCAGGGCAATGTGACGACCCAAGCGCTTTACACGGACACCGCACTCCCGTGCATGGAAGCTCATTATCGCGCAGCTCGACAAGATGTTTTCGTCGATGAACGATGAGGAACTGCTGACGGAAGTGGCGCCAGGGAGAAATCGCGTCTTCTACCTGATGGGCCATTTGACGGCGGTCCATGATCGCCTGCTGCCGATGCTGGGCCTCGGCGAACGTCTACATCCTGAGCTCGACGATGACTTCGTGACCAATGCCGATCGCGTTACGGCTGGACCGCGTCGCTCCGGAGGCCGTACGTCTGGCATGGTCGGAGGTCAATGCGCGGTTGACCGCGGCCATGGCCGCGTTGCCGCCAGAAGAGTGGCTGAAGAAACACGGCGCGGTCTCAGATGAAGACTTTGCGGAAAGATCCCCTGCGCAATCGCCTCTCCGTACTGCAGACGAGAACGACCCACGCCGGCTTCCATGCAGGGCAGATCAGGTTGGCATTGACCAAAGGATAGTTCGCCCGCAGGTGCCGGGAGACTTGGGAGACCAGAATGGCAGATGAACGAGTAGCGGTTGCGTCAGGCTCCAGCCAGACAGCGTCCAGCAAGAAGGTCGCGCCCTTCATCGCGGTCGCCGCTCTAGCGATCGTCGGACTTGTGGTCTGGCGACTGTTCTTTGCACCGTCCACGCCGTCCAGCGTCGTCGAACTGACCGGCCGCGTCGAAGGCGATGACTCGGCGGTAGCGGCCAAGGTCGCGGGCCGCATTCTGGAGATTCGCGTTCGCGAGGGCGATGACATGAAGGCCGGCGATGTGATCGCCGTGCTCGATGATCGTCAGGTTCAGTCTCGTCACGATCAGGCGCAGGCCGCCTTGACTGCCGCCGAGGCAAGGATCGCGTCGGCGCGGGCGCAAGTGGCTGTTCTCGAAGAGCAACTGAAGCAGACACAGCTTGCATTCGGCCAGTCGGAGAACGATTCGCAGGGGCGGGTTGCCCAAGCCGAGGCGGATCTCACCGCGGCCGAGGCCGACCGTACTCGGCAGGAGGCGTCGCTCAAGCTCGCTCTGTTCGACAAAGACGCCTATACACATTTGGTCACGACCGGCGCCGTCTCGAACGCCAAGGTCGTGTGTCCGTTGCGACGGCCGATCAGCAGGAGGCCGCGGTCGCTGGCGCGAAGCGGCGGGTCGAGGCGGCACGTGGCGCGGTAACAACCGCCAAGGCCAGTCTGTCCAATCCGGGCATTCGTCAGTCGCAGGTCGCTGCAGTCCGGCAGCAGTTGATCCAGCAGCAGGCGGAAATCGCAAATAGCGTCGCCAGCGCGGAGCAGGCGCGGTTTCAGTTGGCCGAGGCCGACGCCAATCGCCAGGACTTGACCGTGGTCGCGCCATTTGCCGGCACCGTTATTACTCGAGCCGCCGAGCCGGGCGAGGTCATTCAGGCCGGCACGCCAATTGTGACGCTCCTCGATCTCGCCAAGGTCTACCTTCGGGGCTTTGTGCCAGAGGGTGAAATCGGCAGGGTCAAGATCGGGCAAGCGGCCCATGTCTATCTAGACTCGAACATCACTCAGGCACTCGATGCGCACGTGTCTCGCATCGATCCGCAGGCCACCTTCACACCCGAGAACACCTACTTCCGCGACGATCGCGTCCGACAGGTCGTGGGAGTGAAGCTCCAACTGAAAGGGGGCTTCGAGTACGCAAAGCCCGGCATGCCGTCTGAGGGCGAGGTTCTCGTCAGCGGCGACACATGGCCGAAGCGACGGGACACCGGTGACGACCGCTGCAACTCTCTCGTCGGTGACTTCCGACGTATCGCCGAGGACGGCGGCGGTTCGAGTCGTCCGCTTAGCCAAGAAGTACGGCGATACCCAAGCGGTAGGCGGCATCGATCTCGACATCAGGCGTGGTGAGATCTTCGGCCTCATCGGACCTGACGGTGCCGGAAAAACGACGACGTTCCAGATCCTCGCCGGGGTCATGGAGGCCACCTCCGGTGTCGCAGAGATCTTTGGTCGTCCCGCGCGACAGATGCGGTCGCAGACCGGTTACCTCACGCAGGCCTTCAGCCTCTACCCGGAACTGACTGTCAAGGAAAACATTCGGTACGTCGGCGATCTGCGCAGCGTGCCGCCGAGGGACATCGCGAGCCGCGCGACCCGCTATCTCGAGATGTTCGACATGCTGCGCTTTCAGGACCGGCTCGCTGGACGGCTCAGTGGTGGCATGAAGCAAAAGCTCGCCCTCGGCCTGTGCGCTGGTACCCGCAGCCGCGCGTGTTGCTGCTCGACGAGCCGACCACCGGCGTCGACCCGGTCTCTCGCCGGGAGTTCTGGGATGTGCTCGCTCATCTCGCGGGCGATGGTCTCACCGTCGTGGTCGCGACACCGTATCTGGACGAAGCCGAACGCTGCCATCGCGTGGCGCTGATGCACCACGGCGTGTTGCACCAGATCGGCACGCCCGCAGACCTCAAGCAGAGCATCAGCTCTCAGCGATTGGAGCTGCGAACGCCGGACCTGGCCATCGCTGAACAGTTGCTGAATGGCGAAGCGCGCGAGACGGTGGACATCAAGGACGTCCAGCGGTTCGGCGACCGCCTCGATGCTGCTCGTCGCGGACCCGGTCGTCGCGCGGTCGGCCATCGAGACCCTGTTCCGCAGCAAGGGTATGGCCATCTCGGACATTCAGGTGGGCCAACCGACACTCGAGAACACGTTCGTCGCTACGCTGCGAGCCCTGGGAGAAGACACCCGATCGGAAGCCTTTCCCGGCGACCATGACCACGGGCACCTTCGCGGACGCATCGCCATCGGCGCAACGAACCTCACGAAGCACTTCGGGTCCTTCACCGCTGTGAAGGACGTCAACATTCACATCAGCTACGGCGAGGTCTACGGCCTGCTCGGCGCCAACGGCGCCGGCAAGACCACCACGATCAAGATGCTGTGCGGACTACTCGCTCCCACCTCCGGCCAGATGCAACTCGCGGGGAGACTGGCAGCCTGCGCTCGCAGGCTGTCCGCCAGCAACTCAGGTACATGTCCCAGAAATTCTCGCTGTATGACGATCTGAGCATCGAAGAAAACCTGGCGTTCTTTGCTGGCGTCTATGGCGTTCCTGCCTCCGAGCGCGCGGCCAGGCGTCATTGGGCCCTGTCATTCGCGGGACTTGAGGGCAAGGAGAAGCTGGTCACTGGGACTCTGCCGGGGGTGGAAGCAGCGCGTCGCTCTCGGCGCCGCCATCATGCACGAGCCCTCCATCCTCTTCCTAGACGAACCCACATCCGGCGTGGATCCGCTCGCCCGCCGAGCGTTCTGGAAGGTCATCAATCGCCTCGCCGATCTCGGCACGGCGATCCTTGTCACCACGCACTATCTCGAGGAAGCCGAGCAGTGCAATCGCATCGGCTTCATGGTTGCGGGCGAAGTGGTCGCGGAAGGCACACCCGGCGAGATCAAGGGCCGGCAGGAAGGGACCCTTCTCGAATTATCCGTCGACAAGCCTCAACTCGCCTCGGACGTGCTCAAGCAGGATCTCGATCGCTGGCGCATTTCACTCTTTGGCGATCGGCTGCACGTCATCTCGGACGATACGCCGATTCGCGGGATCGAGCGAACGACGTCGCGGCTCGCCCGTCATGGCATTCGTGTGCTCTCTGCCAGAGAGGTGCCCTTTTCTCTCGAGGACGTCTTCATCGGCGTGGTGGAAAAGGCCCGACAACAAGGGCTCGTCGCCCTCGACAACTAGGTGGTCCCCATGAACCGAGTCCTCGCTCAGGCGCGAATCGAACTCCTTCAGATCACGCGCGATCGCATGGCGTTGATCCTGATTCTCGCGTTGCCCGTCGTCCTCCTGATTGTCATTGGCTCGGCGACCACGCTGAAGGTCAGTCACCTGCCGATCGTGATACAGGACTTCGACGGCTCCGGCACGTCGCGTGAATTCGCGGACGCGTTCCGCGCGTCCAATTCACTCCACGTGGTCTCCTGGCCGACCGATCGCGGTCCTGAAGACGCGTTCCTGCTGAACAAGGCGCGGGCCGCACTCGTGATTCCCTCTCATTTTGAACGCGACATATTGCGGCGCGGCGGAGCACCTGTCCAACTGCTCGCCGACGGGTCGGACTCAAACACGGCGGCACTTGTGGCCGGATACGTGACCTCGATCGTATCGGCGTACAACCAGTCCCACGGCCGCGCCCAACGTGCAGCTCCGGTAAGAGCCGAGACGCGCCTCTGGGTACAACCCTGGCCTCGACAGTCAGAAGCTACTCCGGACCTGGCGCGTACGTGCTCAATCTGTCGCTGTTCGCCCCGCTCCTCGCGGCGTTGGCGATGGCCAAAGAGAGCGAGACGAAAACGATCCTACAGGTCTACGTGTCAAACATTTCTGCCCATGAATTCCTGCTCGGCAAGGTGCTCGCGTTTACGCTGGTCGCCCTCGCTGAGAGCATTCCTATGCTCGTCACGCTCAGTGGTCTACTTCGGCGTGTCGTTCGCTGGCGATCCCACCCCGTTCATTGTGGGCACCGTGCTCTATGCCTTCTGTATTGCCGCATTCGGGGTGATGGCCGGGGCTGCGATCCCCGTCCGCGCGTTGGCGACCCAGGTGGTCTCTATAGGCGGATTCATGCTGACGTTCCTACTCTCCGGTCTGATTTTTCCCGTAGACAACATTCCGTGGCAGATCCGGTGGATTTCGGACTTCGTGTGGGCCAAGCACTACATCGCCGTCGTCCGCGACGCGTTTCTGCAAGGCGGCGGGTGGCGCTCTACTTGGCTGGAAATCGTGATCATTGCCTTTACCGGCCTTGTCTTCTACGCGATTGCGTGGAAGACCCTGCGCCCCATGCAGCTGAGCGCGTAGGAGCAATCCATGCTGAACGGATTCTTCACGCCCCGGCTCCTGGCGCTCATGCGGAAAGAGTTCAGCCAAATTCGGCGCGACACCCGAATTGTCGTATCCCTCATCGTGCCGCCCGCCCTGCTACTACTGCTGTTCGGATTCGTGCTCAATTCGAAAATCGAAAACGTGCGGTTGGGCGTGATCGACCAATCGGGCACGAGCGAGAGCCGTGAGCTCATCGCCGACTTGAGCGTGAGCAGGAGTTTCCGACTGACACGTGCGTTTCTGTCGCCGAGCGAGCTGGAGTGACGCTCATGACCGACGGCCGCGTGCAGGCGGGCCTCATCATTCCCGCGGAGTTCAGCCGTGATCTCGAGAAGGGCCGTCAGGCGACCGTGCAGTTCGTCCTGAATGCGATGGATGCGAATACGGCGACGGTCGCGAAGACGTACGCCGAGGGCGTGGTATCCGCTTACGGCAAGGGAGTGCGCGGACCTGGCGTTCATGTGCGGTTCGATGAAGCCGCGGCGGGCGCAGTCGCGAGGCCAGGCGGCGTGGAGCTCCAACCATCGTTTCTGCTATAACCCGGGGTTGTTTGCCGCATGGTTCACGGTCACTGGCGTGTTGGGACTGCTTTGCATCATCAATAGTTCGCTCGTCGCCTCAGAGGCCGCTGGTGAAGGAGCGCGAGGCTGGCACGATCGAGCAACTGCTCATGTCACCAGCCACGACCTCGGAAATCATCGTGGCGAAAATCGCGCCGCTGTTCGCCACGCTTTGCGTGATGGTGGTGATTCTGGCGGTCGGCATCGGACGCCTGGTATTTGGCGTGCCGTTCAACGGCGGCGTGTTCCTCGTGTTCGCCGGCGCTGCTCTCTGCCTGCTGGGCGGCATCGGCATCGGCACATTCCTCGCCACATTCACGAGATCGGCCTACCAGACGCAGCTCGCATCCTTCTTCATCAATCCACCGCTGGCGTTCCTATCAGGTGCGGTGACTCCGGTCGAAGCGATGCCTGCGTGGCTGCAACCCGCTGCGCAACTCAATCCGATCTACCACTTCGGCGTCATTGCTCGCGGCAGCATGTTGAAGGGGAGCGGCCTCGAAACGCTCTGGCCGAATTTCCTGGCGCTCGCGCTGATCGCGCTGACTCTTCTGACGCTGAGCATCATGCGTTTTCGCAAGCAACTCGCATAGGGGATTACCGTTTCATGAAGCGGTTCAATACAACGTGCAGGCTGGCGTCGTCCAGCAGCCTCGCTCTGATGCTCCTGGTCGCGCGGGCGGCCCAGGCTCAAGTCGGAGCGAGCCCGCCGGCGCAAGGCGCGGTCACGTCTCAGCTGCCCTCTCTGGAGAATCACCACAGGGTGGCGCCGTTATCGTGGGCCAGGCACCCGTCCCCGGCACGACAACCAGCGTCAACACGCTGAACGTGACGACGCAAACGCTCGGGCCGTTCTCTGGGAGCGTCAACGGGTCTGCGCGGCGACCGTTGTCCGGAGCGCTGGGAATTGCCGACGCCATCGATCGCGGCCTCGACTTCAATCTCGGCGCGGAGGGCATTGCGCAGGCGATTCGGCAGGCGCAGGGGCAAGCCACGATCGCGCGAAGCGAACTGCTGCCCCACATCGCCGCCACGGCGAGCCAAACGAGGTTGCAAATAAACCTGGCGGTTTTCGGGCTGCAGGCCAACGCCTTCGGAGGCGTACCGATTCCGGCCGTCGTCGGCCCGTACAACTACTTTGACGTCAGAGCTCGAGTGACCCAGACCATCTTGGACCTGACGGCGTGGCGAAACTATCAGTCGGCAGAGGAGATCGTCCGCGCCGACGAACACGTCATGAACGACGCCCGCGATCTCGTCGTCCTCGCGGTTGGCGCCTCCTACCTCCAGGTGTCCGCAGCTAAGGAGCGGGTCACAGCGGAACAGGCCCAACTCGATACGGCGACCGCCCTCTTTCAGCAGGCCTCACAGCAACACGACGTAGGCGTGCTGGCCCAGACCGACGTCAACCGCAGTCGGATTCAGATGCTCACTGAGCGTCAGCGGCTGGAGACCCTTCGAAACGACCTGGCGAAGCAGAAGATCAGCCTGGCGCGGCTGATTGGTCTACCTGCCGATGATGCACTTTGACGTCTCCGACGCCGTCGGATTCTCATCAGCGTCTGCGATCGATGTTGGTGCCGCGCTCAAGACAGCGCTCGAACAGCGTCAGGATCTCAAGGCCAACGACGCGCAGCTGAGGGCGGCACAGTTGACGCGATCGGCGGCACGAGCCGAACGCCTGCCGACGCTGTCGGTGAATGGCGACTACGGCGTCAACGGAACGAGTACGGACGAAGCGCACCGAACGTTCTCGGCGACAGCGCTCGTGAGCGTCCCGCTCTGGCTTGGCGGGCGAACGGAAGGCTCCGTTCAAGTGGCCGACGCCGCGTTGAGACAGCGCGCGGCCGAGCGTGAGAACGCGATGAGCCGGGTCGAAGCCGAGGTCCGTGGTGCGGTGCTGGACATGCAAGCTGCGGGCAGTCAGGTGTCCGTCGCTGACGACAATCTTAAGGTCGCCAAAGAGAACCTCGAGTTGATTCGTCAGAAATTTCAGGCCGGCGTATCCGACAACGTGGAACTCGTGCAAGCGCAGGAAGCAGTGGCCACGGCTCAACTGGATGTGATCAACAGCGTTCTGGCACACAACGTGGCCAAACTCGCGTTCGCTAGGGCCCTCGGAGAGGCGGCGAGCAATTGGCGAACTTACTTGAAGATTCCGTAGGCCCAGCGGACGGGCGTGCGATGCGAACGAACACGGCGGATCGAACACGATGTCGCTCGCAAGAGTGTCCACCGGCTGCGGCGATAGCCGGTGAACGGCGGTGAGCAAGGGGTGCATCCGTGAGAGTGACGCGCGAGCACGCGGCGGCTCACTGCGAGAAGATCTTTCAACGTTTCTGGGACCACCAGCTCCGTCGGGTGAAAGAACAGGCTGAATCGGCGAGCCGGGCTGGGTCTCTGGAGCGACCTCTGGAGGAAAACGATCTCAGCCAAAGCGGCGCTCCGAGTCCACTCAACGTGCGCGCGCACGACGAGTAGACAAGCGCATGGATTCTCGGTGAGATCAGCGGATCTGGCTTGGAGGCAAAGGCATGAACACGCGGCTGCTCATGACGCTACGGGTCACTGTCGCGGCGCCGCAGAACATCGGCGCCGTGCCGCACGGCACTCGTCGGACTGCTCCGCTGAGCGGCGGGAGCTTCGAGGGTCCGCGTCTTCGCGGAACAGTCCTGCCCGGCGGCAGCGCCGACTGGCTGCTGCTTCGAGCGGACGGCGTCCTCGAGCTGGACCTGCGCGCCACGCTGCGGACCGACGACGGCGCGCTCGTCTCGATGCGATCGTTCGGGCTGCGCCACGGTCCGCCGGAAGTGATCGCGGCCGTCGCACGCGGCGAGGCGGTTGATCCCGCGACCTACTACTTTCGGACCACGCCACGGTTCGAGACCGCGCATCCCGCGTACGCGTTCCTGAATCGTCTCGTTGCCGTCGCCAGTGGCGACCGCCGCCCAGAAGGTCCGATCTACACCATTCACGAAGTTCTCTGAAGTTCTCAGACGAAGGGACGAACTCATGAATTCGCGTCCGCTCATGCTCCTGCGGCTCGACACGTCTGCCACCGACGGAGATCGGCTCGACACCGCGCGGCGCGCTCTCCATTTTTCCTGTCACAGGCGGCTCGTTTGAAGGCGAGCTTCTTCGCGGCAAAGTGCTCGCCGGCGGCGGCGACTGGGTCACGGCGAAGGGCGACGGGACGTTCGAGCTCGATTTGCGGGTGACGCTCGAGACCGACGACGGCGCCTTAATCCACATGACCTTCACTGGCGTGCGAGACGATGCGAACCACTACTTTCGGACGCTGCCGCGCTTCGAGACCGCCGCGCCCCAATATGCGTTCCTCAATCGTTTGCTCGCAGTGGGCATTGGGAAGATCCGTCCAGAGGGACCGGTTCACGCGATCGAGGAGATTCTCTGAAACGAGTATGCGACACAGTTCTGACACAGTTTCGAGCGCGCTTAGCGGATAATTAGCCGAGATATGTTGATACGCGTTGAGTAGCAATGGTGGAGCAGACTTCCGACAGGTGAATTATCGAAAAGCGGTATGATCGTCGATGTCCAGGGCCCACGTTCACCGATTGGCGAGAAGACGTTCCTGCGTTAGTGTGCCGGGCGGATTAGTCGAGAGGCGAGACGAATCGACGGCCGGCGTGAGCTTCGCGGACGGCGTGCTCGAGGTCCGTGGACAGACGCTGCTTCGTGACGTAACCGAGCGCCCCCGCGGCGAGCGCCGCGGCCACCAAGTCTTGCTCTTGGTGAACCGTGAAGAAGATCAGCGCCGCTGTCGAGCCCGCTTCTCGCAGGGACGCGGCCACCTCGAGTCCGTTCATGCCCGGCATGGAGACGTCCAGCACAATCACGTCCGGCTGCAGCGTCGCCGCGGCATCGATCCCCGCGCGGCCATTCATGGCGGTGCCGACGATCGTGCAGGACGTTTTCAGCACGCCCGCCGCGCGCATTAGCATCGCCTCGTGGTCGTCAACGAGCAGGACGCGCGGGAGCGCGCTCGATTCTTTGCCTTCGATCGGCGGCATGAATTCCGACTTTCAAACCAATGGTCTCGGCCTTCACCATGCGGGATGCCAGCGTCGATGACCGCTGGACGGTCGATACCGTGCCGCCATCGATGATCTACTCGGTCCCTGTGATTGATGAGCGCACGGCCTCGGCTAACTCGTGCTCACGTCGGCCTGTGACGAGACATACGCACCCTCGCGGACGAACTCCTTGGCGGTCGCGAGGCCTATTCCGCTAATACCGCCGGTGACAAGCGCAACTTTTCGGTCTAACTCCACTACCATTCGCTCCAGCGATTAACGCGCTCTTCGCTGTTCGCCGCGCAGGACGACGCATGTGGACGTTGCCTTGGCGACGAGCTTCGCATCCTGATCGGTCACGTCACATTCGATGTACCTCACGTTCTTTCCACGGTTCACCACGCGTGCCTCCGCGCGCAGGCGCGTCTGCCAGACAGGCCTGAAGAAATTGATGTTCAGCGCCATCGTCGTGAAGGATTCCTCCGGCGCCAATGTGCTGACGAATGCCATCCCCATCGCTGCGTCAGCCAGGTCGCACAGTACTCCGCCGTGCAGTGTGCCCATGGGATTCGCATGCTGGGGGCCAGTCTGTAGCGATGCGATGGCGCGTCCGGCACCGATCTCCTCGACGTCAAACCCGATGAGCGCCGCGATCGGTACCGTGGATGTCCGCGCACGCTCAATCAACGGATGAACCGCTTGCGAGAGCGCACCCGTCTTGGTCTCTGCCATGATTTACTCCACTGCATTCGGCGTCGCGATCCAAAGATCGGAGATCGACAACGGCTCGCCCTCGTGATGGTGGTCGTAGTGGCATTCGGAGGCCACGCGCCGTCGCAGCCAGCGTCGTCGGACGGTCCAGGTCATCCGGCCTTGCAGACCAGTGACGCCAACCAGCAGTAGAACTCGTCGACGATGCCGAGGAACTTTTCATTGTAGCTGCGGCTGATGTCGGCGCCGAGGGTCGCATCGTTCAGTGCGGCGCTCTGACGAGCTCGCGCGTGTCTGCGGGTGCCCTCGTGTGCGATGCCGTACCGAGCGCGGTGCGAGTCGAGATGTGTGTGGACTTCTCTCGCTATTCATTCCAACCTCCACCCAACGCGCGATAGAGCTCTACGATCGCGACGAGCTCCTGCCGTTGGAGTGCGGCAAGATCGAGCTCGCTTCGAAAGAGGCTCCGCTGCGCGTCAAGGACCTGCAGATAGCTGTCGAGCCCTCCCTGGTACCGGTCGGTCGACAGCCGCGTGGCATCGCGCAGTGCGGCGACGAGCTGCTCCTGCTGCGCGCGCTGCTCACCGGTCTTGCGATACCCGGCCAGCGCATCCGAGACCTCTCGGAGGGCGTTGATAGATCGAACGCTCGTAGGTCACGACCAGTTCGCGAGCGACGGACTCGGAGAGCCGGACTCCCGCGCGGGTCCGGCCCGGCATTGAAGAGTGGGGCCGCCGCGAAGGCACCGATGCTGGCGGTGCGCGCCGGCGCCGTCAGCAAATCCGAGAGTTCGCGGCTGTCGAGGCCCAGCAGGCCGGTCAGCGCAATCCGGGGAAAATACTCCGCTCGCGCGACACCGATCTGCGCGTTCGCGGCGACGAGCGCTTGCTCCGCCTGCCGAATGTCGGGTCGGCGTTCGAGGAGGGCTGAGGGAAGACCCACGGGCACGGCCGGGCGCGCATTGAACGTGTCGATGAATCCAGCGGTCCGCATAACATCGCCTGGCGCCCGTCCGAGCAGCAGGCTGAGCGCGTCTTCCGTTTGGGCAATCTGTCTCTCGAGGCTCGCGATCTGCGCGGTCGCGGTGTAAAGGAGTTGCTCGGCCTGCCGCGTGTCCAGCGCGGTCGCGACGCCGCGCTCACGTCGCAGCTGGGTCAGGCGCAAACCATCAGCGGCCACGTCACGAGTGCCTCGCGCGATGAGGAGCTGCCGGTCCAGCGTCTGAAGGAAGAAGTAGGCGTCGGTCACGTCCGCGACGAGCGTCGTGATGATCCCCGCGACGAGCTTCTTCGGTTGCGCAGATACTGCGCGCGCGCGGCCTCGTTCAACCGTCGCACGCGGCCCCACACGTCCAGCTCCCAGCCGAGACCGAACCCGACTTGAAATCGGCCACCTCGGGACCGACAGCGGCCGGCAAGCGGACGCGGTCCAGCCTCCGACACTCGATTCTCCGACGCCGACGCCGTTCCGACGACGACCGGAAATCGATCCGCGCGGGCGATACGGAAGCGCTCGCGCGCCTGCAGCACGCGTTCTGCGGCGATCCGCAGATCGAAATTCTGCACGAGCGCGGTGCGCACCAGCTGAGTCAACGTGTCGTCTCTGAACAGATCGAACCACTGCGTGTCAGCCAGCGAAGCCGATTCGGCCTGCGTCGCCGGCCCAGTGACGTCACGGAAGCGTCGATGGGATCGCCACTGACGGCCGGCGATAGTTCGGGCCCAGCGTGCACGACGCCGTGAACAACAGCGCAGCCGGTATGACCAAGCGTTTCATCGCAGCACCTCCGCTGCTTCCGATGGCCCGACGACGCTCCCGATCGCGTCCTGCGGTTGGTGCGTCGATCCGCAAAGCGCTGAATCAGGACGTACAGCGCCGGGACCACGAAGATTCCGAGGACTGTGGCGGTCGCCATCCCGCCGAACACCGCCGTGCCCAATGCGCGTCGAGACGCAGCGCCGGCTCCGGTCGCGACGACGAGCGGCAGCACACCCAGCAGGAACGCGAACGATGTCATGAGGATCGGTCGGAAGCGCAGACGCGCCGCTTCCTCGGCGGCGTCAGTGAGTGAGGCCCCCTGCTGGCGACGCAGCTTCGCGTATTCCACGATCAGGATGGCGTTCTTCGCCGAGAGTCCGATGAGGGTGATGATGCCGATCTGCGTGTAGAGGTCGTGCGGATAGACACGCACGGCGATCGCAATCAGCGCCCCGAGCAGCCCGAGCGGAACGGCGAGCACGACGGCGAACGGCGTGCTCCAGCTCTCATACAGGGCCGCCAGGAACAGCAGCACGAGGACAGCCGCGAAGCCAAAATGAATGGCTCTGCGCCCTCGCTGCGCCGCTGCTGGAAGACGGTGCCCGTCCACTCGTAGCCGAACCCTTGCGGCAGCACCTCGCGCGCCACCTGTTCGAGAGCGGCCGCGGCTTGCCCCGAGCTGTAGCCGGGCGCGTTGGTGCCCGTCAGCTGCGCGGCGCGGAACCGGTTGTACCGATAAACGACCTCTGGGCCCGACACCGGACGCACGTCCACCAGCGTGCTCAGCGGGATCATGTCGCCGTCGCGACCGCGCACGTGGAACTGATTGATGTCGTCAGGTCGCACGCGAAACTGCGGCTCGGCCTGCATCAGCACACGCCACGTGCGGCCGAAGCGATTGAAGTCGTTGACGTACAACCCGCCGAGGAACGTTTGCAGCGCCGAATAGACGTCGGTTACCGGCACGCCGAGTGTCTGTGCCTTGTCGGTGTCCAGATCGACGCGGAACTGGGGGACGGTCGTCCGCAGCCCGGTGTTGATCGAGGCGATTTCCGGTCGCTGCCGCGCCGCCTGCACGGAACGCCTGGGTAACTTCTGAGAATCGACGTGAGGTCGCCGTCGGTGCGATCCTGGAGCATCAACTCGAAGCCGCCGGCGGCGCCAAGACCGAGAATCGGCGGCAGTCCGAATCCGAAGACGATGCCGCTCTGAAGCTGCGCGAGCTTCGGCTGCACCTGCCTCAGGATCGTCTGCTGATCGAGGTGCATCGCGTCGCGCTCGTCCCACGGTTTGAGCAGCGCGATAACCGTCGAGACGTTGGAGTTGATCGTGTTCGTCAAGCGATCCGAAACCGCCAAGCGTCGTCACCGCTTCGACGCCGGGATTTGTCCGCAGAATGTCCTCGACCTGACCGACAACGTCGGTCCGGTGCGCTCGATGTGACGCGCCGTCGGGCAGACGAACGGCGACGAAGAACACGCCTTGATCTTCGTCCGGCAGGAATCCGGTCCGGGCGCCCGCCGAAACATGCGCACCGGCGGCCAGGTAGCACACTGCGAGCGCCAGCACGCGCGAAGATCGAGCGGCGCACCAGCGCCTTGACGCCGAACACGTACCGATTCGTCGGTCCATGCGAATCGCGCGGTTAAAGCCGCCGAAGATCCGTGCTGACCACGTCCGCCTGCCTGTCGCTTCGGTTTAAGGATAAGCGCGCTCAAGGGCCGGGCTGAGCGTGAGCGCGTTGAATGCCGACAACAGCACGGAAGCGGCGATCGTCAGCGCGAACTGGCGGTAGATCTGACCGGAGATGCCGCCGAGGAACGCGACCGGAATGAAACACCGCTGCCAGGATGCAGGGCGATCGCGACGACCGGCCCTGACACCTCCTCCATCGCCTGAACAGTCGCGTGCGCGAGGACTCATCCCCTGATCGATCTTGTGCTGCACCGCCTCGACCACCACGATCGCATCGTCCACGACGATGCCGATCGCCAGGACGAGGCCGAACATGCTCGTCATGTTGATGGAGAAGCCGAGGAGCGGGAACAGCGCGAAGGTGCCGACGATCGAGACCGGCACGGCGAGCAGCGGGATCATGCGTCGCGCGCCAGTTCTGCAGGAAGACAAAAACAACGAGGACGACGAGCGCGATCGCCTCGAACAGTGTGACGACCACGTCGGCGATCGAGGTCCTCACGAACCGTGTGGCGTCGAATCCGACCCGATAATCGATGCCCGCCGGGAAGCCGAGCCGGGCGTCGTCGAGGAATCTCCGGACGCGGTCTGCGGTGTCGACCGCATTGGCGCCCGGCGAGAGATAGACGAGCACGACGCTGGCCGGCTTTTCGTCGAAGCGTGAAAAGGTCTTGTAGTCCTGCGCACCGCAGCTCGACGCGCGCGAGATCGCGAATCCGCAGAAGCGAGCTGTCAGGCTGGGCGCGCAGGACGATGTCGCCGAACTGCTGCGGTTCCACCAGCCGGCCGCGCGGCATTCACGGATATCTCGGCGCTATGGTCGGCCGACCGGCTTCGTGGGCGACCTGATCTACAGCGTCAGCGTGAGCGGGTTCATCTACCCGATCCTCGGCCACTGGGCGTGGGGTCCCGACGGCTGGCTCGCCACGCATGCAACGACGCCGTTCCACGACTTCGCCGGCTCGACCGTCGTGCACACCGATCGGCGGCTTCATCGCGCTGGCCGGCGCGATCGCGCTCGGGCCGCGCCTCGGCCGCAAGTTCAAGCGTGACGGCGGCGGCATGCCGCCCGGCCACGACATGACGATCGCCGCCGTCGGCGGCGTCATCCTGTGGTTCGGTTGGTACGGCTTCAACCCGGGCAGCACGCTGTCGGCGATGGACTTCGGCGGCATCGGCCGCGTCGCCGCCAACACGACGCTCGCCGCGTGCGCGCGGCGGTCTGTCGGCGCATGTTCTTCGTCTACCCCGAGCACACAAGGTGGGACATGCGGCATGACGGTCAACGGCTTCCTCGCCGGCCTCGTCGCCATCACCTGTCCCTGCTACTGGGTGTCGCCGTTCGGTGCGATCTGCATCGGCGCCATCGCCGGCGTGGTCGTCGTCCTCGGCGATCGACCTGCTCGAGTGCGCTGCGGATCGACGACCCGATCGGCGCGGTGGCCGGTGCACGGCGTCTGCGGGATCTGGGGCACGCTGAGCCTCGGTCTGTTCGCCACCGGCCAGTACGGCGCTGCCGACGCCGACCGGCGCCGACAACTCGGCCGCCGTGTCAAGGGCCTCTTCTACGGCGGCGGTACGAGCCAGCTGACGCATCGGCAACCCGATCGGCGACGGCCACCTTCGGCGTGGCCCCGCTGCGTACACATCGTACACGGTCGGCCTCCGCGTCTCGAAGGAAGGCGAGCTGAAGGTCTCGACTGCACGAACACAGGCGGCAGCGCCTATCCGGAGCCTGAGCAGCTCGTCGGGCATCTCTGCGCTCGGCACTGGCCGCGGCGGCGAGCGCCTCGGTCATGGTTGCGGAGGCCCGGGGCGCTCTAGCGCCCTGGCAGCCCCCGGGGACCCGGTCGCAGCGCGGCCGTGGCCCCGGCCGGGTGTGCGTTTCGACGACGGGAGCAGGAGGTGTGATTTGAGCCTGTTCGTCTCGATACCAGGAGCATTGGCGATGTCCGCAAGATCGTTGAACGCCAACGCTGGCTCAGTTGACCTCGTAGCCCGCTTCGCCCGGGCGATCCACGTCGCCGCGCCGACCTTCGTTGTCTGCCGCCTATTCCTCCGCCGCGGCTTGCTCCAAGTCCGGCGGAGGTCCTGCGCGACCTCTCGGTCTCGAACCGAACCGCGAACGCCGTGGGCCAGCACGGGACAAAGCACCCTCAACCTGTCAACCGGACTCATGGTGGCGCGCTTGGAGATCCGCACGGCGCCGCTCGAGACCGAGCTGCGCCGGCTCGAAGCGGTAGGCCTGCACGGCAGGAGGTCACGCGCGCCCTCGCCCGCCTGTCTCGGAGCTGGTCGAGCGGGCGCTCGGCCTGATTGTCACCCGCCTGATCTCCGCTGACGCCGTCCAGAGCACCGGGGCTGCGCGCCACCCCACCGACGGTCGAGTCGATCTCTTGCGGCTGGCGAGGGCAGCGGGGAAGCTCGGCCGACGTTCCTCGGATGGTCGACCTCGTGGCACGCAGCTCCAGCCGCGCAGCCGCGATCTGGGGCTCGCGCGGCTCACGCTCGCTATCGCAGCGCAGCTGGCAGAGGAGCGCGGCTCGATCCATGTCGAGGACCTGTCTAGCGGCTGCGCGAGCAGAGAGACGAAGCTGCGCGGTCGCACTTCGTGCGCAAGCCGCTGCGCGCTCTGCCGACGTTCGAAGCGCTCGATGACTCTGAAAACTGTTTTCGCCAGGGTGGTCGGGCCCAGCTGGAGGCGCACCCCTGCCAAGAAGCGCATCGGTCGAACGGTGCTGCGCTCGGCGGGCGCTGCAAATGCCGCGCGCCGCGATACGAGCGAACGACAGAGACGCTCCCGCCCCGCCCGCTCGCATGGCCCTCGAAGCCGAGCGGGTAGACGCGCGCTGCGCACGCTCACGAACATAGCGACCATCCTCGCGGCGGTCGTGGGCATCCTCACCGCCTTCGGTGGTCGGAGCGCTCCGCGATCAACGCCGGCTGCCTGACGACTTCACGGCGCAGAACCACGGAACAGGTGCAAAAGGCGGTGGAGGCGCTCAACGCCGCCTCGATGCCCTGGATCAGGATACGCGCATGCTCATCGACCTCGTCGAGCGCTCGATGAGCGGCAGCGAGCTCGAGCCCGCTACGCAGCGTCGGGTGTGGTCGAGCGCGTTCCGCGCCCCGGCCCACGTGGTCGCCCAGTACCGCAGCATCGCGCTTTACCGCGCGGACGGCACGCTGGACGTGCTCGGCCTCGACCCCACCGAGGCTCCCGCCACCGCAGATGTCCTGGTCGACTACAGCCGCCAGCTCGCCCCGAGGGTGAACGCCACGCGCGAGAAGACCCCAGCAAGCCCGCCGTCTTCTACGGCGATCGGGCGTTCCTCGTTGCATGGCGCGCCGGTGCGCCGCTCGGGCGCCATCACCGTGGCCAGCGATGTGGCTGTCTCGGCCCCCGTGACCACCACCCACCCGTCGATGATACCACGCCTCTTCGTCGCGGATCCGGCGGGCGTGGTGTGGGCCGGTTGCGGCACGCTCAGCTGTCGCGCGCTGGCGCCCGCCGCCATCCCGGCCGCGCTCCGCAAACGCCTCCCGGCGTCTGCAGGTGGATCGGCGCTCACGGCGACGGGCCGGGCTCGGGCGCGCACCGGCTGTCCGGATCGTCGAGAGCGTCGAGCGTCCCACGGGGAGCTGACTCCTGACCTGGCTCGCCTCGTCGCGCGCGATCGAACGGCGAGCAATCGCTGCTGTTTCGCCTCATCGCGACGGCGATCGCGGCGGCAGTCGCGGTGGCGGGTGTCGGTGCCGTGATCCTGCGCCAGCAGCGCAAGGCCTGCGCTCGAGGGCGCCAGCAGCGCAAAGACTGGCGAGCGCGCGCGAGAATTGGCGTGAAGCAATCGTCGAGAACGCCCGCTCGGCGTCCTCTGGCGTCTCGCAGGACGGCTGCGTGGCCCTGGCGAATCGTTTCCTGTCGGATCGCCTCGGTCCATCAAGATCGGCGCCCTCCCTCGAGAGGCCTTCACCGGCGCAAAGCGGTCTGGATCCGCGAGTCGAGCCGCTGCTGTGCGCGCCGGCGGGCGCCGTGGACGAGGGGACGGGGCTACCTGGACGTCCGCTCGGCCTCCACCACGACGCCCGCGTTCGACATCCGCATCGCGCTCCGTCCGCAAGCCCGCGCTGGGCGTGAGTAACGCTGCGCTGTTCGAGGATCGTCGAAGATCGACGACCCGAGAACCAGCTCGTGCGCGCCGAGAAGGTCATCACGCGTCGGCGTGCTGTCGGCCGGGCATCGCGCACGGGATCGGCAGCCCGCTGGCCCGTGATCCGCGGCCGCGCCGAGCAGAAGATGCTGCGCCAGACCGACCTGCCGGTCCCCGCGCGGAGGACCTGCGGGCGATCATCATGAGCACATCGATCAGCATCGCTCGACGATCCGGCAGCTGCTCGATTTCTCGCGCCGCCAGCCCATCGAGCGTGCCGGGCGGTGGCCGGTCGAGGCCGCGGTGGGGCGGGCGCGTGGGTCTGCTTGCAGTGGAAGGTGGAGGCGCAAGCGCCTGCGGCTCTGACGCCGCGGTCGGATGGCGCGCTGCCGATGCTCTGTCCGCCGACCCCGGGACCAGCTGGCGACAGGTGCTGGTGAACCCTGCTGCTCAGCACCTGGCGCGTCGACGCCCCGGGACCGCGGAGGTGCGGATCTCGCTTGGCCGCGCGCCATGCGAACGCGCCCCGGCGCTGCGGGAGCGCGGCTGCGGCGTTGGAGATCATCGACCAGGGCTGTGGGATCGCGCCCGAACACTTGCACGCGGTGTTCGATCCGTTCTGCACGACGCAGAAGCGGGCGTGAAGCAACCCGGCCTCAGGCTGTCGATCGCCGCTCAGCATCGTGCGCAACCACGGCGGCGAGATCGATCTCACCAGCACGCACGGCAAGGGGACGACGGTCCCGGTGCTGTGGCCTGCCGCCTGCCGAGAAACAGGGCTGTGCGCATAGGCCGCGCGCCATGGGCGCGGCCTTCGAGGCGGCTGCTCTTTGCGGCGCGCGGGCACCCTCAGGTGGCTGGGCGCCGACGGCGAACGCCGGCGTGGGCGGTCCTTCCTCGCGCTCATCTGCTTTTCATCGCGCTTTCTGCCGCTCGTACTCGGCAGCTTCTGGGAGAAGAAACCGGAACAGGCTGGCGCTGGTCGTGGCGGCCGCGGGCTTCCCGTCGTCGTGTACCTGCTGCGCTGCCAACCGGAGGGCGGCACGATGCTGCTCGAGACTGGCCGCGACTACGTCTGTTCATGGCGCTGCTGGCGGCGCTGTTCGATGATCCGGGCGGCATCTGCCTGCGCGGCGCGCTCACGGGCTGAGTCCCTGGTCAACACGGCGTTCCTGGCTGGCGGGCTCGATCCTGGGCAGCCTCGTCGGCACCGACGGGCGCCTCGGTCCTGCTGATCCGCCCCATGCTGCGGGCCAACGAGCGGCGCGCCTACGCCACGCACGTCGTCGTCTTCTTCATCTTCATCGTCTCGAACGGCGCGGGCCTCGCTGACGCCGCTGGGCGACCCACCGCTGTTCCTGGGGTTCCTGCGCGGCGTGCCTTCGCGTGGACGCTGCGCCTCGGCGCCGCAGTGGGCGCTGGTCAACGGCGCCGCTGCTGACGCTCTTCGCCGTCATCGACAGCGTCGTCGTCGCGCCGCGAGCGCCAGCCCGGCGCCGCCCGCACCGCGTGGCGGCGGCGCCCCGGCCGTGCCGAGGACGAGGGGCCGCTGCGGCTCGGAGGGCGCCCTCAACCTGGTGTGGCTGCTGGGCGTCGTCGCCGTCGTGTTCCTCATCGGCTCTGTACGGCGAGCGGTACCTGGGCGACGGCCCTGCGCGGCCGGCGTCAGGTCGCCGGTGATGCTGGGCTTCGCGGCGCTCTCGTTCAAGACGACGAAGCCCCGCATCCACGAGCTCAACCGGTTCAACTGGGCGCCCATCGTCGAGGTTGCCGTCGTGTTCGTGGGCGTCTTCGTCACGATGGTGCCGGCCATGTCGCTGCGCGCGGAGCGCGGGAGCACGCTGGGGATCACCGAGCCGTGGCAGTTCTTCTGGGCCTCGGGGGCGCTGTCGAGCGTGCTCGACAACGCGCCCACCTACCTGACCTTCGCCTCGCTGGCGGCGGGCGTCGCGGGCGGAGGCGCGGGCGCGCTTTCGCCCGACAACCTGGGCGCCCTGGCCGCCCACCCCGTGGGACCAGCAGCTGCTCGCAGCCGTGTCGTGCGGCGCCGTCTTCATGGGCGCCAGTCACCTACATGGGCAACGGCCCGAACTTCATGGTCAGGGCCATCGCCGAGCAGCACCACGTGCGCATGCCCAGCTTCTTCGGCTACACGCTCTGGTCGTTGGCCATCCTGATCCCGATCTTTCGCCGGAGTGGCCCCGTTGTTTTTCCGATGAGCAAAGGTGAGCAGCCATGCGGTGAAGGACATCTCGTCTGCTCTTTGAGGGGGCTCGCCCAGCAGTCAGGGCGCCGCCGCGGTCGCGCTCGAGATCGGGAAGACACTCGGCGCCACCCTGGTGGGCATCGCCATCGTCGACGAGCGCCGGACATCCGCGCGGGTGCTGCGATGGGAATCGGCGGCGCCAGCTACAAGAAGGAGCGCGACGAATCACTGCTCTCGAGGATGCGCACGAGCACGCCCAGGAGTGGCTCGACACGTTCGCGCGCCAGTGCAGCGCCGCCGGGTCTCCGTGCGCGCGCCTGGAGCTGCGCGGCCGGCCCGAGGAGATGATCCTCGCGGAGATGTAGCAGCACGACCTGGCCGCTGCTCGGCCGTCATGTCAAATTTTCGCTTCGCGACCGCCGCGAACGACCGCAAAACCGTCGACACCGTCTTGCGGCGCGCCGGCAGACCTGTGCTGGTGGTGCCCGAAGACCCACGACAGGCGGGTCCGGCCGTGCTGGCAGCCTACGACGGCAGCTCGGCCGCGAAGCGCCTTGCGCAGCTTCGCCGAGAGCGGCCTCGGTGGCGATCGAGACGCAGGTCACCACGGTTTCCAAGACGACGGCGCGACCGCCTGGGAGATGGCCGAGCGCGGCTGCCAGCCTGGAGCGGCTGGGCGTGAAGGCGACCCCGCATAGCGGTGTCGACGCCCATCGCCGAGGCGCTCCCGGAGCGGCGGTCCAGGGTGGCGCTACCTCGTGCTGGCGCTTACACGCAGTCGCGTGTCGCGGCTGCCTGGGGGTCGGTCACAGCACGCCGCTCGAGAAGGCCGGATCGTCCCTCTCGTACCTGCACCATTGATCGATGCCCGCGGCGGCTAGCTCCGTCGAGCATGGTCGTAGGCGCAGGAACGGGTAGACTGCGCGGGTTGAAGACACTCACCAACATCCGCCGGTCGGAGCAGGCAGCGACGACGGCCGCGGCGGCGTGGCGCGCCGTCTCGGAGAGGCAGGAGCTGCGTGCGTAAGTTGCGCGCCCTGGTCGTCGACGACGTCGTCGACATGGCGCTAGACCATCGCCAACGACCTGGCAGCTGGTCGGCTGCGACGTCGAGGTGGCGGACGCGGCGCCGCGCCGCGCCCGAGCAGCTTCGCGCGCGAGCCCGCCGACGTGGTGGTCACGGACCTGCGCATGAAGGCCAGCTGGACGGGCTGGACGTGCTCGACGGCCGATCCGGCGCGCGGACGCCGTCGGTGCCGGTGGTGATCATGACGCCGCGTTCGGCGCGGTCGAGCGCGCGGTCAGAGGCGATGCGGCGCGGGGCCTTCCACTACGTGACCGAAACCGTTCGAGCTGGCCGAGCCGCTGCGCCGGCTGGTCGAGCGCGCCTGCCGCGAGCGGGCTGTCGCGCGCGAGAACGCGCGGTTGCGCTGCAGGCGCTGCGCGAGAGAACCTGAGCGGCGAGCCGCCTGCATCGGTCAGCCAGCGCGTCGATGCGCCGCAGCTGCGTGCGCGCTCATCGAGCAGCGTGGCTGCCGGCCGGCGACGCGCGGTGCTGATCACCGGCGAGACCGGCACCGGCAAGGAGCTGGTCGCGCGCGCGCATCCACGCCGACGGCGCCGCGCGCCGACGCCGTTCGTCGCGATCAACTGCGCGGCGATGCCCGGAGCCGCTGCTCGAGAGCGAGCTGTTCGGCCACGCGCGCGGCGCGTTCACCGGCGCCGCGCAGCAGCGCGTCGGCCTGCTTCGTGCAGGCCGAGCGGCGGCACGCTCTTCCTCGACGAGATCGGCGACATGCCCGCTCGACTGCAGGCCAAGCCGCTGCGCGTGCTGCAGGAGCGGCGAGGTCCGCGCCGGTCGGGCTCCGGTGACCGCGCGCACACGTCGACGTGCGCGTGGTGGCGGCCACGCACAAGGACTCCGGTCCGTGCTGGTGGAGCAGGGGCTCTTCCGCGAGGATCTCTTCTTCCGCCTCGACGTCGCTGCGGGTGCGCGGTGCCGGGCCGCTGCGCGAGCGGAAGCCCCGAGGATCATGCTGGGCTGCTGGTCGAGCACTTCCCGTGCACGCAGCGCCTTCGAGCGGTCGCCGCGCTCGCTGCTGAGCGGGCTTCGAGCCCGCCGCGCCATGGACTCACCTCGCCGGCCTACGGCTGGGCCGGGCAAACGTGCGGCAGCTCGAGAACCTGGTCGAAAGCGCCCGGTGGTGACCGCGGCGTCGCCGCTGGCCACGGCTGGCCGGACGTCGAAGACCGCGCTCGGTCACCGTGCGCGACTTCGATCCGATCGCTCCGCTGTTGCGCAGCCTCCCAAGTCTCCAAGATCTCGAAGATCGGTACATTTGATGCCGTCCTGCGTAAGGTCGGGGGCAGCAAAGCCAAGGCCGCGGATATATTGTGATCGACCTGTCGACGCTCTTACCGGCGGGAAAAGCAGCGTTCCTGAACGCTACGTCCTGAGCCGATCTCGCAAACGCAATAGCCATTAGTTTCTTGCGAAAAACGTAGAGCCTTTAGGTTTCGCGCCGGTATCTTGCCAGTTTCGTAACAGTTGCCCGGCGGAATCGAGCCGGCGCGTGAGGCGAAATCCCAGGAAACCCTACACGCCGCCTTGGCCTCGAGCAATACGTAACTGAACGAAGTA
>ERZ1370068.1251-contig-11143_pt1 | contig 26071 bp, 29 predicted proteins | sample MGYA00561227_ERZ1370068 | MGnify/ENA primary metagenome ERZ1370068 (study PRJEB38410, sample SAMEA6850437) | metagenome | study: Metagenomic assessment of the ecological functions of the soil: analysis of the soil microbiota associated with the...
CTCCCGTCCTCATGAACGCATCCTAACCGCAAAAATGTCAACAAAAGCAAAGGCCCGGACAAATGTCCGGGCCTTTCGTAAAAGTCGCAGACGATCTGGAGGGACGGATTACTCGTCTTCCTCGGGCTGCTCTTCCGGCGGCGCGAGGCCTTCCAGGCCCTTGAGCAGTTCCTCTTCGGTCATGCGCTCGACCGCCGACTTCGGTGTCGTCGGCATCGACGCTGGCGCCGGCCGAGCCGATCAAAGGCACGGTATCGGGCTCGGGCTCGTCGACCTCGACGAACTTCTGCAGCGAATGAACCAGTTCTTCCCGCAAATCTTCCGGCGAAATCGATGGAGTCGGCGATTTCGCGCAGCGGAAACCGACCGGGTTCTTGTCGTTATCCCGATCAACCGTGAGTTGTGAGCCGGACGAAATCATGCGGGCGCGATGCGCCGCCAGCAGAACCAGATCAGAACCGGTTGTCGACCTTATCAATGCAATCTTCTACGGTGACGCGCGCCATCGACTGTCGCTCCGTTAAATGGGGCCGAATATGTTGATTATTCAGGGGCTAGTTATAGGCCTGGCAGTGCATTTCGCAAGGCCAAATTTGTGATTTGCGCTTCCTAGCGGGCTCTGCTAACCCCTCTCTGGGGCCAGAATGGCCGGAGCGTCCGAGACGCAGCCGTAGGTTGCCGTACCGGACAAGTAAATCTCTTACATTGCAGCGTCAAAAGTATGGGTTTTTCGCCCTCGCCGCACCATAATTGCGGTGGTGACTGTCGTCGGGGCAAGATTCACCGAACTTTAGGCAGCATGAGCGTGGAAAGTGCGCGGTCGGTTGCCGCTGCGCTAAAAACGCTAACAACAACGTGAGAAACCCTTGATGTCACCCGCTTCCAACAAGATTGCGCTCTTCATCGATGGCGCCAATCTTTATGCCACCGCCAAGACGCTCGGCTTCGACATCGACTACAAGCGCCTTCTCAAGGAATTCCAGAGCCGCGGCACGCTGTTGCGCGCGTTCTACTACACCGCGATCATCGAAGATCAGGAATATTCGTCGATCCGTCCGCTGATCGACTGGCTCGATTACAACGGCTACACCGTCGTCACCAAGGCGACCAAGGAATTCATCGACGCCTCCGGCCGCCGCAAGGTCAAGGGCAACATGGATATCGAGCTCGCGGTCGATGCCATGGAACTCGCCGAGCATGTCGACCAGATGGTGCTGTTTTCGGGCGACGGCGATTTCCGCTCGCTGGTCGAAGCGGTGCAGCGTCGTGGCGTCCGCGTGACGGTGGTGTCGACGATTTCGAGCCAGCCGCCGATGATCGCCGACGAATTGCGGCGCCAGGCCGACGTCTTCACCGACCTCGTGGAACTGCAATCCAAGCTCGGCCGCGATCCTTCCGAACGGCCGGCCCCGCGCGAGCCGCGCCATCACGCACCGCAATTCCTGCAGCGCGCCGACCACCATGGCGCCACGGGCCGATGACGACGATTTCGACGACTGAGACCGTGCGCCACCCTGCCGCGCCTTGCAACCCGGCCGCAATTGCCCGCTCTGCCCGCGGCTCGCTGAGCTTTCCGCGAGGCACGCGCGCGCGCGAACCTGACTGGTTCAACTGCACCGGTCGCCTCGTTCGGCGATGCCGACGCAGAGACTTCTGATCGTCGGCCTCGCGCCGGGCATGCAAGGCGCCAATCGCACCGGGCGTCCCTTCACCGGCGATTACGCCGGCGACCTGCTCTACGCGACGTTGCTGGAATACGGCTTTGCCAAGGGCGTCTATCAGGCGCGCCCCGACGACGGACTGAAGCTGGTCGATTGCCGGATCAGCAACGCGGTGCGCTGCGTGCCGCCGCAGAACAAGCCGCTGCCCATCGAGATCAACACCTGCCGGCAATTTCCTGTCGGCGACGATCGCGACGATGCCAAAACTGCGCGCGATCGTGGCGCTCGGCCGGATCGCGCACATGAATCGACCGTGAAGGCTGCTTGGGCTGCGCAACGCCGCCGCTGCCCTTTGCGCACGGTGCCGTGCATAAGGCCGGCGCCATCGCGCTCTACGACAGCTATCACTGCTCGCGCTACAACACGAACACCGGCGTGCTGACGCCGAAGATGTTTCGCAGCGTGTTCGCGAGGGTGCGGGCGGATCTGGGTTCGTAGAGGCTGCGGCATGCGCAGGCGTGCGCCGTGCACCGATGCTTCGCCACGACTCGGCAAAGTGGTGGGCACGCTTCGTGCTGTCCAGCCCGGCATGACTGAGACGCTGCCTAAGCCGGATTTTCCTTCAGCCAGTGCCAGCACGTCGCGCGCGCATTCCGGTCCGGCGGAAACACCGGATAGAACACGTGGCGTGATGCGCGCCGCCGTCGACGATCAGCGCGAGCCGCTTGATCAGGGTCAGGCCCGCCACCTCGCATGGTCGGCAGATTCAGCGCGCGCGTCAGCGCCAGCTTCTCGTCCGACAGCACCGGAAACGGCAGATGCAGCCGCGACGGCCATCTCGGTCTGGTAGGCGTTGTCCTGCGTCGACAGGCCGAACACGTGGTCGGCGCCGGCGGCTTTCAGCTCGGCGAACAGGTCGCGGAACGAGCAGGTCTGCGGCGTGCAGCCGCGCGCGCCGGGGATCATGTCCCAGTCGTCGACCAAGCTGATCTTGCCGGGCTCGCCGGTGCGGGGATAGGCGAACACCACGGTGCGGCCCGGCAGCGCCGACAGCGATCACCGAGGTGTCGTCGGTGGCGACGCAGGCTGACCGGCGGGATCGTCATGCCCGCCAGATGCGCCGCCGCGCCGTCGTCCGTCGGCGCCGGGATCTTGCTCCAGTCGACTTCGAGCAGGTTTTTCTGGTTCATCGCATACCCCATCGCACTCAGTGCCTCATGGTGGGGAGGCGGAGCGCTCCCATCAATCATGAGCTCCGATCGCGATCGCTTCGATACGCGCGCAATGCGCTCACCCAGGCATGAGGATCTCTATCCCCGCGCCCGCATCAGGCGGCCTTCTTCCCGGCCCCAGTCGCGCTTCTTCTCGGTCTCGCGCTTGTCGTGCAGCTTCTTGCCCTTGGCGATCGCCAGCAGCGAGCTTGGCGCGGCCGCGTTCGTTGAAATAGAGCTTTAGCGGGATCAGCGTCATGCCTTCGCGATCGACCGCGCCCATCAGCTTGTTGATCTGCTTTCGGTGCAGCAGCAGCTTGCGCGGCCGTTTCGGCTCGTGGTTGAAGCGGTTGGCCTGCAGATATTCGGGAATATTGGCGTTGATCAGCCAGATCTCGCCGTCCTTGAGTATCCGCATAGGATTCCGCGATCGTGGTCTTGCCGTTGCGGATCGACTTCACCTCGGTGCCGGTCAGCGCAATGCCGGCTTCGATCGTGTCCTCGATCGCGTAGTTGAACCGGGCCTTGCGGTTTTCGGCGACAACCTTGATCGGGCGCTCGTTCTTCTCGGCCACGTCAGCCTTCTTGAGGAGATCGCGGATCTCGGTCAGCAGTTCTTCCTGGCGGGTCGGCTTCGGCGGCGCGCGGCGCGGCTTCGTCCTTGCGCTTGAGCTGGTTCATGGCGCGAATGACGATGAACAGCACGAAGGCGATGATCATGAAGTTCAGCGTCAGCGTCAGGAAATTGCCCCAGGCCAGCACCGCGCCCTGCTTTTTGGCGTCGGCCAGATTGGTCGCCGTCGACCGACTTCGACAAGCCCGTGAAATAGTTGGAGAAGTCGAGGCCGCCGGTGATCGCGCCGATGATCGGCATGATGATGTCGCCGACCAGCGAGGTCACGATGGCGCCGAAGGCCGCACCGATGATGACGCCGACCGCGAGGTCGACGACATTGCCCTTCATCGCGAATTCGCGGAATTCCTTCAGCATGTTGCAGCCCTCTTCTTCGGCTTCACGACCGAAGACTCATGACGGCAACGCGGCGCTCAGTTGATCAGGCCCGCATGCACCATGGCGTCGCGGATCACCTTGCCGGTCGGCGGCGTCACCGTTCATCAGCGGCAGGCGCACTTCTTCCTCCAGCCGCCCCAGCAGCTTGAGGCCGTGCTTGGCTCCCGCGAGGCCGGGCTCCTTGAAGACGGCATCATGCAGCGGCGTCAGGCGGTCCTGGATCTTCAGTCCGGTGGCGTAATCGCCCTTCAGCCACGGCTGACATCAGGTCGGCACACAGCTTCGGCGCCACGTTGGCGACCACCGAAATGCAGCCATGTCCGCCCGCCGCCATATAGGCCAGTGCGGTCATGTCCTCGCCGGACAGCTGGATGAAATCCGGCCCCATCGCATGCGCGCTGCTGCGACACGCGGGCCATGATTGGCGGTCGCGTCCTTGACGCCGGCGATGTTCTTCAACTCGAACAGCCGGGTCATGGTCTCGACCGACATGTCGATCGACCGAGCGCGGCGGGATGTTGTAGATGATGATCGGAATGCCGATCGCGTCGTTGATCGCCTTGAAGTGCTGATACATCCCTTCCTGGGTCGGCTTGTTGTAGTACGGCGTCACCACCAGCACGGCATCGGCGCCGGCCTTCTCGGCGTGAACTGGCAAGGTCGACGGCTTCGCTGCGTCGAGTTCGAGCCCGCGCCGGCGATGACGGGCACGCGTCCCTTGGCCTCATCGATGCACCATCTCGACCACCCGCTTGATGCTCGTCATGGCTCAGCGGTCGGGCTTTCGCCGGTGGTGCCGACCGGAACGAGACCGTGGTGCCCTCGCTCGATCTGCCAGCTCACGAGCCCGCGGAAGGCCGCCTCGTCGAGCGAGCCGTTCTTGAATGGCGTGACCAAGGCGGTGAACGATCCCCGGAACTTCGTCTTGGCTGCCATGGACTTCCTCCGAACGCTTAAGCGGCGCCAGCCGAGAACTGGACTTCAACTCATATCGGGTCTGGCGATCAGGCGAAAGGTGCGCCGTATCGGCGCTAGCGCTTTGTTTCGACGCGCTTTTCTCGGTTCTGGCCGACCGCTGCTCTGACAAGGCGCACAGCCGCGATTTTGCCGCGGTGATGGCGCAAACAGGTTCGGCGCGACGTTTTAGCATTTTGTCCACATATTCAATCAAATAGACCTAAGGCTTGAGCGATTGAATGATTCGCCGCCGCAGAGGAAAGCCGTGATCCCTTCCGCCCGCGCAGCCGCATTGCGATCGACCGCACTGGCCACGAGCCTGGCGCTGGCCGTCGGACTGTCGCGTTCCGCTGGATGCCTGGGCCAAGCCGAAGGTTCCACTGCCGAAGCCGCGGCCGATCGCCCGCAACGTCGTTCCAAGACGCACGCGCAGTCGCGCCAGCACCGACCGCGCGTCCCGCCAGCAATGCGGCGCCCTGCCGGCGGCTGCCGCCGCCCGCTCCGGCGCCGCCGGCTCTGGCGCCGGCGACCCGCCAGCATGCCGCCTTGCCGCCGCCGCGCAAGCCGGTGGCGCCGGCGGCGGTAGCCGCGACGTCCTCGACCTCGCAGGCCGACAAGGACGCGCTGGAAAACGTCATCGAGCTGGTGCGCAAGCGCAAGCCCGGCGGACGCCACGCAGGCGCAGGCCGCGATCTCGGATCCGGTCGCCCGCAAAGCTCGCGGAATGGCTGATCCTGCGCAGCGACAACAATGGCGCCTCGCGTCGAGCGCTATCGCGCCTTCGTCTCGGCCAATCCGAGCTGGCCGTCGCAGACCTTCCTGCGCCGGCGCATCGAGGCAGCGCTGTGGGACGACCGCCGCGACGACGCTACGGTGTGGTCGTGGTTCGAAAACAGATCGCCGATCTCGGCCAAGGGCAAGTTCGCGCTGGCGAAGGTGATGATCGCGCGCGGCGACCGCGCCAATGCCGAACGGCTGGTGCGCGAGGCCTGGCGCAACGATCGGCGATGTCGGAAGACACCGAGAGCGCGGCGCTCGATCTGTTCGGCGCGCTGCTGACGGCGGGCGACCACAAGGCGCGGATGGACACGCCTGCTCTACGGCACCGAGCAGGAAGCCGGCGGCATGCGCGCCGCCAAGCGGCTCGGTTCGGGTCATGTCGCGCTGGCCAAGGCGCGCATCGCGGCCAACAGAAGGCGCCAACCTCAGGGCGCTGCTCGATGCGGTGCCGCGCGAACTGCACAGCGACCCCGGCTATCATCTTCGCCAGGATCCAGTTGCTGCGCCGCGACGAGAAATTCGCCGAGGCCGCGCAGCTCATGCTGGCGCGCGCCGAAGGATCCGAACCGCCTGCACAATCTCGACGAATGGTGGATCGAGCGGCGCCTGCTGGCGCGCAAGATGCTCGACGTCGGCGAACACCGCACCGCCTATCTGATCGCGCGCGACGCAGCACTTCCCGCGCGCGACATCTACAAGACCGAGCAGGAATTCACCGCGGGCTGGATCGCGCTGCGCTTCCTGAAAGATCCGGCGGTCGCCGCCCAGCATTTTGCGCGCATCGGCGTCGGCAGCGTCAACCCGACCGCGCTGGCGCGCGCCGGCTATTGGCAGGGCCGCGCGGCGGAAGCCGCCGGCCGCGCCACAGGAGGCCCGCGCCGCCTATCGCCGGGCGGCCGAGCAATCGACCAGCTATTACGGCCAGCTGGCGCGCGCCAAACTCGGACTGCCGCAGATCGAATTGAACGGCGCCCCGCGCGGCCGCGGCCGCGGGTCGAGCGGCTGGAGATCGTCCGCGCCGTGCAACTGCTCTATGAACTCGACGAGCGCGAGATCGCGATCCCGATCTTCGCCGACATGGGCGAGAATGGCGATCCCGATGCGCTGGTCGGGCTCGGCGAACTGACCTCGCGCTATAGCGACGCCCGCGGCATGCTGCTGATGGGCAAGGCCGCGCTCAATCGCGGGCTGCCGTTCGACCACTACGCCTATCCCGTCAACGGCATCCCGCTCGTTCAAGCCGATCGGGCCGGAGGTCGAGCAGAGCATCGTCTACGCGATCGCCCGGCAGGAAAGCGCCGTTCAATCCGGCCGTGGTCTCGCCGGCGCAGGCCTACGGGCTGATGCAGGTGACGCCGGATGCCGGCCGCTATGTCTGCAAGCGGGCACGGCGTCAGCTTCGACCTCAGCCGGATGAAGACCGACTCGGTCTACAACGCCACGCTTGGCGCCGCCGAACTCGGCGGGCTGCTCGAGGACTACCGCGGCTCCTACATCCTGACCTTCGCCGGCCTACAATGCCGGCCGCGGCAGCGTCAAGAAATGGATCGAGCGCTATGGCGATCCGCGCGATCCCAAGGTCGACGCGGTCGACTGGGTCGAACAGATCCCGTTCTCCGAGACGCGCAACTACGTGCAGCGGATCATGGAGAATTTGCAGGTCTATCGCGCGCGGTTCGGCGGCGGGACCAGGCTGCAGATCGAAGCCGACCTGCACCGCGGCGCCAGCGGTCGAATAAGCCGGGCCTGACAGCTGGACGCGGCTGCGCCGCATTCGCGCGTCCACGGGCCGCACCGCAGGCCCTCCACGCATTCTTCTCCGGCCGGTAACGCCCGCCGACGCGAAGCAGGCTGGGCCGCGGCTGCCCCGATAAGCGTCCGGGCAGAGAAACCCCCGGCGGCTTCCTGCCGGGGGTCTTCCAGATCTTAGGCTAGACGAACTGGCTTACCAGTTGCGCTGAGCGCGGACCAGCAGGTTGAAGCTGTCCTGATCCTGCAGCTCGTACAGCGGTACCCGGCTTGGCGACTGCCAAGGCGGCCGGGAGGGTGACCACGCCCGAAGTACTTCTGGGTCGAGCCGGGTATAGGTCAGGTCACGCCGAGAAGGTCAGGTTCTTGACCGGGGTCCAGCGGGTGATGATACCACGCCTGGGCGATGTTGAAGTCGGGGTTGCAGCCAGCACCATACCAGCGGCCAGCAGCCAGCAAGCCGCGAGTCGGCGCAGATCGCAGTGCGGCCGAGGTCGCCGTACCTGACCTGAGCGTAAGCACCGTAGATGCCAGTGTTCCAGTAGGGATCCCAGTTATGGGTGTAGCCGCCGCGGAAGCCCCAGGTCCTGACGTTCTCAAGCCCGGTGCCGTTCGCGCACCGAAGTGCCCGTGTAGATCTGCATCCGGAGCGTTCGCGAAAAGCCGATGCTCTGGTAGGCGTCCAGCAGGTTGGTTCCGCCGAACATCGAGTAGTTGACGGCGGCCAGGTCTCTGCAGGTTGTAGCGGGTCGCACCGTCCGGTGTAGACGCGCCTGCAAGTTGATCACGTCGCCCACACCGGTCGGGATGTTCTTGATCGACAAGGCACCCTGAACAGCCCAGCCCCACTTGTCGTCGGGATGACCGGTCAGGTCTCGGTAGCGCCATAATAGCCAGCGTGGTTGTTATGAGCAGCAACCGACAACTGGAACAGACCCCAAGCCTGGTCGACCTGCAGCATGCCGATCGATGTCGGGAGCGCGCGTGCCGCCGATGTTGTTGACGCCGTATGCACCAGCCTGGCATGCCGGCACGCCGTAGCGCCCGATCAGGTTCATGATGCCAGCCTGCATAGTAGGCGATCGGGTCCTGCAGCCGACAATGGTGCCCGACACGCCGTTGCCGAACTGAGCGGTGTAGGTGAACTGGTTCACACCAGTGACCGTGCCGCTGCCGCCGACCGAGACCGTCGAAGTTGTTGGCCGGATAGTTGGTCCAGGGAGCGTCGAACTGCGGAAATCGCCTTACCCATCGTGAACCCGGCGAACTGGATGAACGCATAGTAGACGCCGACCGAGCCGCCAGCGATAGCGCCCGCGTCATTGTTCAGGGGTTGAGCCAACGCCGGCGACCGCCGCCGCTCGGAGTAGATGGTGCCGCCAACGTGCCAGCCGCGTTCCGGCGCATACTGACCCGTGGTCCAGGAGAAGGTCGCATCGAAGAAGCGTGCGGACCACGCCGTATTCGGTCGCGGTGCGCGTATCGATGGTCAAATCTTCACGAGAACGAGTGGTGTAAGTAGTTCGACAAGCGGTTGTGAGCGCCATCGACTGTCCGCGAGTACGCACCGTTGTACACGCGCTGGTGTTGAACGCGGTTTCAACGCGCAGATAACCACCCAGCTTGATGCAGGTGTCGGTGCCCGGAATGTAGTAGAAACCGGCACCATACAGGAGCAGATCCTCACGTACTCGACCGCTTTGGCCTTGACGGGAAGATCAGCTGCCTGTGCCCCGCCCATGGCGATCAGACCCGCCGCTGAGCCGAGGATAAGGCTCTTAACCATCTTCATGTTAAACCTCCAAGTTGCTCTGTAGGGAAGGTTCCGGATCCGCTGGGCTGAAACACCCTAAGGTTGGTTCCCTTGTCCCCAGAAACCCGCTTAGCCGCTTCGCGCTTTCGGACACTCCCGCATGAACGCGAGGGACTTAAGCGAACCACCTAACGGGACGACCTCGGGATGCCCCTCCGTCGCACCGATCACAATTACCGAGGACTTCTGCACACGCAACAAAGGAACTGCTCTCGAAACGCTGACGTCAGCCCGTTTTTGGAATTGTGTTGCACAAATAACACGCAGACGTGATCGAGCTTTCTCCGTAAGCACTTTGTTTTGCATAAAAGATTTTCGCCTAGGTTCCATTTGCCGCTGCAAATCGACGCGAGCGGCGACCGGCACTCGGGCTTTCCACTCGCACGAGCGACTCGATCGCGTCGAATCGCGAGGCGGAATCGGCGTTCGCGTGCACGACAAAAGCGAATACCTGCGCGTGATCCGATCAAGGCACCACGGCGATCGCATGTTGTCCGGCTCTGGATCGGAACGCGACACTGCGGCAACGTCGGGAAATGCAGAAAACCCTTGTTTTGCGGGCATAACTTGCATCGCGCGATCGCTCGAGAACAACGTTCGATGCGCGATGCGATTGGATTCGGGCACACACGCGCGCGATGCGTTCGACTGAAAAACCGCGCGTCACGACCTTTATATATGCGCGCGTGACAAGACGCGCCGCTGCGCTGCTGGCATGTCGCGATCCCGCGCTGATTGAGCGCGTTGCGCGCTGTCGCTTTTGGAGCACGCAGCGAAACGGGCGTCGCGTCGCGCTTCAATCGCGGGCCACGGCTGCGTTCCTGGCCGCCTGCTTCAAATCATTTGAATCTGTCGCTTGCGGCTCGCCCTTGCGTCGGGCATATCGGCCTTAACGGAGACGTGGCCGAGTGGCTGAAGGCGGCGGTTTGCTAAACCGTTATAGGGTTGTAAAGCCCTATCGAGGGTTCGAATCCCTCCGGCTCCCGCCACCTCGCCCTTCGTCGGGCTTCGCTGCGGCGCGCGCGGAGAGGCCGAAAGGCGGAGGTGTCTCCGCGGATAGCGCCGCCAGCAGCGACAGGCGACTGCCGCGGTGCGGTATCGCATCCACCTCGACATTGAAAATCGGCGACGTTTATACGGCTTCGACGAGACGACCTGTGGGCCGTCGGCCAGAGTCGCCATGAGCAAGGACATCGTGGTTTCCGCAACGGCCAGCGAATCTGTCCGGATGGTCCTGCGCTCGTGCTGTCGGCGGCGGCAGACGCTGCCGGTCCATCGCGGTTCGCCGGACTTGGGCGACTTTTCCAGCCGGGCCCCGGACTTGGTCCGGGATGCGACGAAGCGGTTCAAGCAGGACTGAACAGATAAGGCGATCGAGGCAGGCCCCAAGGACGCCACCGTCCCGCTTCCATCGGTACGGAAACGGCTTCTAGTGCGCGGTCGATCCAGGCGCGGGCTTCGCGCTGGGCGGTGGCGATCTCGATATCGCTCATCTGCTCGGCGACCTCGCGGCGGAGCAAGATCGCATCCACGCGGCCTTTCAGCGCGGCGAGATTGAACCATTTATGCGCGGCAACCAGATTGACGACGCCGGAACGGCCGCTCGCCCAGTACAGGCCGCGCTCGAACAGCACGTCCGGGATCGCGGTCTCCGCCACCGGCATGGCCGTATCCAGATCGAAGTGTGCCTGAAACATCTGTAGCTCCCCTTTGTTATTGTTGGCCGGAGTGCGGCCCCTGCCCGATCTGCTTGACTTCCTGTTGTATCCCAGCGCGCGGTCAGCAAAAGTGGGAACCGGTTTTGCGTCCGATCGCGCGCCTCCTTATGAAGAGCGCATGATCTGATCGCCAAACCGCCCACACTTTGGCGGATCATGCGCTTGCCGTTTGCCGGCTTGTTGGGGTTGATATGACCGCTAAAATTTGAAGAGCAGTTTAAGGTGTCGCGATGAACGGGATGTAAACGTGCGATCGAAAGGTCTTGGTAGGAAATCAAGGAAAATGCCCGCGCCGCAGCGGTTTCTGTCGATTCGTGAAAATCGGTTTACCGTTGCGTTTCGCGAAGCGATAACCATTGGCGCAAGGTTCGCATCAAAGAGCACGCAATCTCCAGGCGTCGCGGCGACGCGACAATCCCTGACGATCCTCCAAAGCGGCAGATCTTCGTCCGGCATTATCGTTGGCGGGCGCACTGCGCCGGTCCGGCAGCGGATCGAGTACGCGTAAAAATCCCCGGCCCAGCTGGCCGTGGACGATCCGAACGACAATGCATGGGGAATGAAAACGCCGGGCACGTCCCCCCGGCTGAGTGGAACGAGGGCGTCGGCGAACACGTCAGGACCAGATCTCGACCGGGCCTTGGACTTAACCTTGGCCGGTGAAATTGCGGAGCCTATGGCGGGGCTACCGTGACGAGCGGCGTCTGCTCCGGTGCGAGCGAAGGCCGCAGCAACACGGACACGAGGAGCGACGCCCCAGGCGGCGCCACCCATTCCCGCCCTCGTCGGCCTCGCCCCGCCGTCTGGAAGTCGGCGACGGCCACCAGGCCCTCGGGCGCACCTCGGAACGCGCCTCGTCGAGCAGGTAACGATTCGTCGAATCGAGGGAGTCGAACCAACGAACCTCATGCGTAGGTTCGATCGGCTCGCTCCTCGGGCATCGCCCGTAGGATACGGCCACCATCGAGGCGCTCCAGGAGCCGTCCGTGCCGACCCCGCCCTTCAACAAGGTGCTCGTCGCCAACCGAGGCGAGATCGCGATCCGCGTGATGCGAACGTGTCGCGAGGCTCGACGTCGCGACCGTCGCCGTCTACTCCGAGCTCGACCGCGACGCCGCCACGTGCGCTACGCCGACGAGGCATACGCGCTCGGCGGTCAGACCGCGGCCGAGAGCTACCTCAACACCGGCGCGATCCTCGACGTGATCGCGCGCAGCGGCGCCGAGGCCGTGCATCCCGGGTACGGCTTCTTCGCCGAGAACGCCGACTTCGCCCGCGCTGATCACCGATCGGGACGTCACGTGGATCGGGCCGCCGCCGGAGCGCGATCGAGATCATGGGCGACAAGATCTCGGCGCGCACGGCGGCCGCAGCGCGCCGGAGTCGAGGCCGTGCCCGGCACGCTCGAGCCGATCACGAGCGCCGACCAGGTCGTCGCGTTCGGCGAGCAGCACGGCTGGCCGGTCGCGATCAAGGCCGCGTTCGGCGGCGGCGGGCCGGGGCATGAAGGTCGTCGACGGCCCCGACGAGGCCCAGTCGGCGCTCGACTCGGCCGCGCGCGAGGCGCAGGCGTACTTCGGCCGGCCCGAGACGCTACCTCGAGCGGTACCTCACCCGGCCCCGCCACATCGAGATGCAGGTGTTCGCCGACACGCAGGGCAACGCCGTGTGGCTCGGCGAGCGCGACTGCTCGACGCAGCGCCGCCACCAGAAGCTCATCGAGGAGACGCCGGCGCCGGGCGCTCGCCGACGACATGCGCCGGCAATGGGCGAAGCGGCGGTGAAGGTGGCCAAGGCGTGCGGCTACGTGAACGCCGGCACCGTCGAGTGCCTGTACCAGGACGGCGACTTCTGGTTCCTCGAGATGAACACGCGGCTCCAGGTCGAGCACTGCGTCACCGAGATGGTCACCTGGCTCGACCTCGTCGCCGAGCAGCTGCGGGTGGCGGCCGGCGAGCCGCTCTCGTTCACGCCAGGACGACGATCGAGCGCCGCGGCCACTCCATCGAGTGCCGCATCAACGCCGAGGACCCGGCGAAGAACTTCCTCCCGTCGCCGGGCACGATCACCCGGCTGCCGTGCCCAGCGGTCCCGGCGTGCGCTGGGACGGCGGGTACGACGAGGGCGACACGATCTCCCAGTTCTACGACAACCTGATCGGCAAGCTCGTGGTGTGGGGCGCCGACCGCGAGGCGGCGGCACGCAGGATGCTCCGGGCCCTGCGGGAGCTCGAGATCGACGGCGTGCGCACGACCGTGCCCGCCGACGTCGCCCTGCTCGACCACCCCGACTTCGTCGCCGGCAACCACTCGACGAGATGGCTCGAGGAGGAGGTCGATCCGGCCTCGCTCAGCGGCCGCCGCGTCAGCCGGCCCCGGTCTCGCCGGGTCCCGACGCCGCAGCCGAGGGCGTTCCGCTCGAGGAGCGCACGATCCCGGTCGAGGTCGACGGCAAGCGCTTCTCCGTCCGGGTGTGGCTGCCGGAGACGCCCGCCGCCGGGGACGCCGCAGGCGGGCGGCGCGGCGGCGGCGGCAGGGTCAGCAAGCCGCGACTGGCCGCCGGCGGAGGCGGGGCGGGGACGGCACCGTCAGCGCGCCGATGCAGGGCACGATCGTGAAGGTGCTCGTCGGCGCAGGACGACGCGGTCGAGCCCGGCCAGGCGCGTGCTCGTGCTCGAGGCGATGAAGATGGAGAACCACATCAACGCCGAGCGGGGCGGGCACCGTGAAGGAGGTCCGCGTCGCGGCCGGTGACACGGTGGGCACCGGCGACGTGCTGATCGTCATCGAGTAGATCCCGGCCCGTGGGACGCCGCTCTTCCAGGTGGACGCCTTCGCGCCGAGCCCCTTCACCGGCAACCCGGCCGCGGTGTGCCTGCTCGGCGCGCCGGCCGACCCGGCCTGGATGCAGGCGGTGGCGGCCGAGATGAACCTGTCCGAGACCGCGTTCGTCCACGCGCTCGACGGCGAGGCCAGGCGCTTCCGTCTGCGGTGGTTCACGCCGACGGGTCGAAGTCGACCTGTGCGGTCACGCGACCTTGGCAAGCGCACACGTCCTCTGGGAGACGCGCCGCCTGCCGGCGGAGGTCGCAGCACGTTCCGAGACGCGCAGCGGCGTGCTCACCGCCACCAGAGCCGGCGACGATGTGGCGCTGGACTTCCCCGCCGACCCAGTCGCAGGGGCCGGAGCCCGACCGTGACCTCCTCGAGGCGATCGGCCTGCCCGACGCGGTGCGCGTCAACCGGGCGCATCGGCTGGGTGCTGGAGGTCCCCGACGAGCGCGCGTCGCGCGACGCTCGTCCCGACTTCACCCGGCTGGCCGAGTTCGATCTCGCCGTAGCTCACCGCACGCCGACGACGCCGCCCTACGACTTCGTCTCGCGCTGCTTCGGCCCGAAGTTCGGCATCGACGAGGACCCGGTGACCGGCTCGGCGCACTGCGCGCTCGGCCCCACTGGGCGGAGCGACTCGGGAAGAACGAGCTGACCGGCTACCAGGCGTCGGCGCGCGGCGGCGTCGTGCGGGTGACGGTCGACGGCGATCGCACCGTTCTCGGCGGTCGCGCGTGACCGTCATGCGCGGCGAGCTGGTGTAGCTCAGCCCTTACGGCGCGGCTTCGGCCAGCGACTCCGGACAGAGTGGGGTGAACGAGCAGCGAGTCGACTGATGTCGCTGACCGTGAGCCCGTTGGTGACGGCGACCGCGATCACGCTGATGAGCTCGGCGGCGTTGCGCCCGACGATCGAACCGCCGAGCACGACGCCCGTCGCCGGGTCCGAGAGGATCTTCACGAAGCCCGCGGGTCGCCGTTGATGTGCGCCTTGGCGTTCGACGGAGAACGGCACCTTCGTGACGCGGATCTTCCTGCCCAACGACGAACGCCTCGGCCTCGGCCAGCCCGACCTCGGCGATCTCGGGATCGGTGAAGATCGCCTGGCGCCGCCTTGTCGTAGTCGAGGTGACGGTGCGGACGGTTGTGCAGGCCCATCACGTGCTCGGCGATCTTGCGGCCCTGCATGGCCGCCGACCGACGACAGCGGCAGCTTCCCGGAGACGTCGCCGGCGGCGTAGATGTGCTCGACGTTCGAACGGCAGTGGTGGTCGATCGGGATGTAGCCGCCGCGGTCGATCATCGACTCCCGCCTCGTCGAGCCCGAGGTCCTCGCTGTTCGGGATCGACCCGACGGTCAGGACGCGCGTGCGACCCGTCCACGACCCGGCCGTCGTCGCAGTGCGACGCACGACCGTCGTCGCCGAGGCGCTCGATGCCGGTCGCCGCGCGCCCTTGAGCAGCGTGACGCCCCGGCGCAGGAACTCGTCCTCGAGCGCCGCGGCGACCTCGGGGTCCTTGAGCGGGAGCACCTGCTGGCGGGAGACGAGCAGCGTCACCTTCGAGCCGAGCGGCGTCGAACATGTGCGATGAACTCGACGCCCGTGACACCCGAAGCCGATCACCACCATGTGCTCCGGCAGCTCGGGAGGCGGGTACGCCTGGCGGGTCGTGAGCACCCGCTCGCCGTCGACGGTAGCGAACTCGGGTACCCGGGGTCGGGAGCCGGTGGCGACCACGATGAAGTCGGCTTCGAGCTCCTCGATGCCGCGAGCGGTCTCGACCACCACCTCGTGCGGCCCCTTGAGCCGCCCGGTGCCGCGGAGGAGCCGGACCCTCTGCGACTCGAGCAGTTGCACGATCGACTCGTGCAGGCGCTGCTCGATCGACGAGACCCGCTCGCGCAGCGCGTCCAGGTCGACGCCGCCCTCGGCCTGCAGACCCATCACGTGGCTGCGGGCGAGCTCGGCGAGCTCGCCGCCGGTTGCGATCATCGCCTTGGAGGGATGCAGTCCCACAGATGGGCCGCTCCGGCGATGACGTCGCGCTCGACGAGCGTCACGTCCGCGCCCAGCGTGGCTGCGACCGTCGCGCACGTGTTGCCGGCGGGGCCACCGCCGAGGATCGCGAAGCCGTACTCCGGAGATGCGAGTCACGCACCCAGGTTACGGCACGCCCCTAGCCTGAGCTTCCGTGCCGGAGCTGCGGCGTGACGAGCTGAGCGGTTGTTGGGTGCTCCTCGCACCCGGGCGCGGCGCGCCGCACACGTTCCCGGCGTCCAGTGGTGACGCTCGGACGGCGCCGGCGGACTGCCCGTTCTGTCCCGGCAACGAGCAGATGACGCCGCCCGAGGTGTACCGCACGGGCGGCGGCGCCCGACACGCCGGGATGGCGCATGGCGTCGTGCCGAACCTCTATCCCATCGTCGGCGGCCACGAGGCCGGACCGGGCTGCGACGGCGCGCACGAAGTCGTCGTGCTCTCCCCGCGCATGAAGCCTCGTTCGCCCGGCTCGACGAGCAACAGGCGAGCCGACGGTGCTCACCGTCCTCCGAGATCGTGCTCCGTCATCATCTCGCCGCCGGTCGGGCCTTCGTGCAGGTCGTGATCAACCACGGCGTCGCCGCCGGCGCCTCGATCGAGCATCCGCACGCGCAGATCGTGGCGCTCGATCTGGTGCCGCCGGCCGGTCGCGCAGGCGGTCGAACGGTTCGAGGACGCGGGTCACCGACCTGGTCATCGCCGACATCGACCGGGCTGGGGACGGCCTTCGCCTCGTCGACGGGCCGGTCGCGGCCTGGTGTCCTGCGGCCGGGGAGCGCGCCGTACGAGCTGCGCCTCGCGCTTCCGCTCCCCGGATCACGCTTCGACGAAGCCGGCGACGGCGACATGCGAGCCCTCGCCGGACGCGACCCGTTCGGCACTGGCGCGCCTCGCCGCCGCCACGGGCGACGCGCCGTACAACCTGTCGTCCACACCGCCCCGCCCGGCGCGCGACGAGTCGTTTCACTGGTACGTCGAGGTCCAGGCCCGGCTGGCGATCGTCGCCGGGTTCGAGCAGGGCACCGGCATCCTCGTGAACACCGTCCCGCCCGAGCTCGCGGCAATGGAGCTGCGCACAGGCCGGCAGCCAAGCGCCCCAGCTACCGGCCGACGAACTTCGCCTTGCCCGGCCCGTGCTCGAGGAAGCTGCGGACGCCGGTGTCGGCGTCCTCGGTGCCGAACACCTCGGCGGAACGCCTCGGTCTCGAGGTCGAGCCCGTCGTCGAGGCGGCCGTCGAGGCCGCCGTCGATGACGATCTTCGCCACGCCCATGGCGACGACCGCCCCCGACGAACGACGCCGCCCACGCCAACGCAGCGTCCTCGAGCTCGGCGGCGGGGACGACCGCGATCGACGAGCCCGATGGCGAGAGCCTCGTCCGCCTTGACCTGCCGCCCGCTCCAGATGAGCTCTTTCGCCCGCGCTCGGCCCGACGAGCCGTGGCAGTCGCTGTGTCGCCCCTCGCCGGGCATCACGCCGAGCAGCGTCTCGGGCTGCCCTGACGCGCAGTTGTCGGCGGCGATGCGCAGATCGCACGCCAGCGCCAGCTCGAGGCCGCCGCCGAGCGCGACCCCGTTGATCGCCGCGATGACCGGCCGCGGATCTCTACCGAGGGCGCCGTACAGCAGCCCGAAACCGCGCGCTGATGGCGCGCCTCGGTCGGGCCTCCGAACTCGCTGATGTCGGCCCCGGCCAGCAATGCCTTCGTGCCTGCCGAGCACGACGACGGTCTTCACGTCGAGTCGTCGGCAAGCGTCGCGGGCAGAGGCGGCGACCTCGTCGAGCACGGCCCCTGACAGCGCGCTTGAGCGGCGGCCGGTCGATGCGGAGGACAGCGATGCCGTCGTCGCGGCGGTCGGTACAGACACCGTCGGGCATGACGTCTCCCGTTGACGAGGTCGTGACTCGGTCTTCGACTAGCTGGGGCGTGCGAACAGCACCTCGCCGCCGATCGGGCGGAACCCGGCGGACAGCAGGGCGCGCACCGACGCCACGTTCCCGGGGCGACCTGGGCGAAGATCGCCCGCCCGTCGGGGAACGAAGGTCCGCGCCGCCAGCGCCAGCTCGGCGCCCGAGGCCGCGATGGCGAGCGGCAGGCTCGACCTCGAAAGGCGCACTCCAGGCGCTCCGGCCAGGCCCCGGCCGACGACGAGCACGCCGAGCTCACTCGGGATCCGTGAAGACCGCGCAGGTCGCGCGGTACCGGGCGGCGCTGCCGCACCGCGGTCGTGATCACCGAGATCGTCGCGACCGCGGAGCTCCCGAGGTCGGCGTGGTCGGCGGGAGGAGCGGCCATCACGAGGTCACGGCTCCCGGGTTTGGTCGCCGCAGCCGTTGCGCCAGCCACAGCTGGAACGACGGGTGGGTCCAGGCCGAGAGCTCGCCGGTCGGCAGCGCGTGCTCAGCACATCGTCGGCGGGCACGTCCGCCGCCACCACGGAGTGGGCGGTGAAGTCCGAACGATGGCGTCGGCGGACCCGCCGGAGTGCACGGCATCACCTCGACGAAGCCGTCGGGCGGCGGATGGCCGCCGTGCGCCGCGGCAGCATCACCGCAAGGAAGCGCTCGGTCACCTCGGGCAGGTTAGATCTGCAGCAGCTCGTCGGCGGCGGCGTACGGGTCGCAGCTCCGCGCCGCGACCTTCTCCACCAACACGGTCGAAACGCTCGCCGCTGCACGCTCGTCAGCGCCGGCCCGCAGCCGCTCGTGCACGATCGCGCCGGAACTCTTCGGCAGCCGCGGCGCCGCGGCGGCGATCGAGCCGCCCGTCGGCCTCGAGGAAGGCACGATGCGTCGAGGATCGCCTGCCAGAGGTCGTCGATCCCCCGGCTGTCGGTCGCGACGGTCGTCGACTGATCGGCGGCCGCCAGTCGTGTCCCCGCCAGCTCGAGCATCACGCTGCAGGTCGCGCACGGTCGTCGGCCGCGCCCTGCGGTCGGCCTTGTTCACGACGAGCACGTCGGCGATCTCGAGCAGGCCCGGCCTTGCTCGCCTGCACCTCGTCGCCCCACCCGGGTTCACGACGACGACCGTCGTGTCGGCCGCGCCGCGCGACCTCGACCTCGACCTGCCCGACGCCGACCGTCTCGACGATGATCCACGGCGTGCCCGACGGCGTCGAGCACGCGCACGGCCTGCGGCGTCGCCAGCGCGAGCCCGCCGAGGTGACCGCGCGTGCCATCGAGCGGATGAACACGCCGGCGTCGGTGGCGTGGTCACTGCATGCGGCACGCGGTCGCCGAGGATCGCGCCGCCGCTGAACGGGCTGGTCGGATCGACCGCGAGCACGCCGACGCTCGTATCCTCGGCGCGCGATGCGCGATCGACGAGCTGGTCGGTGAGCGTCGACTTCCCGAGCGCCGGCGCGCCGGTCATCCCGACCGACCACGCTCGCCCGGTGCTGCAGGTACAAGCGGCGCACGACCCAGTGCGCGTCGTCGCCGCCGGCTCGACGAGCGAGATCAGCTTGGCGATCGCGGCTCGGTCGCCGCGAGCGCGCTCGACGCGCATCGACGTTCGGCGGGCGGGTTGTCCGCAGGCTACTGCCGCTATCTCGGCGACGACCTCGGTGACGCCCGGGACGCGGTCCATGATGATCCGCTCGACGCCGGCCTTGAGGTCATCATCGACACCGGGCACGTGCCGCACGCACCCACGAGCGGTGACGTGGACGACGCCGTCGGCGTCGATGCCGCTTGAAGACGATGTCGCCGCCGTCGCTCTGGAGCGCGGGGCGGATGCGCGTCGATCGCCTCGAGGACTGCCGGCTTCCGGTCGTCGGTGTCGGTCTCAGTGGTGCATGCGCGTGCTTCCGCTCGTGTGGGTCGGACGTGCCCGGCACTGTCCAGACACCCTAGTGTCGCCGACGGACCGTGTCCCGACCCCGCTCGGACGTCGGCGCCGAGCGCCCGCAGCGTGGCCGGCGAGGTCGGGGTAGCCGCGGTCGACGTGGTACGGGTCGAGGACCACGGTCTCGCCCTCGGCGGCGAGCCCGGCGAGCACCAGCGCGGCGCCGGCCGCACGTCCGAGCGCCGCACCGGCGCAGCCGAGAGGCGGTCGACGCCGCGGACGACCGCGTGGCGACCCTCGTGTGCGGACGTCGGCGCCCATGCGGTCGAGCTCGTCGACGAACCCGAGCCGGTTGTCGAACACGTTCTCGGTGACGATGGCGGTGCCGTCGGCGGTCGGCGAGCAGCGCCACCGACGAGCGGCATGAAGTCGGTGGCGAAGCCCGGGATACGGCAGCGTCGCGACGTCGACCGCTGCAGCCGCTCGTCGGCGCGGGCCCAGAGACCGTCGGGCGTCGGCGAGCACGTCTGCAGGCCCATCTCGCGCGAGCTTCGAGCACCACCGTCTCGACGTGGTCGAGCGCGCGCCCGACGAGCGTCGACCTCGCCGCCCGGCGATGCCGCACGCCATCAGCAGCGTGCCCGTCTTCGATGCGGTCGCCCATGATCTCGTGTCTCGACCGGGGTCGAGTCGCTCGACGCCCTCGACCTCGATCGTCGACGATGCCGGCGCCGTCGATCTCGCGCGCCCATGCGGTTGAGCAAGGTCGGCGAGGTCGGTGATCTCCGGCTCGCGCGCCGCGTTCTCGATCACGGTCGTGCCCTTCGGCCAGCACCGCGGCCGTGAGCAGGTTCTCGGTGGCGCCGACGCTCGGGAACTCGAGCACGACTGCGCGCCGTACAGCGGTCTGGCACGCGCCTCGATGAAGCCGTGCACGACCTCGAGCTCGGCGCCCATCGCCTCGAGCCCGCGGAAGTGCATGTCGAGCTTGCGGCTGCCCGATGTTGTCGCCGCCGGGCATCGCGACGCGCGCTCGCCGCACGCGCGCGAGCAGCGGTCCGAGCACGTTGATCGAGGCGCGCATGCGTGTCACGAGCTCGTGCGGCGCCTCGGGAGTGAGCGGCCCGGTGGCGTCGATCGCGAGCTCGTTCTCGCCCGTCCATCGCGGTGCCGGCGCCGATGGCGCGCATCACGTCGAGCATCGCGCCGAGGTCGAGCACCGGATGCGGAGTTGCGAGAGCACCGTCACGCCGGGCGCGAGCAACGCCGCCGCCATCTGCTTGAGCCCGGCGTTCTTGGTGGCGCCGCACTTGCGCGCACGGTGCCCGACAGCGGACCGGGTGGCCCGGACGACGAAGGCGTCCAGCACTTCGGGCCCTAGCGGCGCTGGTAGCTCGGCGCCCGCTGCTCGACGGGCGCGGCGAGCGCTTCCCTTTCATGTCGTCCGAAAGCGGAGGCAGACGGCCTGGCCCTCGGCTTCGATGCGCAGCCCGTCGCGCGCCGGGACGGTGCCGGCGACGTTGACCGCTCAGCTTGGCGCCCTCGACGGCGAGCGGCGGCTGCGCAGCGATGGCGGTCGGCGAAGGTCGCTGAACGGTGGGCTCGAAGCTCGGCGTCCGGGACGAGCCAAGTTGGGTCAGCCCGATGCGGTGGCACGCCTCGTCGGCGTCGATCTGGCTCTGCAGTGAAGATGAGCTCCTTGGCCTTCGCCAAAGCGCCGACCGCGCGTGGGAGCCGCCGAGTGCCGCCGAGGTCGGGGAGGATGCCGTACTTGAACTCGAGCGAGACCCGCCTTCGTTCCCTCGGCGAACACTGCGCGCAGGTCGCACGCCGGCGCGAGCTGGAGCCCGGCACCGAAGCGCGTAACCGCGCGCGGCGGCGATCATCGCGTACGGCGCCTCCTCGAGCCACGTGTACGAGTCCTGGGTCTGCATGATCTGCGTCGACGGCGGGATCGTCATGGCGGCGCGGGGCGCGCGATCCGTCTCCAGCGTGTCGCCGTCGAGGGGTGTCGCCGGCGAACCGACGTGTCGATACCGCTCGAGAAACGCGCAGCCCTCGCCGATGACGACGAGTGCCCGCAGCTCCGTGTCGTGACGCGGCTCCTCGCCGATCTCGCGCAGCTCGCGCCACATCTCGGGCGTGAGCGCGTTCAGCCGATCGGACGGGAGGCCGGAGCCATCCGACAAATCCGTCGCGCTCAAATTCAGGTGGCGTACGCCATGGCGATGCAGGCTACCGCTCGGCTGCGCCGGGTCGGAGAAGCTCAGCTGGCGATGATCCTCGTGCGTGCCCGTGATCGGCTGGGCGACGGCCAGCGCCACGATTGGAACGGGCTGCATGAAGCCGGGCACCAGCCGAGGCTCGACCGGCCGCAGGTCAGCCATCGGACACGAACTCCGGCCATGTCGGCGCCGGCCAAGATCTCGCGGGCTCAGCGACGTCACACAGCTGCGACACCAGGTTCACCGGACCGCCGATGTAGTCGCCTTCAGAGAGGGATCACGTCGCCGCCGGAGAACCCGGCCCCGGATGGGCAGAGGTCGACCGCGTCCGGCGCGCTGGCCGGCGCGAGGGCGCGGCCGCCAGCGCAGGGCCGTCGGTGCTGACAGACATGGCCCCGTCACCGAGCCACTTCGCAACCCGCACACCGTGCTCGAACGATGTAACGCACGAGGAAGTACGGAAGCCGGTGAGGATGGAAACCGCTTCCTCGTCGCGTGCACCTCGGTGAAACGGGTGAAACCGCACAGGTCGACGAAGGCGAAGTAGCGACGAACTCGCATTCCTACAGTCTCGCAGGTGCAAGCGCCGGAACCTGAACAATAGAGCCCGGTTCACGGTCCATTCGCGCGAGTTCGCGGGTCAGAGAACTATTTCTCCCGGGTGTGACGCATGACCTCGCGAATACGCGCTGCCGCCTGTGGCCGACTCGTCATCGATCTCGGTGGACAGGCGAGCGAGCTTGAGCTGCTGACGGGGTACCTCGACTGGTACCGGTGGTCGTCGAGGAAAGTGGCCGACCTGTCGTTGCAAGACGGCAGCCGGATCATGACGCCGACGGGTCACAGGCCCGCTCGGGATCGTGAGAGCATCTGAGCGACGCCGAGCAGGCTGGTTCAGGGCGATTCGCGGGCGAGGAGATCGACACCGCGAGGGAGTGACGACGACCCCCTGGCCGCCTTCCGCATCGAGCCGGGCGAGACCGTGGCGGCGACCGTAAAAGCGCTCTACCGCCCGAGTCGACGGACCATTCACGACGGGTTACAGCCCGCAGCGTCGCTCGACGACGCCAGCGTGGGCGAGTCGCCGTTCCTACGGGCACGTCTCGTTGCGGTGGATCCTCGTGCACATGCTCGAGGAGACCGCCCGCCACGCCGGCCACCTCGACCTCATGCGAGCAGATCACGACGGCAGAACCGGCGACTAGAGACGGCGCGTCAGGCGCGCAGCGACTCACCCACTGCACCGAGACCTCGGCACCTCGGCGGCGACGTCTTCGACGGTACGGCCCGACGCCTTCTTCGGCCGTACCCGTGGTCGGCCGACTCGAGCCAGTGCATCGTGACGGGGCCCTTGATCGCCTTGACCGCGTCTACGTGAGCGCTTCCCGGCCGGCGAGCGAATCGCGCGTCCACTTCTGAACAGGCACGGCCTGGTCGCAGGAAGTGCTCGGCACCGGGGCTGGTCCTGCTTTCCAGGCATTAAACTGAATAGCCGAGCAGGAACGAGATTGCGCAGACCGGGTCTTCGTCAGCGCCGACGACGAGCGAGCAGTACCGGCCGCCCATCGACCGGCACTCCCAGCACGAGCTGCTCCGGCGGCAGCAGTGCGCGCGAGCTCGCCGGCGGCTTCGCGTGGCGGCGTCGAGGACGCCGCCCGGTCGATGACTTCCGCCCGCGTCGCGATACGGGTAGTTGAACCGGAGCGAAGGGACTTTCGCCGCCGCCAGCGTCGGCGACTCGGGCAACGTCGCCGTGTACGTATCCGGAGCCACGCCGTGCGCCAGGAGCACCACCCGGTCGGCGTCGCGCTTCGGACCAGCGTGAATCATTAGCTCATCATGCTCCTTTGTCGCCGCCTGCGGGAGGTACCCGCCCTCCCCGATAGGCTGCTCCTTCATGCGCCCGGATCAGCCGCGTCGCCTATCTGGTGTATCACCGGCAATCCGCACTTGCGGCGGGCAGGGCGTGTACAGCCTGCGACCTCAGCGCGCGAGCTGACGGCGCTCCCGGGCACCTGGTCACGGTGTTCGCAGGCCAGCCATGGCCCGGAGCTCGCCGACCCGCGCAGTAGCTCCGGAACGTGTCGCCGAGCCTCGACCTGTACCGACCCGGGAGAACCCGTTCCGGGTGCCGTGGCCGTGGCGAGTTCAAGCACCACGATCGACCTCGCAGGAGTTCGCGCATCATGTGCTCGGCCGGGCTTCCCGGAGCCGTACACGTTCAGCCTGCCGGGCGCTACGGCTGCTCGCGCCGCGCCGCGCCGAGTTCGACCTGATCCACGACAACCAGTGCCTCGGCACCGGCCTGCTCGGGATGATGGACGACGGCTGGCCGGTGCGTCGACGACGCTCCACCACCCGATCACCGTCGACCGCGACCTCGACCTCGAGCACGCCACGAGCGCCGTGGCGCGCGGTTCACCCTGCGCCGTTGGTACGGCGTTCCTCGAGCATGCAGATGACGGTGGCGCGCCAGCTGCCGCGACTCATCACCGTGTCGCGACAACTGCGAAGGCGACATCGTCGCCGCAGATGGGCGTGCGAGCCGACACGCTCACATCGGTGCCGGTCGGCGTCGACCCGCAGCATCTTCCGCCCGCTGCCCGCAGGTCGCGCGTCCGCGGCCGCCTCATGACGACCGCGAGCGCCGACGTCCCGATGAAGGGCTCTCGTCGCCGCTGCTCGAGGCGCTCGCGAAGGTGCGCACTGAGCGCGACGACGCGCACCTCGTGGTGATCGGCAAGCCCAGAAGGCGAGAGCAGGATCCCCGCCCTGATCGAGCGGCTCGGCCTCGAGCGAGCGCGGTCGAGTTCGTGCCGGCGTGACCACCGACGAGCGCATCGTCGAGCTGCTACGCCGAGGCCGAGATCGGCGGTCGGTGCCGTCGCTCTACGAGGGCTTCTCGCTACCGGCGATCGAGGCGATGGCGTGCGGCGTGCCCCATCGTGGCGACCGACCGGCGGCGCGCTTGCCCGGAGGTCGTCGGCACCGACGGCGAGACCGGCGCTGCTCGTGCCGCTCGGGCGACCCGCGCGCTCAGCCGCATCGCTGCTCGGGTGCTCGAGCGACGCCCGACCTGCGGCCGCAGCATCGGCGCGGCGGGCCGCGCCGGGTGCTCGACCGGTTCACCTGGCGCAAGACCGCCGAGGGCACGGTCGAGCAACTACCGCGAGCTGCTCGACGCGCGCGGCGGACGCGGCAGCGCTGATGCTGACCGGTCGACTTCGACCGGCTCGGCCTCGCGAGCGGGCGACCGCCTGCTCGACCTCGGCTGCGGCGGCGGCCGGCACGTTGCGCGCCAGCCGATGCGGCGGCGCGACGGTCGTCGCCCTCGACTTCCGACGCCGCCGAGCTCAAGGCGCGGCGGCAGTGCGCGCGGCGCGATGCTGGCGAGGCGGGCGAGCTCGCCGCACGGCGCCGGCCGGCGGCATGGTCAACGGCGACGCGCTGCGACCTGCCGTTCCCGGACGGCGTCGTTCGACCGCATCATCGTCGTCCGAGGTGCTCGAGCACCTCTGGGACGACGAGCGCGACGATCGCCGAGCTCGTCCGGGTGCTGCGGCCCGGCGGCCGCATGGCGGTCACCGTCCCGACCCGCTGGCCCGAGCGCGTCTGCTGGGCGCTCGACTACCGACTACCACGACACGCCCGGCGGCGCACGTCCGCATCTACCGCCAGCACGAGCTCGGAGGCGAAGCTCGAGCGGGCCGGGCTTGCGTCCTGCGGGCTCGCACCACGCCGCACGCGCCTGCACTCGCCGTACTGGTGGCTGAAGTGCGCGGTCGGGCGTCGACAACACCGGGCGCGCGGCCCGTGCGCAAGTACCACGACTTCCTCGTCGGTACCTGATCGACCGCAACCCCGATGGGCCGCCTCCTCGACCGGACGCTCAACCCGGTCCTGGGCAAGAGCCTCGTCGTCTATACGCAGAGGCTGCTGATGGACTGACACGTGCTGACCAACGTCGAGAGGCATCGTGACCGCCGCGCAAGCTTGCGGACACGGTCGACGCGATCGCGCACGATCCAGCTTCCCGGACGGCAACATCCCGTGGGTGCCGGGTGGCCACACCGACCCGTGGAACCTGGTCGAGGCGGCGATGGCGCTCGACCTCGGCGGGCGCCACGACCGAGCCGAACGCGCGTACGAGTGGCTCCGAGCCGGCAAGCGAGCCGGACGGCGTGGCACGCGTACTACGTCGGCGAGCGACGTGAAGGACCCGACGCTCGACACGAACGTCACGGCCTACATCGCAGAACGGCGTGGCACCAGCCGTACGTAACC
>ERZ1370068.10720-contig-9394_pt1 | contig 26067 bp, 41 predicted proteins | sample MGYA00561227_ERZ1370068 | MGnify/ENA primary metagenome ERZ1370068 (study PRJEB38410, sample SAMEA6850437) | metagenome | study: Metagenomic assessment of the ecological functions of the soil: analysis of the soil microbiota associated with the...
TCAGGGTTACGTATTGCTTTTCGCGAAATCGGACCACCGTCCAGACCGGGACGATTCTCAATGGTCCGTCACATCAAACGACGCTCGGCTTGAATGCGATCGACGACCGTGGCACCACGATCTCAGGACAGTCCGGTGTCCGTTTCGTGGAAACCGTCAATACGAGAACTGTCACCGGATGTGATACCGCGCTGACTCGCTAGCGGTCCTCGGCGTGTCACTGGTGTCCGTGGCTGCAGTCCAGCCCAGCCTGGCAGACAGCTCCCGGCACATCGGAGCACAGCCTGTACGAGTTCGGACTCATCGTTCGCTCGCCACAGACCACGGGTAGTGGGACGGCGCGTGGTCGACCAGTGGCAACCACAGGATTCCTTCCACGACCAACCTGCAGGAACGCGGCACGCACAGCACACAGCGCCGCTCTTGAACCAGTTCGGCAGCGGCGCGCGCTCTGCACTGTGCCCCCGATACGCCTCGTGAACCCTGCCGAACGGCACAGTTCGGCGATGAATTGATTGAACTCTGCGTTTCTGTCCTCTTCGGCGAACAGCAGGGGGCCGCTCACGCAGGGCCACCGGTATCGCCTGCAACTGCGCCAGGCGATGTCCGCCTTCGACAAGCACTCCGACCGGATCCAGTCTCACCAGCCCGACGCCACCGCGCCCGGTGCGTGCGAGGCCCGGCCAATGCCGATATCGAGCCTGCCACCAGTCAGCAGCCGATACTGCTCGGGCACGCTGGCCCGACCTGATGAATCTCGAGCTGCGGATGGTGGTAGCGCACAGCACGCAGCACCTGCGGCATCGAATCAAAGCTCGACTCGACAGCAACGCGAATCATCGGGTTCGGCGTTACAGCTGCGGCGCGCGGCGGCCGAAGCCCTCGATGTGGCGGCTGAGGATTTGCCGCGCCTCGGCCACATAGCCTTCCGACCGCGGTCAGGCGGGACGTAGTGCGTGCTGCGCTCAAAAAGAGCGACACTCAAGCCCCGCTCCAGACGCTGATCTGCTGGCTCAGCGCCGGACTGCACGATGTGCTCGCGAGCTGCAGCACGCCCGGAAGTGCAGCTCCTCGGCCAGAGTGACCACATACCGTAGCTGGCGAATATCCACCATGTCGCCCCTGGGGATTGTTAATGCTGGGCCTGCCGCGCCCGTCGGCTGTACTGGATCGGTGTCCGGATTTGCCGAACTCGCGGGTATGGAGCGCGGATTCTCTCAGCATCGACCCTACCGCGATCACCCTGGCAAAGGGAAACTACGGGGCGATACCCCCGCTGGAGTAACATGAAACTTCCCGCACAGCGCTCCTCTCCATCTTTGCCAAGAGACGGTAAAGTTTACGTAAGGAATTCGCTACCACTTACCGCTGGACTGTCACTGCCCCTTGTGATCTTGACAACCCGGGCCCAGGGGGAGCCGGTCCATCAGTGTGATCGCGCCAATGTGTGCCCGAATGGCCTTCCTCTGACGTTCACGCCTGTGGTGATGGCCACGAGGCGCACAGCGGCCTGGCACGCTGCATCCGGACCAGGGAAGTGGCGCTCGCATGATCCAGGCGGCCTCCCACGGGCCGGGGTCGGCGGTGGCCATGGAGGCACTGCCGTGGCCAGTTAGGATACGCCGGGCCCATCCGGGCTATTCGGCCATCCTCGCCAGACCAGGTTGGCTACCTAGCCCAGCCCGACATGTGGCAGCTGGTCACCGCGCGCTGGAGCTGGGCGGGAGCCTGTGGGCTGGCGCGCCGTCATCGAGGTCACCGCGGGATACCGACCCGGCTGAGCTGCTCTCACCCCGGAGTTCACCAACTGGCGCGAATGTGAACAGGCCCGCAATCTGTGCCACCCGGCGGCAGCCGCCCCGGCAGAGCGGCTACTGGTCTGGAGCGGGAACGGTCACGCCTCCAAAGAGGTGATGCACGAGTGGGTTCCGGGATGGGAACATCATTTCGCCGCGGAGGAGCCCCTGAACCGGGCCACAGGTGGCAGCCACTGCCAGCCGGAGCTGGTCAGGAACGCGCACCAGACGATCGTAGAGGAGTGACGCCAGTTCGGTGTGAGGTTCATCATGTCCGGACACTGCGCCCGCTGTCGGCCGCCGCGAAGCCCGCGAAACGTATCGGGTGCGGCAGTAGCGGCGTTCACGTCCAGCGCTGGCGATGCATAAACATACGGCCTGGCCGCCTATCTGCTCGGCCAGGGTCGGGATTGCTACGGTGCGGAGAGCCCTGATAACGCGCGCCGACCCGCCGATCTGTATGGCGGAGGCCGCCCGACGCTGGTCCCGCTGCGAGGCACAGATCAGGTCGTAATCTGGCGCGCCAGCGCAAGCTCGCCGCAGGCATGTGGGGCGCCACTTCGTGTGTGTCCGCCGTGATCGTCGGGGTGGCCTTCGGGCGGCGCTTGCTGTCATATCGGCCATTGAGCGTCAGCACGGCCCGGCGCAATCGGCGTGGCAATCGCTCTCACCTCTGCTTCGCCGTCGAGGAACAGGGCGATGGCCTTGTCGATGCGCCGCTGGCGGGTGTCGGCGCTCTTGGCGGCGTTGATGTTGTCGACGTGGTACCGCTGCATGCTGTTCGAGAGCCTGTCGAAGAATGCCCTGGCTCGCTCATCGGCCGCTAGCGCGGCGGCGAAGTCGGCCGGGACGTTCACCTCGCGCGGCAGTGTCCGCGACGGTCAGCGTCACGCGGATCGGGTCTCCGCCCCTTCAGGCCCGTAGCGTTGCGGACGGCGGCGCTGGATGCTGATCATGTGCCTGCCGCCCATCACGGCGACCGTATTCCGGTACTCGTAACCGTTCACGTTGACGAGCACGGGCGGGCGCTTGCCTCGCCTGAGCTGCTCGATGACCTCGTCGGGCACCACGATTCCGGTGTTGTTGCCGCTCGCGGCAACGGTCGTCTCGAACGTCACGCTCTGTGGGCTTCGATGCCATCTGTTGTCTCCACCTCTCACCCATCGGACCAGCCTCGCCGTCAAGGCGGCAAGGCTCAAGACCGGCGCGTGTAGCCTCTGATGCCACATAGACGCGCGGCAGGCGCCCGACTCATCGGCCGCCCTCGTCGCGGGTCGGGCGAGCGCTGGTGAACTCATGACCTTAGCCAGGCTGGCGCCGGATCACCCCGGAACCGGCAGCGCCTTTAAGCCTACCGGTCACCAGCCTGGGCGGGCGGCCGGGTAATGGGTGGCTCATGAGCGCGCACGGCACGGACCGGTCCCCGCCAGCGGGTGGTCATCGCCGGCGGGGGTTTGCCGGGCTTTCACGCCGCCCGCAGGCTGGGACGGCTGGCTAGGGCAGCCTGGATGTGGTGCTGGTCAACCCGACCGACTACTTCCTCTATCTGCCGCTGCTGCCGGAGGTGGCGGCTGGGATCTTGGACCCGCGCACGGTGGCGGCGCCGCTGGCCGCCACCGGCCGCCGGGTGCGCCACGTCCTGGGCGCGGTCACCGATATCGACACCGGCGGCAGGCAACTGGCCGTGTCGCGATCCGGAAGGCCAACCGGCGGACGGTCGGCTACGACCAGCTGGTGATCGCGCTGGGCAGCGTCAACAAGCTGCTGCCCATCCCCGGTGTGGCCGATCACGCGCACGGGTTCCGGAGCCTGGCCGAGGCGATGTACCTGCGGGATCACCTGCTCCGCCAGATCGAGCTCGCAGACCTTTCCGAGGATCGGGCCGAACGGGACGCACGCTGCACCTTCGTGGTGGTCGGCGCCAGCTACACCGGCACCGAGGTGGCGGCCAGCGTGCAGCTGCTCACCCGGATCGCGGCGCGCCGCCGGGCCAGGCCTGGCTGACCAGAAGCTGCGCTGGATGCTGGTTGATATTGCGCCACGGATCATGCCCGAGCTTGACCCCCGGCTGTCGGCCATCGCCACCAAGGTGCTGTCGGCGCGCGGGGTCGAGATCCGCACCGGCACCAGCGTCGAGCACGCCACCGTGGATGGGGTGAAGCTGTCCGACGGCGAGTTCGTGCCCACCAGGTCGCTGATCTGGTGCGTCGGTGTGCGCCCCGACCCGATGGTGGCCCGGCTCGGGCTGCCGATGCAGCAGGGCTAACTCACGGTGGACGAATACCTGGCGGTGCCCGGTCACCCCGAGATTCACGCCTGCGGCGATGCGGCCGCGGTACCCGATCTCACCCGCCCCGGCTCGGTGACCGCGATGACGGCCCAGCACGCGCAGCGCCAGGGCAAGCTCGTCGCGGACAACATCGCCGCCTCCTGCGGCCTGGGCGGCAGGACACGCCGCCACCCGTACCGGCATCATGATCTCGGCTTCGTCGTCGACCTTGGCGGGCTCAAGGCCGCCGCGGATCCGCTGGGGTGCGGCTTTCCGGCCTTCCCGCCAAAGCGGTCACCCGCGGATACCACCTGCTGGCCATGCCGACCAACCGGGCACGCATCGCCACCGACTGGGCGCTCGACGCCGTCTTCTCCCGGCAGCTCGTGCAGCTGGGGCTGGTGCGGTCCGGGGCGGTACCGCTGACAGCGGGCACGCCCGAACACCCGGGCCTGCCCACCGCCGCCGCGCCCCAAGCCCCGAACTCAGCGAACTAAGAGCCCGGTCGCCACGCCAGCGACGCAGGCTGTGGGGTTCCAGGTGAACTCGGCCACCGGTCTTGACCTGGGCTTCTACGCGGCTCGCTCGTATTCGTTGATGAGGCCGCCGAGGACTGCGTCGGCGCTTGATCCGCTCCTGGGAGAGGTCGGCGGCGGGGTGGTCGGGCCGGGCGGGCGGAGCTGGCGGCTGCGATGGGGTCGTCGTCCGTTGTAGTGGGCCTCGTACTCGGCCAGGACCGGCCGCAGGTGCCGTTCGCCGAAGATCAGCATCCGGTCGGTGACCTCGGTCCGGGCGGTGAGCACGAACCGTTCGGCATAGGCGTTCGCGCGAGGACTTCGGGGCGGGATCTTCACGGCCTGGATGCCGGCGCTGGCCAGGACCGCGTCGAACGATTCGGTGAACTGCCCGGCCCGGTCGCGGACCAGGAACCGGAAGTCCGCGGCGCGGTCGCCGAGGTCCATCAGCGAGGTTGCGGATCTGCTGGGTGGTCCACGGGCCGTCCGGGTGCGCGGTCGACGCCGAGGATGTGCACGTAGCGGGAGCCGACTTCGATCACGAACAGGCAGTACAGGCGCTGGAGGGTCACCGCGCAGTCCACGTGGAAGAAGTCGGCGGCGAGCATCGTGGCGGCTTGCGTGTGCAGGAACTGCCGCCAGGTCGTGTCGGTGCGCCGCTGCGGCGCCGGGGGATCCTCAGGGCCTTGAGGACCCGGCGGATCGGTGGATGCGCCGACCCGGTGGCCGAGCTTGAGCAGCTCGCCCTGGATCCGCTGGTATCCCCAGCCGTGGTTCTCGGTGGCGAGCCGCTCGATGAGCGCGGCGATCTCGGCGCTGACCGGCGGCCGTCCCGTCCGGTGCGGGTAGGTCCACTTCCGGGTGACCAGGCGGCGGTGCCACCGCAGGACGGTGCCGGGGTGACCAGCCGGTGCGTCCGCAGCCTTCCCGGCAGGAGCCGGATCAGCGCGGCGAGGACCGCGCGGTCGGCCCAGTCCAGCCGGGGCCGCGGATTGGTGCGGCGCAGCACGGCGACCTCGTGCCGCAGCACCAGCAGCTCGACGTCCTTGGAGGCCGGCGAGCGACCGAGCAGGACCAGCCAGCCGCAGAGCCGGACGAAGATCAGGTAGAGCAGGCGAAGGGACACGGCTGATCATCATGTCCTACGGCTGGCCTCGGCGCATCGCTGCAGCTCACAGGCCAGGCAGACTTCTGGCACCCCACAATCAGGTGATACTCGATGGGCTGGCCGGGTTCGTAGGAGACGCGCGCTGCCAGGCCACCGTCAGGTTAGGATTGCTGCCGGGCCGGGTGACAGGCCGCCCACGTATTTCCACTCAGCCCATTGTGGATGTTCTCAGCTCGTTCGTGCCCGCACCGCGAGCATGGCGTGTACTTCGCGCTGCGGCAGGTCATGCTCGCTGGTACCGGAGCGCCTCCCGCCAGTCTTGTTCAGGATGTCCCGGGCTTCCCGTAGTGGTTGGTGGTCGTCATGGTGTGAGCCTCTCACCGTGACCGCTGGCAGGCCCAGCAACCTGGGTCAGTCCTCCTCGATGGCTGGCCGGGCAGCGGGCTGCTGCTGGCGGGATGATGGCGGCTGACGTCCTCAGCGGCTGACCATGGCCGCCAGGTGGCCGCCACGTCCACTTTCTCCATCCAGTTGCTTCGGGCGCCTGCACCCTGGTGGTCATCGGCGCTCACCGGGACAGCACTCACGAGGCGGCCACCGGCAACCCGGGCGCGTTCGGCACTGACTGCCGCTGGCGGTCCCGCCGATCAGTCCGCGGTTGGCGGCGTACTCAGGCTTTCACACCCTGACGGGCCGCAGGTAGCGAGTAACGCGGCGGCGGCCCGGCAGCCGCCCTCAACGCGACCCGCCGATGCGGGATGCGCCGCTGCGCCGCCAGCGCGAGACGCACGCCTCACCGTTCACGCCGTGTTCTAATCGCGTGCGTGGTGCAGCGCCTGGAACTGGTGGTGTTACTCCCGGAGCGGTGCGCGAACGGGCACGAGGGGGGCCGGGCCGACCGCGGCGCTGGATGCCGCAGCGACGTTCCGGCACCGGCACGGCGCCGAGCGAACACGGGCCGGGGCACATGGTGGTGTACTGCGACGCGGCGCCGGGCCAAGCCGGTCGGCGTGGTACCGTGCTGCGGCACGAGCCCGGCGTGTAACACCAACCGGGCTGCCTGTCGCTGAACAGTCCAGGCGGGGACGACGGCCGCGCCTTCTCGCGCGCGGCTGGGGAGCCTGCGGCGCCGCAATCTACCCCCGTGGAGCGGGCCGCGGGCTCCCCACCGGGCCAGGGACCTCGCGAGGCGCTATGTGGTGCCAGCCCAGGCACGGCCCCTAGGGGAATTTTGGGTAAATCCCCGCGCGGTATCGCCTTTGGCGAGGTAGACAGGAAATCCGGGCTGGGCGTGCGGGGTGCGCCCGGCCCCGCTCACGTGGACGGACGCTACCTGCGCCTATACCCGGCCGTGCCAGGCCCTTTGCCAGCCTTCGCCAATCATGGCTGGTCCTGGCGCTGCAAGATGGCGGCGATCTCCTACCGGCGGACACGCCGTGAAGGTGGAAATGAACCTCGGCGGGTAGTTCGCGCGGGAATCCAGCGGGTAGGGCGTGCACTGGCCACGCCTTTGGGAGCGGCTGGGCGGCCCGCGCCATCTTCGTGGGAAGCGGGGGCATGGCGCGGGCCGCGTCTGCCTGCGTGCGGCGCCACCGCCAACGTGAGCAAGCCCACCAGCTCTAGGCGGCACCTACGCCCACGATTACCCCGGCCAGGATCAGGAAAACCTGAGCAGCTCAGCCCTGACGGCCAGCGCATACTGCCGGGGCTCGCTGCCCGCCGCAGATCGAGCCGGATATCCACCTGCCTGTGGTGAACCGCCTCTACCAACTCGGGCCCACGAGCGACACCCTCAACCAACATGCAGGCCATCTACAGCAACCGTCGAGCAAACGGTCAGGTTCGTCGGTGATGCTTTAGCTGGCTCCTCCCGGCGTGAGCCACCCAGCGCGTGCCGGGCGCGCGCCCGAGAGCGCGCCCCGCTGGCCATGCCCCCGTGTGTCGGCTGGGGCGCCCTCGCAGAAGGTGACTCCAGCTAGCGGAGCGCCCGGTAGGTGCCGTCCCCCAGTGCTTCGATCCGGCGCCCGTCGGCAGCCCGGCGAGGATCTGGCCAATGCCGGTGGCGAGGTGCCGTGCAAGTGCGAGTGGATTTGCGGTAGCGATCCTCGATCGCGGCCGCCGCTGGCCAAGTCGATAGACGCATCACCCTGAGTGACGAGGAAGGTCAGTGAGAATCGCGCGCCGAGCCGCCGTTCTGCGCGGGCGTCGGTTCACTTCCGATCAAGGCGAAGGCCGCGCAGATCTGGGAATTGTGCGGTCTCCTGTTCCCGGTGGGCGAGGCTTGCCGCGCATAAAGCCGGGGTGGACGATGGCGTCGCACATGGCTTCCGTGGGCGGCGAGTTTCCCGTTCTTTGGCGTGCTGGACCCGGTCTCTGGCTGATGGCGAGCGTGGCGCCGCCGGTAAGCGTGCTAGTGCTAGATCACCGGCCGTTTGCGCCACGGCTATTTCGCAGGTGGCTCGCCCGGAACGCGTCATGCCGTGGGCCTGGCCCGCTGTCAGGTCCGGCCTGGGGTGAGTGAGCGATTGCTGGACATCGCGGTAGACCGGCACGATCTGGTCCAGGCCGATGAGCTGGATTATGCGGGCGGCGGGTGAGTCGCCGAGGGCAAGGCGCAGCTCGCTGCCGCTGGCGGCGGCCAGTTCGTGGGCGCGCGCGAGCGCGTGAACTCCCGACGAGTCGCAGAACATGGTGGCGGTCATGTCAGCCGTGATCACCTCGGGAGACTGGCTGGCCACGGCTGCCAGCAGGTCACTCACGTCGGAGGCATTAGCCAGGTCCATCTCGGCGGGCATGGTCACCGACAGCGTGCCGACCTGACCAGCGAACGTCCGCGTTCGTGTGCGGTCCCGGCATCCGCAGGACGGAGTGAATCCGGCCCGCCGCCGCCCGCCTCATCAGGCTTGCGGTGGATCATGAGCAGGGCGACGTCGTCGGTGTGCGGGCTGTAATCGGCCATGGCTGCCATCACCGACCGCACAGGCGGCCTCAGGATCGCGCTGCGGCGACGGCCGCGCACAAGCGGGCGATGCCTTCGTCGATGGGCTGATCGCGGCGCTCGACCAGCCCGTCGGTGTACAGGCACAGCACCGCGCCGGGCGGGAAGTCCAGGGTGCTCACCTGGCGGCGCTTCTGGCTGGAGACGCCGATGAGCAGATCGGGGCGACGTCGGCCGGTGCAGCGGGCTGGCCCGGGCGGGCGATGATGGGCGGCAGGTGCCCGGCGGAGGAAATGCGTACCTGGTCGCGGGATGGGCTGAACATCGCGCACAGCACGGTCGCCAGCGCGTCGGGCTCGAAGTGCCGCATCTTGCGGTCCAGCCGGTCCAGCACTTCGGCGGGATCGGCCGTTTCGAGCGCGTATGCCCGCAGCGCGCTGCGGATACGGCCCATGATCACCGCCGCCTGAGGCCGGTGCTTACCACGTCGCCGATGACGGCGCACACCTCGCCCGAGGGCAGGGTGAACACGTCATACCAGTCGCCCCCCACCTTCCCGGTGCCGGGAACGTAGCGGGCGGCCATCTCCAGCCCGCCGACCGCGGGCAGCGCCGACGGGCAGCAGGCTGCGCTGCAGCGCCTGCGGTAGCCGCGCGGTCCAGCTGGGCGGTGAGCGCCTGGACCGCCAGCGCGGCGCGGTCGGCGGCGAGCTGGAGCAGATCCACGTCGTGGTCAGCTGAACGCGCGGGGCTCAGCGTGCCCACATGCAGGACGCCGATGACCTTGCCTTCAGCCAGCAGCGGGGCGCCCATCAGCGACCGGATGCCCTTCTCCAGCAGGATCGGGTTGATCGACCTTGGTGTGATCAACCTCGTCAAGGATCACCGGGCGGCCTTGCGCCGCGATCCGCCCGGCGAAACCCTTCCCCGAGCTGGTATCCGCACCCCCTGCTGGACCTCTTCTTCCAGCCCGCTCGCCGCCGTCGCCACCAGCTGGCCGGACGCGACGGTCCAGCAGCAAGCACCGCGGCGGTATCGGCCTGCAGGGCCTCCTTCACCCGGTCCACCAGCACATCCAGCAGAGCCTGCGGGTCGAGCACGGACAGCGCCGCATCAGTGATCGACTGGATATCACGGAGCTTTTCAGCCCCATCCGGCAGCACAGCCGAATGCGGCAGGCCCCGCAGCAGTCATCGTCGCGTCACTTCCCGGCAGTCAAGCCGGCACGCCAGCCCCAGCGCCGGATCGCCGCTCATCCTCACGCACCAGCCCCGCACCGCCTCTCCCCAGCGCCGGGCAACGAAACCGAGAGTGTGGACCTGGCTTCTAAGCCCACCCAGTCCCATCAAACCCTAACGCGCGCAACCCGCGCCGACCGTTACCGGGCTTGGGCCTTCCCCGTGAGCCGCAAGGAGCTGACCGCGTCCACGCTCGGCGCTCAGCCTTCCCGCAGCAGCGCTGGTGGATCTCGCCGCGGGATCTGGTCTCGGTTCGCTTTCGCTCATGCTTTGCTCCCCTCGCCGACTCCTCGAGCGTGCCGGGCAGTTCCTTCACCGTCTCCGCGGTCCCGCTGTGGCGTGGACGAATCTCGCCGGAGCTTGCTGTCGCTTCTGGCCGCCACTGTCAGCACCACACCGATAGCCGCCCAGATGAGCGGCCGACGACGAGCGCGGCTCCAGCCCCGGTCCATCACGCTGGCGAGTGCCCACCACAACGCGGATGGCGGCGGTAACATCAGTGTCGGGATAGTTTGGCTGGTGTGGCATTACGCCGAGAGGCATTCCCGCGGCCTTTGTCGGCTCTCTCTTGGCTGGACTGCTTCTGCGGCCGGGGATCTGCTACCGGGCTGAGCGTCAGGTCGCCGTGCCCGGCGTGAGTTAGCCTCCGACGGCATTGAGGTGGCGCAGCGCCTGGGCGTAGGAACCGCCAGGCTGGCTCTGGCAGTAGGGCAGGCCTTGCTGCTGGCAGAACGCCTCGATCAGGGCCTGGGAGCGGCGCAGGTTGGGCCGGGGCATGGAGGGGAACAGGTGGTGCTCGATCTGGTAGTTCAGGCCGCCGAGGGCGAGGTCGGTCAGCCAGCCGCCGCGCACGTTGCGGGAGGTGAGCACCTGGCGGCGCAGGAAGTCACTTCGGCCGGCGGCGTCCAGGATGGGCATGCCTTTGTGGTTGGGGCGAAGGAGCAGCCCAGGTACAGGCCGAACAGGCCCTGCTGCACCAGGATGAACACCACGGCCTTGACCGGTGAGAGCACCAGCAGCACCGACGGTGAGGTAGCTGGCTGCCATGGGCGGCGAGCAGCGCCCTCTCCCAGGACCGGTGGCGGGCTGCCCGGCTGTGCCAGCGCCCGGACGCTCGCGACGTGCAGGCTGACCGCTTCGCCGAGCAGCAGCGGGAAGAACAGGTACGCCTGGTAGCGGAACACCAGCCGGGCCACGCCCCGCTGGCGCGCGCCTGCGCGGCGGTGAAGGCCAGCGCACCGACGGCGATGTCAGGATCCGCGTCCTCGTGTGTTGGGGTGCGCGTGATGGCGGTTGTGCTTGCCGACCCACCAGCCGTAGCTCAGCCCGATGCCCAGGTTGCCGAGCAGCGACGCCAAGCGACGTAGCTGGCCCGCCGGGAGCCGAAAATCTGCCGGTGCCCGGCGTCGTGGCCCAGGAACCCGATCTGGGTGAAGACCACCGCCAGGAACGCGGCCACCGCCAGCTGCCACCACGAGTCGCCCACCATCGACGAAGACGGTCCATCCGGCGGCCAGCGCCGCGGCGGTGGCCGCGATCTTCCAGGCGTAGTACCCCGGGCGCCGCTCCAGCAGCCCTGCCTCCTGATCTGCCGGGACAGCTGCGCGTACTCGCTGCCGCGCGCGCGGTGCAGAGGATGTGGGGCCAGCTGGCGCTGCCGGGTCACGGCCGTTGCTGCTTCGGATGCTCGCATTGTGGGGACTCCTGGAGGCACATCATGACCGAGCTGGTGATGTGCCGCCGGGTCCTGGGCGGCAGGCAGGCGCGGCGCGTCCGGATCTGGTGGACGCTGCCACTGCTCCCATCTGCGCAGCCGCCGGAGCCGATCCCGGTCGCGTGCGCGCATCTGGAAGGATTCCAGCGCCGCTGCAGCGTCGGGTTGCCTTCGAGCATCGTTCTGCCCAGCGTGGCGCTCGTCCACACTCTGTTGACGACGGCACCGGCGAGCACGCCGTAAAGCCCAGTTGATCAGGAGGCCCACTGGCTTTGTACAACAGCTTGATCTACCGCTTCCTCCACCACCTGAGAGCCAGATAGCCGAAAGGAGCGCCCCGGCAGCCACCGCTATGGCGCGCGGCGCCGCCTGGCGCCGCTGGCCTCCGCGCGACGGCCTCGCCGCACCTGTTCCGGCGTGGCTTCCCAAACGGGCGTTCCATTTGCAGGCTACCCGGCTCTGCAGCTGGCCTTTCCCAGCGCCGCCGACGGCCATGGCTTCTCACGGGCCGCCGCGGCCTTGCCAGCAAGCTGACTGCGCGCGCTGGCAGAGCGGGCGGCGGCCTCCTTCCGTGCCTGACCTGTCTTGCTCTTGACCGCGCCCGGACAGCTCAGCTGCCTTGTCCCGTGCTCTGGCCTTCGCCTCTGTCCTGGCCGCGAGCTCTTCCGCCGTCGCGCCGAGTTGCTCGCGGCTCCGCTCGATCTCCTGTTCCAGCTCTGCGCGTCACCGGAGCTGCTTACTGGCATCAGGCTCCGTGGCGGGACGATGATCGGCTAATCCACACCGTGCCGACCTGCGGAAACTCCGCGCGTTCACACCCGACTGCGATCACGGGTGTTACTTTTCGCAAGGTCCTTTGATCTTTCTCAGGGCGCTCTTTGAGGTTGCCTTTGGCTCGGTCGGCCTGGCCTTCGGCTTCGAGGGATTTGTCGTCGGTCGCTTTGCCGAGTTGTTCCTTGATTTTGCCGGTATCCTTCCTCGGCGGCGTTCTTGGCCTTGTCCTGTGTACTCATCGCAGTGTCTCCTTCCTCGTGGTGGTCCGGGAGGCTTGGTTTAGGCGACCCGTGTGGAACGTTTGGTGGTGACGGTCGAGGTCCAGCTGGATGGGCAGTGAGGGGTTGCCGACCGCGGAAGCGGGCGTGGGTGAGTGCTGCCGGTTTCGATGCGCTGGCGCAGCGCGGCGAAGTCGGCGGTTTCCTCCAGGGCGGCGGTGAGGACGAGTTCGGGGTCGGCGGGGTCGCCGAGCAGACGGGCCCGCGCGGAGCTGACGCCCCGGTAGCTTTCGGTCTTCTGCGACCGCTTCGGTCAGGGCCCGGGCGGCCAGGGTGGTGCGGCCCGCGGAACCGCCGGGGGCGATGGGCAGGTCACCGGCGCGGTCGGTGGAGAACAGCAGCGTGAGCAGCCACCGCAGTGCGAGCAGGAGCGAGGATCGCCGCGGCCAGGGCGGCGACGGGCCAGAGCCAGCCGCCCTGGGTGCCGATGAAGTGCCCGGCCGGGTTGGCGATCAGGGGCTGTGCCGGGTGGCGGTCCCGAACGCCCCGATGGACGCGGCGCCGTACTGCGGCGATGTTACGGCGATCAGCAGCAATGCCAGCAGCAGCAGCAGGATGCGGTTGGTGCGGTCGGCGTGCATCAGCGGCTCCTGGGGTGACCCGCACCGGCCACCGAGGGCTCCCGGCGGAGCTTCAATGCGGTCAGGCGCTGGCGGGCGGCGGCCGGGATCGGGTCGCGTAGGCTCCGGGCGGCGGCTTTTGCCCTGCGCTGCGGCGGTGGCGGCGACTGTGACCTTGCGGCGCTTGACCTTCACGCGAGGCTGCCCGGACGCCGTCGACGCCGGTGACGGCGGAGCGGGATGGCGGCGGCTAGGGCCGCGGCGGGTGTAGGCGGTGTCGATGTTCACTGCGCCTGCCTGGGCGGGGTCGGCGGCCAGGCGTGACGCCCGGGCTGGTTTCAGCTCGGCGATCAGCAGCGCCAGCCCGAGCAGGATCAGCACCGCGCAGGCCACGCGGACGCTGCCCGCGTTCCAGGTGGTGCGCTTGGCCCAGTCATGGGCCGGGTGCCAGATCCACGACCGCCGGGCGGTGGCTGACCCGGCTCGAGCTGATGACTTCTGATGATCAGCAGCACGCCTGCGGCAGATCAGCGCCGAGGCTCAGCAGGGCCGCCAGGACACGATTGGCATGTCTCATGCTCTGTCCTTCCTGCTGTCAGTGGAACCTGGGGGCCCGGGGAGGCGGGTGACTCAGGTCGGTGACCGAGATGGATACCCGGTCACGGTCAGGCCGGTCAGCTCATGGACCCGGCCGCGGACGTGCTCACGGACGGCGCTGGTGACTTCGGGCACTGACGCGGGCCAGCGGACGCTGATCGACAGGTCCAGGATCACGGTCGAGCCGATCGACGTCGGCCGAGGATTTCGGCAGCGCGGTCAGGCTCGTCGTGCGTGCTCCCAAAGCAGCCGGACCGGTCACTGAGCGGCCCAGAACCCGGCGCTGCCGCGCCAGCATCGGGGATCTCAGCCGCGGCGCGGGCGGCCATCTTCTCCACGACCCGGTCGTTGATGCTGATCATGCCCAGCTCGGTGCGCCCGGCCGGGGAGCTGGGAACTGCGAGGCCGGCGGCCGTGCTGGCCGTCATCGGCCTCGCGCTTGCGGCGCGGCAGGTAGGGCTCAGGTCCAGGTCGCCTTCCAGCACCTTGGCGACGACGAAGCCGATCACGGCGAACAGGGCCACGATGAGCATCTGCCCGAAGCTGCCGAACGCCAGCGCAAGACCGAGCGCGAGCCCGATCACGACGCCAACAGTGGTACGTGGTCATGTCATCTCACATTCACAAATCAACCGAGGATCCTTACCTGACCTCGCGGTGGCGGCTTACGCCAGCCGCTACCCGTGCATCAGCGCCGTCAGCAGGCGCACCAGCAACGGCGTGTCCGCGACCACCACCACCCGCGCGGCGCCAACCGGCCGCGAACTGGTCAAGTTCGGCTAGGCCAGCGGCGAAGGCGACGGAGGTCGCCGCCGCGGTCGGGGTGATGGGCGCGGATGAACTCGCGCCGGACACTCCGCCGGGACTGCTCGGCCGTCCACGAGGTCACCTCTTCGCCAGGGCACGCCAGCTGGGGCTTGGGCAGCGGGTTCGGCCAGATCGGCCACGACGACATCTACCCGCCGCGGCCCGACCAGCCCGTGACAGCGGCCCGGACCTGGCCTGCCAGTTCGCTGACCGGAACGCCCCACCGGCCGCGGACGGAGATCACCACATGATCGTGAGGTCACCCGCACCCCGGCCACTTCCCGGCCCGGCAGGTAAGACACCACGCCGCCCCCAGGCACCTGAGCAAAGATCATCGACGGCCGCGCAGCTGCGGGCCGCCGCGGCGACCGCGTCGAGGTCGACGCCGTCGACCACAGCCGCCGCCAGGTGGCTCCTCGCGGAGGGACGGGCCCGGTCATGACACGCGCTTATGCGTCCCTCGTCCCCATCTCTGGTCGTCGCTGTCCGGCAGGTAGAGGTCATCGACGTTGACGTTGACCTCCACGACCTCCAGGCCGGTCATCCGCTCCACCGCCTGCTTGACATTGCGCTGGATGCTCCTGCCCAGATCAGCGATGCTGACGCCGTACTCCACCACGATGTCCAGATCGATGGCGGCCTGGGTCTCCCCGACCTCCACCCCCACGCCCTGGGCGACGTTCGGGCCCGAGCTGCCGGGGATCCGCTCACGGACCGCGCCGGAACGCGCGGCTGGTCGAGACGCCCATGGCGTGCACGCCGCTGATCTCGCGGCACGCAATACCGGCGATCTTCTGCACGACGCCCTGGGCCACGCTGATCTTGCCATCATCGGTCGATATGGGGTCGGTGGTGGCCGGGCTGGTGCCGCTAATCCTTCGTAGGCTTCACTTGGCCGGCTGCTGCGGGGCTTGGCTGGGTCATCAAGAAGCACTCTTCTGTCGGGACTCAGGAACGGCGATGGTGCCCGCCGTACGGAGCCTACGACGGTTGCTGACCGGCTCTGCACTGTTAGACACATCCCGGCCGGAGACGTCGCAACATTATTTGCCGATCCCCGGGCAGTAGAGGCCAGCACGACCGGAGGTGTTCACGGGGATCCCAGGTCCGGGCGGCATGGCAGCCGGGACCGGGCACTCCGGTCACCCGGCCTTACCATAACAGGCAAATCGTTCAGGCACGGGAGCGGCGGTGGGAACAGACATCGACGACGCCTACCTCGTCCAGCGTGCCCGGGAAGGCTACGTCGACGCCTACGCCGAACTCGTGGACCGTCACGGCCAGCTGGCCTACCGTGTCGCGTTACGGCTGCTCGGCAACCATCACGACGCTGAGGACGTCGCCCAGGAAGCGCTCGTCACGGCATGGCAGCAGCTACCCCGGTTCAAGGCGAATTCCCGCTTCACCACCTGGCTGTACCAGATCGTCACCCGCAAGACGCTGAACCGGATCACCCGGACACGGGCCACCGAGTCCCTCGACCTGCTCGGCGACATCCCCGATACGGGCGACGAGCCCGGCCAGCGCACGGAACGCGACCTGACCGTCGATGCTGTCACTGCCGCCGTCGCTGCCCTGCCGCCGCCGCAGCGCATCGCGATCGTCTTGCGCCACTTCGAGGGACTGTCCAACGCCGAGATCGCCCGCATCACCACAAGCACAATCCCGGCCGTCCGTAGCCACCTGTTCCGCGGAAGGCGCACACTAAGTCAGACGCTAGAGCAGTGGAGGTGAGCGGGAATGACCGATCCCGGCCAGCCGGTCCACGACGTCCGCCAGCTGCTCAGCGGCACAACCCGCCACCTCGCCTGCGGCGCCGGCGATCGACGAGCTGCTCGAACAAGCCGCCGACGGGCACGCGGGCCAGCTCACCGGCCACCAGCGCCACTGCCTTCACTGCCAAGCCGCACTGCCAGGAATTCAGCCGCCTCTGGGAACCCGTGCGCAGCCTCGCCGCCGAACACGTCGCCGTTCCCGCAACCCTGAAAACCGCAGTAGCCAGCCAGATCCGCAAACTCATCGCCGACGTCTGGTACACCCTCCAGCTCAGCGACAGCGGAGCCATCCGCATCGCCGCCCGCGTGATAGCCACCATCGCGCGCGAAGCCGCCCGCACCGTCCCCGGAGTCCGGGCCGCCTTCGGCCGCAGCACCCACAGCACAACCGCCAGCCCAGCCGGAAAAGCAACCCTCCGGCACCACCACCCCCACGCCGCAGCCGGTGTCCTCGGCCGCACCGCCGTGGTCGACCTCGCCATCGCCGCCCACTACGGCAGCCAACTCGACGCCATCGCCCGCGAAGTCCAGCAGCGAGCCATCGCCGAACTACGCGCCAAAACCGGGCTCCACGACGTCACCGTCAACGTCACCATCGACGACGTCATCACCTAGACCGCGGTTGTCGCCCTGGCGGTGTACTCCCGCCGATTTGGCAGCCGGGGGCGATGCCCGGGCTGGCGGCGATCATGACCTATTTCGCGGCAATCTTCGGCCGCCCGGCACCCGGCCAGCTGCCCTGGGCTGATCGCTTGCATACTCATCGGGCGATGCGCGGGACTGTGATGCTCAGCTACGTGCTTCCCGAACAGCCCGGGCGTCAGCTGGACCGGCTGATCAAGGTACTACGTATGGCCATCGATGACCTCTGGGTGGACAGCCGCCACGACGTCCTGACGCCCAGGTCCGGTGCCGTGCCCTGACACATGGCATGGATCTGCCGTGCTGCTCAGTGCCCGGCTGGCGCGGGCTTGTCGGCCGAGCGGCTGGCTCGCTCGGCGGCTGCGGTGATGTTGCGGAGCATCCCGCCGAATATCGACGCCGTGGAACGGCGATATGGATCTCCAGTATGCGTGTCCGGCGAGCCCGCGCGGCTGGAAGATAGCCCGCTGACTGTAGGTGGTCATGCCGTCATGGTCTCGGCCGACCGCCAGTTCGAGCCAGGCCAGGCCGGGCAGCTTCATCTCCGCGCGCAGCCGCAGCAGCGATCCCGGCGTGATGGCCTCTACCCGCCAGAAATCCAGCGCGTCGCCGACGAGCAGGTGCCGCGGATCACGCCGTCCGCGCCGCAGCCCGACGCCGCCGGCGAGCCGGTCGAGCAGCCCGCGTACGGCCCATGCGGCGGGAAGGAATACCACCCGGTCTCACCGCCGATGCCCTCGATGACCCGCCACAGTGCCGCGGGCGAAGCGCGGACGGCACTGATGCGTGCGTCCACATACAGCGAGCCGCCTACCCACGACGGGTCGCTGGGAAGCGGGTCGCTGGGAGCGCCGGGCGTGGCGGCCGATGACCAGCGGGTGGAGACTGCGCCCTCGCGGGTGTGCCGCAGGGCCAAGGCGATGGCACGGTCGAGGGGCAGCAAGGCCCTCGGGCGGGTCCGGGACGTACGCGGCGATGTCGTGCTCGGAGCACACGACCTCGTTCCTGAGCGATTCGACCAGCGGCATCGCCAGGCTCGACTCGGCACCGGCGTCACCAGCCCGACCCACAGCGATGAGAGCCGCGGTGTGAGCAGCGGCACTGGAACGGAGAACCCGCGGCCGCAGCCCGGCCACGCGGGAGTACCGGCGCATCATCTCCGCATACGTCAAGACGTCCGGACCGCCGATGTCGAAGCGGCGGCTGACGTCGGGAGGCAGCGCCGCGCAGCCGACAAGATAGCGCAGCACATCATGGACGGCGATTGGCTGGATGCGGGTTCCCACCCATTTCGGCGTGACCATCACCGGCAGCCGTTCGGTGAGATACCGCAGCATCTCGAACGACGCTGACCCGCTGCCGATGATCACGGCAGCCTGCAGCGCGGCCGTCAGCACGCCACCGGCCAGCAGGATGTCCCCAACCTCCGCTCGCGAGCGCAGGTGCGGTGACAGGCCGCTGCCATCGCCGGGAACGATGCCGCCCAGATACACGATGCGCTTGACCCCGGCGGACATGGCAGCATCGGCGAAGATGCCCGCCGCGTCGCGGTCCCGCTGCTCGAACGACGCGCCCGTGCCCAGCGAGTGGATGAGGTAATAGGCCACATCGACACCCTCCAGAGCGCGCCGCACCCCGGTCCCCTCCATCGCGTCGGCCGCCGCGATCTCGACGCCGCCGGACCAGGGCCGGTCGCTGAGCTTCCCCGGGTCGCGAGCCATGCACCGGACGGGATGCCCCGCGGCGAGCAGCTCAGGGACCAGCCGCCCGCCGATGTAGCCAGATGCCCCGGTGACAAGGCAACGCAACGGTGATGGCCCGGGCCAGCGCGGCGCTGAGGGGACGATCTCGGCCAGCTGGCGGTTCCTGCCGGTCTCAGCGTCTGGCCCTGCGCGAGGAGCGCCCGGACACCGCGGTCACTGCCGAGTCGGCCCGGCGGAGCAGTTTCGCCGTACGGGCGGATGGGTCATGGCGTTCAGCGGCGACAGCGAGGCGATGGACAAGCAGCCGGGCCAGCGGCAGTGCGATGGCCAGCAGCAGCCAGGTCCGCAGCCGGGCAGATAGAAAAACCCACATGCTCAGCGTCCCTTCTTCTTCTTCCTCGCCTGGCGGCCAGCCCAGCCGCCCGGCGGCTGATTGGCGGACTTCTTCACCGCCTTGAGCTGTGCATCAGTGGCGTCGCCGGTAGCCAGGCTGGCCGCACAGCCGGGTGTGTTCAGCTGGATCCAGGGATGCGGCGCTGGCGGACAGTCCGCTCGAACAGCACCGGACGGGTGCGCGTTGCCGACGGCCAACGCCACCCACGCCCGCCAGCTCCCCGAAGCCGCTCCCGCCCAGCGGGTTAGAGAATTTTCCCGAGCCCGCCGAGCTGGTTACCGAGACTGCCGGTGTCAAGGCCGAGCTTCGACAGCAGATCGGCGTGCTGGCCATTATCGGTGTCTACCTGGTCCGGGAGCTGCTGGCTGGCCTGCTGAGCCTTGTCGTGGTTGCCCTGGCTCTCCAGCAGCTGCACAATCTGGTCTTTGCTGATGTTCACGAGCTTTCCTTTCCCTCAAACTGGTGAAGCTGAGACGCCCGGGAGCGCCCTCACTTCCGCGAATGCATTCCTGGCCTTCAGCCTGCAATGCGGATCGACGTTGCCGTCGACATCTGGCTCCTCGATCTGCTCGTCGCAGGCCGACTCGCTGACTCCACGTTCCCCGGTGGCAGTCCGCACCTACTCTGTTAGACACCGACTGACACACTTCGTCGCAACCTTCCTCAGATCGCCGCACGCCACCTGGCGGACGAGCGTCCGCCACCCCTCTTGTTAGTTGCTGGCCTCCTCGCAGGCGCCGGGCCGCAGCCAGCGGCAAGCCGCCAGGCGGGCGCCACTCGTCTACCTCACCGGCCGTACCGTCGATGCGGCCGCCGCCCGCTAGCCCGGCACCATCGGCCAGGCTCGCCGTCCACGCCGAAGATAACGCCGCGGCGATGTCGCTCATGAGTCACCGGCTGTCGCCCCCAGGCCGATGACCTGGCCCGCGGCACGCACACGGAGCTCCTCCAGAAGATCCGCCTGACGCCGGGCCCTGGCGATGAGCTCATCCAGTCGGCCGGGGTCGAGCCGCTTGTCCGTCTCCGCCAGAACCCGCAGCGTGCGCCACCCCGCGGCCTTGCCCTCCACGCCCAGCCGCAGCATTTCCAGCTCTTCCAAGGCCGCTGAGGGGCGACCGGGCGCAGCAGGTAGCCGTTGAGGCTTCAGCCGGGCGGCCTTCTCGCCGATCCACGCGGCGTAGACCTTGTAGGCGCGGACCGGGATGCCGAAGTGCGTCCATGATGTCCTCCAGCGCGGCACGATCCTGCGCGACTTCGGCGGCCAGACGCTGCACGGCGGCGTCGACCCCGGGACCCCGGTGTGATGCCGCCACCCGCCGTGCCAGCTCAAGCCCACCGGTCGCACCCGCCAGATGATCATTGAGATAGATGCCGAGCAGGTCGTGCCCGGATCGCCTCGTTCGTGTCGCGGTGCCTGCCCCCTGCCATGACCCCTCCACGCCGGACTCTGGATGTATCCTCACTCTCTGCCACCTGAGACGCGGCTTATGCGTCGAAGGGCGCACCAGCTCGCATACATGCGGCCTGTTGTGCCGGATGTCTGCCCCTGGCCGATGCGCTTCCAGTGCTGCCCCACCCTGGACCTGGCGGCGTCGCTGGCGGCACCGGCAGTATTTAGCGCAGAGGCCGCCGACAGAGCCTGCCAGCCCCTTTCGCAAGATCGCGTTGGATCAGCCTTGGCTGGTGGGGATGCCGCACCCAACAGCTATTTCCATGGGTGCGCTACTGCCGCCATCGTCTCTGCCCGCACCCGGACGAAACCAATGCACCTGCTCACGCCAGAACTGGAAATCTGGACGCCTCCGACACTGGACATCGTAGACGAGAAGAACAAGCGCTGGGGCCGGACGGCTGGCAGCCCCACCCAGCCGCCGCGGCCCGATGTCCCGCCGTCCGGGAGTTCTATACGGGCGAGCGAATGTAGTCAGGCAGGCCAATGCTCCTCCGCACGCTGGTGAAACCCGAACTAATCGCGCCCGATCGTTAGTCCCAGCGAGGGCTCGGCCACCGGGATCAAACCCTTGCACCGAGACCGGGCCCTGCCGCGCATCCAGTACGGGATCACCTGCCGTCCCATTACGAAGCAACTCGTGACGGGAGGTGTGCCGCCTTGAGCTCCGCCCGACAGAGGCTGGAATCGGCCTTAACCGCACTGGCGAGTGCGGCACGCCGAAGCGTGGGAGGTTTGGCCGGAGCGGTCCGCAGGTAGAGACCGGCATGCGATCGACGGCTACGGCACGAGGCGGTCCGGCGCTGGCACGGCGCGCATCCGACAGCCCGGCGGCGCGGGCCCTGGCCAGGGCGGGTCTTGTCGCGCGCGGGTCATCTACATACTCATCGGCTGGGTCGCGATCCTGGTCGCGCTCGGCCAGACGTCGCGGCACGCCGACCAGCAGGGCGCCCTGCAGTTGCTCGCGAGCAAGCCCTACGGCCTGGTCTTGCTCTGGCTGCTCGGCATCGGATTCGCGGGCTATGCGCTGGTGGCGCTCAGTGGAGGCCGCCTTCGGCGTCACCGGAGAGGCAGCGGCAGCCTAGCCCGCGGCTGAAGTCGCTGGCCCGGGCGCTCATCTACGCCGGGTTCGCCTACCTGACATTCAAGATCATCTCCGGGGCGGGGCGGCGCCAGCCAGACTAAGAAGCAGCAGGACCTGACCGCCAGGGTCATGCATCACACCGGCGGGCGGTGGCTGGTCGCCATCGTCGGCCTGGTCATCGTGATCGCGGGCCTGACCCTGGTCGTCGAGGGAATCCGCCGCAAGTTCCTGAGGTACCTCCAGCTTTCGCAGCTGAGCATGCGGATGCGCCAGCATTGTCGAGTGGCTTGGCGTGATCGGGACCGCTGCCCGCGGCGCGGTGTTCGCGCTCGTCGGCGTGCTGGTGGTCGAGGCGGCCGTCACCTACCAGTCAGCCAAGGCGGGCGGCATCGACAAGGCGCTGCTCACCCTGCGCAACCAGCCGTTCGGCGAGAGTTCTCTGCTGATCCTCGCGGCACTCGGCCTGATACGTCTTCGGCGTCTACGGCCTCTGCGAAGCCCGGTGGCGAAAGGTGTGAACCCTGCCTGATCACCGACCGTTCCCTCACCGCGTGCCGCTTAGCGGCCACCCGCTCGGCGGGACGGCCGATCCTGCACCCGCGCACCGACCAGCCCGCCCAGTTCCTGTTCACCCACTACGGCAAGCGGCTGTCCCGAAACGCGCTGTGCGCCGAGCCAGGCCGCGCCGCCCAGGCCGCCTGCCCATATGCCAACATCTGCGAGCACTGCCCCTGCTTCCGCGCCAGCGCCGCCGATCTGCCCATGCTCGCCGCCCAGCGGATAGACGCCCAGGCGCGCCGCCGCCGACGCTGAAAACGCGGCTGGACTCACCGAAGCAGACCGGCACTGCAGGCTGCTCGCCCGCCTCGACGCCCTCATCGCCCAGGCGCAAGCCCGGATGACCCGGCCGCCGCTGGACCGGGCCGAGCGTGCCTGCGCCGAGCCGCCCAGGCTGGCCAGCCGGTCACCTTTACCGCGGTCGCCGCACGCGCGACCAGTGCCGGGCCACCCTCTACCGCAACCCGCAGATCCGCGCCATCATCGGCGAGCACCGGGTCCGCCGTTTACGCTGCCGCACCCTGTCCGGGCTGGCCGCCGAGATCAGCCACCCGCGCACCGCACTCGAAGCCGTCGCCACAACGTCCGGCAGAACGAAGAACGGCTCCAGCCACTGGAACGGCAGGGAAGCCGGCCAGGAAGTCCCGAGTTCCGTAGAACTTCGGTGGCGGCCCCTGTGATCATCAGGCCGCGTTCACAGTCTCATGATTGTGGCTTATGGCACTGACATTCTCGGTGAAGTGCGTGTCGAGCGCTGCGCGGAGTTTCGGCAGGTGCAGGTGGCCGTTGACGCGGCGGAACTGGTGATCGGCTTCGAGCATCCCGGCGGCGCACCAGCGCAGCGCCATGGTCCCGTCCCGCCAGTTCTTGACGTTGCTGGAGTGGTCCCGGCAGATCCCGATCATCGACTCGATGCGTGTTGGTCGAGCGCAGGCGTGCGGGCCAGGGTGGGCGGCACGCCCAGGCGCCAGGATGGTCAGCGTCTCGGCCATGCCCTCACGCAGCGAGGCGGCGGCGCCGGGATGGGTCTTGTCCAGCTCGCGCGGCGAGCTCGGCCAGCATGCCCTCGGCCTGCAGCGCCGATTCGGCGTGGTAGGCCTGGCGCATCCGCCGCTGCGGTCACCTGGCTGAGCCGGTCGGGCAGCTTGTCGGTCACATTTCTGATCTTGTGTTCCTGGCATCTTTGGATGACCGGCTTGTCGAGGACCGCTCTTGATCGCGGCGGCCAGGGCCTTGGACCCGTCGATCACCGCCAGGACGGGCCGGGTGACATCCAGGCCGCGGTCGCGCAGGTCGGTGATCAGGCCGGTGACCAGGGTCTTGTTCTCCGTCGAGCCCTCGGCCAGCGACAGCGGGTGCTTGGTCCCGTCGATGCCGATGCCCAGCGCGACCACGCAGGCAGTGCTCGCCGAAGTGGACGCCGTCGACCAGGAACGCGACCAGGTCCAGGTCATCCAGGCGCCGGGACATCAGCCCAGCCAGGGCGGTCTCGGTAGCGGCGACGAACCGGCGGGAGACCGCCGACTTGAGGTGGACGCCGACCGTGCGCCGATGGCCGTGCCGACCGGCTCCAGCCCGGCCGGATAACGGCGCGAGGACAGGCCCGCGAGCATCCGCTCCAGCGCCATCTGGCCGAGGATCTCGGCGGAGGAGAACAGGTCGTAGGACGGCAGGTGCAGCTCGCCGGAGCCGTCGACGGCCCGGACCCGCGGCCGGGTGACCGGAACCCGCCGGCCGCCCAGGGTGACCGACCCGGCTCCGGTGCTATGCCGGTAACCCGCGCGATCACCGTTGTGCTGGCCGCGCGGCCGCACAGCGCCGCCACGTCCTCGTTCATGATCTGGTACATCACCTGCAGGCCGACCCCGGCCGAAGGGCCAGCAGGCCCTCCTTCGCCGACTCCGCGATCCCGGCCAGCGACACGATCACCTGCCCGGGCACGGCGATCTGGTCGGCATCTTGCGGGTCACGCTCGTCTCGGCGCGTGGTCTTCTGATAGGTCTTGCTCACGGCGGTTCCCTTCCTCGGGTGTTCCTAGTCCGTTCACCCGTGGCCTACCACTCGGCAGGCTCCAGGTGGGGGACCGCCACTCTCAAGTTCTACGACCGCCGGGACTGACCCCAGCCGGAAGCCTGTTAAATGATCTTGATTATTAGCCGGTCAATGCTGGGACAACGCCGCCGCCGAGTCATTCTTCGCAGCCTTGAAGAACGAGATGCACTATCATCATGCGTTCCCCACCCGGGCCCGAGCGAGGTTCGCCGTCGCCGACTACATCGAGGTCTTCTACAACCGCCAGCGACTGCATTCCGCCCTCGGCTACCGCACCCCGGCGGAGGTGCTCACCGAATACCAGGCCGCAGCAACCGCTGCATGACCAGCAACCCGAGGAACTGTCCAAGATCCTTGACACAGCTCAGACCGTCCCGCTCCCGGCCAGCAAGCCCAGCACCGCTTAAGTGGAGGCGCCGACTGTCCTCAAGCGTATGGATGCCCTGCTCAAGCAGCCGCATGGCGTATGCGAGGCTCGTTTCCGACCCGGGGGACATCACTCTGGGCATCGCAGAGCGATCGTTCACATCGAGGCCCGTAGTCGACAGCGGGTAGGGAGTTGCCGCACTCAGGGTTATTGCCGCTGACCACCACGCAGGCATCGAGGGTCAGGAGTTTGAGTCCAAGCAATCTTGCCTGCACAAAGGGCGCGGATGACCATCGGGCTCCTGCTGTCGCGGCCGGTGCCATACACCCTTCCCAGGCCGGAGGAGCCGAGGCGCAAGAAGCTCGCCTTTCGGCCGGGCTCGACGGAAACTCAACCTCTCGACGTGATCTGGGCACGTGGTCTACGTTTTTGATGTTCCTGCGCGGCTGGCGTGAGCCTCTAGCCGAGCACGGTAGGTTTCAAGACGCTGCCGGATGTCGGACGCGTCGAAGTTCTTCGACGCGGTGTGCGCCAGCTCGCGGATTTGGTCGTAACGTTCGCGCCCCGCTCTGGTCCCCAGCACGTAACCGAGCCCAAATGCGCGGCAACCGTCACCAGCTTCTTCATGACTCGTTCTGATGACGGATGGAAGAGACTGCGGCGCTCGCGGCCGTCGCGACGGCTGCTCCGCCAACGACGCCCGCTGTCACCTTCGCCATGCGACGCAAGCCACCCTTGGCCATGGCCGCCGCCGTAGCGTCCAGAATTCGCTCCCACTTGCTCTTGTGCCTGAAAAGCCTCATCCGCTCGTTCCTTTCTCCGCCAGTCTCCGTGTCGCCCAGGGCTTAGGCGCCCGGGCCTCCACGTGTGCTGATTGCTGTGATGAGCTCGTCCTTGGTCATTGACGTACGAACATCGGAACCCGTGGTTCGGGCGAGCCGCAGCAACTCTTCCTTGGTGAGCGCGTCGAGCTGCACGCCGCCTCTGCGGCTGATTGTGTCGATGAGCTCGGACTTGCTCATCGACAACCGCCCCTCAACGTCAAGATCTCCCGTCAACCGGAGCAGTTCGGCCTTGGTGAGCGCGTCGAGTTCTCCCCTGGTGAGCGCGTCGGGTTTCCCCTGCCGTACCTGGGGGCAGCGACCGAATTCCCCGTCCGAGCCTCCGCTGCCGCCCTCGGCACCGCTGCTTGCGGTCTGCCCTCAGCTGATTGGGCTTGATAATCCGGCGTTCCACCTCGGCGGCGCCCTCTTGCGCGTGCTTTGCCAGTCGATCAGCCTCTTGGCTGGCCTGTGCCGCGATCTCCTTCGCTGCCGTCGCAGCCTGGCTCGCCAGGTCCCTTGCCCTCGATGAGGGCCTGACTCGCCTCCTGGATGGCCTCACGGGCCCTCGCCTGAGCTTCTTCGGCTTTCCCTGTCCGCCTAGCAATACGTAACTGAACGAAGTACA
>ERZ1370068.1732-contig-11658_pt1 | contig 26067 bp, 40 predicted proteins | sample MGYA00561227_ERZ1370068 | MGnify/ENA primary metagenome ERZ1370068 (study PRJEB38410, sample SAMEA6850437) | metagenome | study: Metagenomic assessment of the ecological functions of the soil: analysis of the soil microbiota associated with the...
TAAATGCCGTTAACGCAGTAGCGGCGGCGCGGCCCGGGAAGGACTTGAGGATTCGTCATGGCTGATTCTGCCACGGGCGGCAGATCTCTAGTGAAACTTAAACCGAAAGGAAAATCATCATCATGCCATACGTAACTGTCGGAAAAGAAAACGGAGCTAACATCGACATCTATTATAAAGACTGGGGCAAAGGGCAGCCGATTGTGTTCAGTCACGGCTGGCCGCTCTCGGCGGATGATTGGGACCCGCAGATGCTTTTTTCCTCGAGCAAAGGTTACCGCGTCATTGCGACTGATCGGCGCGGACATGGCCGCTCGACTCAAACCGGCGGCGGACACGACATGGACCACTATGCCGACGATCTGAAGGCCGTCACCGATCATCTCAACCTGAAGGATGCGATTCACGTCGGCCATTCGACCGGCGGCGGCCAGGTGGTGCATTATCTCGCCCGTCATGGCGATCAAGAATGTGGCGAAGGCGGCGATCATCAGCGCCGTGCCGCCGCTGATGGTGAAGACCCCGGCCAATCCGCTAGGCCTGCCCAAATCGGTGTTCGACGATCTCCAAGCCCAACTCGCCGCCAACCGGGCCAAGTTCTATTACGATCTGCCGGCCGGCCCGTTCTACGGCTTCAACCGTCCGGGCGTGAAAACGATCGAGCCTATCGTTTGGAATTGGTGGCGCCAAGGCATGATGGGAGGCGCCAAGGCGGGTTATGACGGCATCGTCGCGTTCTCGCAGACTGACTTCACGGAAGACCTGAAGAAGATCTCGGTGCCGGTTCTGGTCATGCATAGCGAGGACGACCAGATCGTGCCCTATCAGGCTGCCGGTCCACTCTCAGCCAAGCTCCTCAAGAACGGCACGCTGAAGACGTACAAGGACTACCCGCACGGCATGATCACGACGCAAGCCGACGTCATCAACGCCGACCTGCTCGCGTTCATCAAGAGCCAGTAAGCACAGATCGGACAGTTTGATCACGATTGTCTCGGCGTGTGGGAGGTCCGTCGAGGCTTACACCTCCGCCCGCCGTGCTGACGCCGACGGCCTTACTTAAGAACGTCTCTTTGCATCCACCGCCTGTGCTGCCAGCCGCTTCAACGCCTCGGGTTTGAGGTCGCGCACCTTCCCCGTCTCCACCTCATTGAGTAGCCGTCGCAACCAGCGGCGATCAAGCTGACGCATTTCGATCCAGGTGATCCAGCAGGTGACGGCCGCCGGTGCCTAGCACCGTTCCCAGATCATGTCTCATCGCGCGCGCCTTGGTGAGGTCCAAGTCGATTTGCTGCAAGCGCTGGCGCAGGGAGCCCACTCACGGTTGGGCCAGGGGCGAGATGAAGAAACAGGAGAACCGGGTAGATGGTCTGGGCCACACTTCCCTCCTGACGAAATCGTTCCAGCAGGAGTTGTTGAAAACGCTTTTTCCCTTTCGGAGTGATGCGATAAACGGTGCGCTCGCCGCCGCGCGCGACTTTCTCGCTACGTCTTGAAGCGATCTCGCCGGATTTTGGCCAGCTGACGCACGGCGTAATAAAGGGTGCCGACATCGACGTCGGTATAGCACTCGACCAGGGCATTCTGGAGACGGCGTTTGATCTCATAGGGGTGGAGGTCGCCCCGGTGCAAGGCGCCAAGGATAAAAATTCCGCTTTCATACTTTGATTATAATACTACAATTAAACTAATATGAAAACTGACTCATACCAAGCTCAGCCAAATTCTCGCGCCACTGAACACCCACTCTGGAAAATAGTCGCCGCCATTATCGCCGGGCTCGTCACATGGATCATCGTAGCCAGCATTTTAAATCTTCCGCTGCGAGCCTGGTGGCCGAATTATCATGAGGCGGAAACAGCTTTTAGTTTTACGCTCGGGATGAAGCTGGCCCGGCTCGCCCTCGGGGCCGCGGCTTCTCTTTGCGGCGGATTTGTCGCTGCGTGGATCGCGAACGGCCGCCGAAGGGCGGCAATGTATCTTGGAATCCTGTTGCTGGCGCTCTTTGTTCCGAATCATTATCTGATATGGGACAAGTTCCCGGTTTGGTATCACCTAACATTCCTGGTCTCTTTGTTCCCGCTCACCCTACTGGGCGCGATGTTGAAACTGCCCGGTGGACGAGTGCGTACTGTCATCCCAATCCGGAATAGCGCCTAGTCTTCTTTGGGAGCCACAATTTCCCGGAACCGGATCTCGTTTGCCAAAACAAATTCGCCGCAAGCGCGGATCGCTGATTCAAGTTCCAGAAACGCAGTGAGCTTTTCTTTGGCATGCCACAACGAAACGCTTTCCGTTGCGATGCGCATCTACAATCCGGTTCGTTCGCCGGCTAAAACCCGCGGCTGCAGACACAGCCCCAACTCCAACCGGCTACGCTCAGATTGTCGGCGATCAATTCCCAATATGTATAGGCGATGCTACGGGCGCGGTGCCGGAGTTGGGCGAGGTCTCGGTGTCGGAGTAGGTCTCGAGAGTTGCTGTAGCTGTCGGTGTTGGCGTGTAGTAGCAGTTGGCGTTGGCGTAGGCGTGAACGTGGCCGTTGCAGTTGCGGTTGCTGTAGGCGTTGGTGTTGGTGTCGGTGTTGAGCTCGCCATGTACTCTCAACACTAGCGTCTGGTCGGTGCCGAAGCTGGCGGTGTAGGCGCCAACGGCCCAGCACTCCGACGCCGACACGCACGTCACGGCTTGGAGGAAGTTGGTCTGCGTAGTCGCTGGTGTTGGGCGAGCTGACGATGGCCCAGGAGGTCCCGTCCCAGCGCTCGATCAGGGTCCGAGGGAGGAAGTTGTCGTTGTAGTAGTAGCCGACGGCCCAGCACTCCGAGGCCGACCCGCACGTCACGCCATAGAGGTCGTTTTCCTGCGTAGCGCTGGTGTTGGGCGAGGTGACGATGGCCCACGAGGTCCCGTCCCAGCGCTCGATCAGGGTCTGAAAGCGCTGCCGTTGTAGTAGTTGCCGACGGCCCAGCACTCCGATGCCGACACGCACGTCACGCGAAAGAGCTCGTTGGACTGCGTGGCGCTGGTGTTGGGCGAGGCGACGATGGCCCACGAGGTCCCGTCCCAGCGCTCGATCAGGGTCTGAACAGGCAAGATGCCGTTGTAGTAGTAGCCGACGGCCCAGCACTCCGAGGCCGACACGCACGTCACGCCTTTGAGGTAGTTGTTCTCCGCGCGGGGTTGGGCGAGCTGACGATGGCCCACGAGGTCCCGTCCCAGCGCTCGATCAGGGTCTGATAGGCGCTGCCGTTGTAGTAGGGGCCGACGGCCCAGCAGTCCGAGGCCGACACGCACGTCACGTCATTGAGGTAGCTGTTCGGCGCGGGGTTGGGCGAACTGACGATGGCCCACGAGGTCCCGTCCCAGCGCTCGATCAGGGTCTGAATGTTGCTGCCGTTGTAGTAGTAGCCGACGGCCCAGCACTCCGACGCCGACGCGCACGTCACGCCGGTGAGGAAGTTCCGATCCGTAGTGCCGGTGTTGGGCGAGCTGACGATGGCCCACGAGGTCCCGTCCCAGTGCTCGATCAGGGTCCGAGGAATGGAGTTGTCGTTGGAGTAGTCGCCGACGGCCCAGCAATCCGATGCTGACACGCACGCCACGCCAAAGAGGTCGTTGTTCTGCGTAGCGCTGGTGTTGGGCGAGCTGACGATCGACCAGTCGCCACTCTGCGCCCCTGAAGCCAGCGGCATGCTCTCAGGCGCAGCGGGTTGCGGCACGCTTAGCGGGGCGGGTTGTTGGTTGGCGAACCCTGGATTCCCGAGCGGGTTGGCGCCACTTGCCGTTCCCGGTCGCAGCGGCATTCCCGCAAATCCCGGAAACCCGGCGGTCGGGCTGCTGCTTGAGGGATCGCCCTGCCTATTAAGAGAAAATTGGGCGCCCGGAGGGAGCGGCACCCCGGGCGGCAGACGATTGGCGTTGCTGCCAAATGTGCTCGGAAAGTTTGCGGGCTCAGGCGGCACGCTGGTATTGGCGCGCGTCGTCTCGACTGGAAGCGTCGCCCCAAGGCTGAGCATCGCCAGGAGCGCGCCAACTGAGCAAAGAGTAAAAGCGAGTAAGACGCGGAGATTAAAGAAGGCGGATTGAGAAGCTGATTTCTTTTTCATAGATGTGGATGGAAACAGAGCTTGAGCGAAATTGTTTTTAACTGCCTACTGGTGTACTTGCGGAAAACTTGAGATTTTCTTACCAAGAAAATTCCTTGACCGCAGGATTTCTTTAAAGACACCACGGATTACACGGATGGTTTCGTCAAAGAATTGTGCCCACGAAACACCCGCCTTCGCTCCGCTTCGGCGCGGCAGGCACGAAAGACAGGATTCTTCCCGAGACTGTCTGGATTTCTTTACAGCCTGAACCGCAGATTACTCGGATGTAACGGATCGATTCTGGGGTGGCGTCTGACACAGACGCCCTACAATTGAATACCCGGATCACCGCGCCCTACCAGTCCCTTCTGATCCGTGTTATCCGTGCGATCCGTGGTTAATTCCCTTTCGGCGCGAGGGAGGCGACAATTTTTTCGAAGCGCGGATCGCCGCGGAGCGGGTCCCAGAATGGGATGCAGTTTTAAGGCGCCGTAGCTCAGCATCAGTGATGCGTCGGGAGCACGCAGTCCCAGTTTCCAGTTGCTGCAAAGCTAACTCCTTCTCGCCCGCCCACGCCGCAGTAATGGCGAAATATTGAAGGACGAAGCTGCCGTTGTTGACGTCTTTTTGCAGCGGCGTGAGCGCGATCGCCCGACGGCCTTCGTCCAACGCCAGGTCTTTCCGCCCAAGAGCAGCGTCGATTAAGCCGAGGACGCAGAGCGCCGGGCCGTAATCCGGCTGCGCCTGCACGATCTTTTCCTGCTCCGCGCGAGCCGCTTCAAACGCAGTGCGCGCTCTTGCCTCATCTTTGGTCATGCGCGCCAGCAACCCTTCCCCAAAGCTGTGGCTCAGAATAATCGGGGTTTCGACCCAGCATGGATTGTCGCCCAGCGCGACGAGTGCTCGTTCGGCCGCAGCCGGATCGCGTTCGGCCAGAGCGCAAAAGAACCAGCTGTCCGCGGCGCTGACAATGGCGCCCGGTCCTTGCGCGAGGATTGCATTAATCGTCTGGCGCAGCGGCCGGGTGTCCGCTTTCCAGTAGAGATAAAATGATCCACGATTGGCCCGCGTTTCGACGTTGTCGGGCATGATCGCTAACGCCCGATCCAGCGCAGCGATCGCCTCGGCATAACGCCCCAGATAGTTGGTAACTGATCGCGATCTGTTGCAGAGTATAAAAGTTGCGCGGGTCCAGCTCCACCGCGCGCTGCAGGTTCTGCAGACCTTCCTCCTGCTGGCCGCGCCGCCGCAGAATGTAGCCGGTGAGTTCGAAGAGACGCGGATCATTGGGTAACGCTCGCCGCGCAATCTCCAATTCGGCGAGGGCGCCGGCATAGTCGCGCAGCCCGTAGTAGAGATATTGGGCGCGCGCCAAATGCGTTTCGGCAGCATCCGGCCGCAGCCGTGTCGCGGCTTGCACCGCAGCTTCAGCCAGGGCAAGCCGGGCGGGAGTGTGATCAAACCCCGATACTGCATAAAGTTGTTCGTGCGCATAGGCGAGCTGGCAGTAAGCGTCGAAAAATGAGGGATCGCGCTTCACCGCTTCATCCAGAAGTTCAATTGCCTTCCGCACGTCTGGCTCGGTCGTCACGGTGATACCTGCCGTCAGGAGAAGTGACTTCGCCCGGCTGTAAAGGTCGAAAGCCGCCAGGTCAGTGGTGGGCGGCTGCTCGATGGCTTTCTTCTCGTTAGGCGAGAGCTTCGCCTGCAACTGATCGGCAATCTCCTTCGCGATCTCGCTTTGGATGGCGAAGACATCGGCCAGATCGCGATCGTAGGTCTGGGCCCACAGATGCGCGTCGGTGCGCGCGTCGATCAACTGCGCATTCACCCGCACTTTGTTGGCCGTGCGTTGTACGCTGCCTTCCACCACATGGGCGACGCCTAACTCCTCACCGATCTTGCGCAGGTTGCGGGCGACGCCTGTTTTATACTGCATCACGCTCGCGCGGCTGATGACCTTCACGTCCGCAATCTTTGCCAGGTCCGTAAGAATCTCATCCTGCACGCCGTCGGTGAAGTAGGCATTCTCTTTGTCGCTGCTCAGGTTTTCGAACGGTAGCACGGCGATTCCAGTCGTTGGCGGGCGACGGGGCGAGGTCGCTTTTCCAAACATTCCAGCCAACAGTCACTGCTAAAGCGACCAACGACGCAATCAGCGCCGCAATAGCTGGTTTCCGTCGCATCCACTTTTTCCGCGCGTCAACACGCCAGTGCGTCGCGCTTGAATCGGCTCGTGCTTTAGCCAGCGTTCAAGGTCTTCGGCCAGCGCGAGCGCTGAGGAATAGCGGCGCTGCGGATCTTTATCGAGACACTTCAAACAGATCGTGGAAAGGTCGCGATCTACTTTCGGATTCCAGAGCCAGGGTTGCCGCGGCTCACTCTCCAAAACCAAACGCACCGTTTCGTAAGTTGTTCCACCAGCGAAAGGCGGGTGTCCGGTGAGCACGTGATAGAAAACCGCACCGAGTCCGTAAACATCTGTAGCACTTGTGAGCTGGGCAGCGTCGCCAGCAGCCTGTTCGGGAGCCATGTAACTCGGTGTACCGAGCGCTTCCACCATTGTGCCGGTAATGGTAAGCTTTCTCTCTCAACGAGCCTTGCCAGGCCAAAATCGGTAAGATGCGGCTCGCCGTCTGCATCGATCAAAATGTTCCCCGGCTTGATATCGCGATGCAGAATCCCTCGCTGATGGGCATAATGAACAGTGCGCGCCAGCTTGACGATGAGCTCCGCCGCGCGTCGATTCGACATTGGCTCGCGCTTGACAACTTCGTCGAGTCGGTCGGCCTTCCACGAGCTTCATGCTGAAGTAGCAGGAACCGTCACTTTCTCCGATCTCGTGAATCGGGACGATGGACGGGTGGTCCAGGCTCGCTGCGGCTTCCGCCTCAAGGCGAAACCGTTTGATGTGCGCTGTCGTAGCCCATCGTCCGAGGCCGATGACTTTTAGCGCCACGATGCGGTTAAGGCTTTTTGGCGCGCGCGATAGACCAAGCCCTGGCCTCCGCGGCCAATTTCTTCTATCAACTGGTAGTCACCCAATTCTTCCGGCATCTCCATGCCGCCTGCTCCATTAACTTCGTCGTGGAGCATTCCAAGACTCGTCTCTAGCACGCATGCGGCGCAAAGTCCTTCCGGTTCGTCGATCAAAATCGCCGTCCCGCACTTTTTGCACATTCTTAGCACGCGCATCATTGTTTGAGATCTACTTCTGCGCCTTCCTCAGATGTGCTGCGGAAAATTCTTCCAAACATTACGCTCGTAATACCGAAATTAAGTGCCGCAACTCGTCCTCGACATCCTTTGGCACAGCTACGGTATGGGCGATCTCTTCCCGTAGTAAGGTTTGATAACGGCTGGCGAAATCGGTAGAACGCCTGATTGACCGCATTCTCGGTCATGCCCATTTTGAGAGCGATTTCTGCCTGCGCTGGTGCACCAGGCTCGTCCGGTAGCAATTGTTTTAACCAATCAAACAACGCGGCTTTGTCCGCCTTGCGATACTCGTCCGCTAGTTGCCCGAACACATTGTCCAAGAGTGTCAAAGCCCAGCGACGTTCGTAAATTCGCTCAGCAGTCAATGGGTCCGATGGTTCGACATCGCGCCTCGACTCCATTGCGTAGTTCCTCCAACGGGATGAGTGGCTCGCCCCTTGCCTCTCTTGACTGCCATCGCACGGTCCCTCTCATCGGCCAAAAAATGCTTTAGCGATACCAGCAGATAAGAACGCAATCGTCCCTTCTCCGCGCGGAGAGTGTCGAAATCCCGGCGCTCCAGTAGAACTGCAAAGAAACCTTGGGTAAGATCCTCGGCTTCCTCGTGGCCTGTAACCCTGTTGCCGCACGAAGGCGTAGAGCGGCCGCCAGTAAGCGCGGCAAAGTTTTTCGAGCGCTTCGCGTGCCGCCTGCGATTCGCCTTGTGCGGTGAGCACAACGCTCCAGTGCGTGGTGGTAAACTCGACGGCGCCGTTTTGTCCGGCCGCTGCACGATCAACCCCGGTCAGTGACGTCACCTGATCATCAGCAGGCACGCTACAATCCAAGCAAAAAATCGCAGCCAAAGCAAGCCTGCATCTTAACGGAACACAGGGGTCTTGCGGTATCCTACCGAATGACGTGCACAACCTGCTGCCGCAAGGCAATCGCAAACGCGCGCTCCAAGTCTTCGATCAAATCGTCCACGTCTTCTATTCCGACGGATATGCGGACAAGGTCTGCTGGTAATGCAAACGTTTGCTTCAGCGATACTGGAATGCTGGCGTGCGACATTGCGCGCGGCAGGCTGATCACCGAGTTCACCGAGCCGAAGCTGACCGCGATGGCGAATAGTTGCGTGCTCGAAACCTTCACTTCGAAAGAGGGAGTCCGCATCGACTCTTAAGTAACACCGCAAAATCCTGCGGACGCGCAATGGCTGCCATGCAAGGCGCGACCGAACGTGAAGACATGAAAATAAGACGATTAATTACTTTACTAGTTGGCATCACCTCAGTGGCGCTAAGTCCCATGACATGGGCGGCTGGACACGGTGGAGGTGGTGGCGGCGGTCACGGCGGCGGTGGCGGCTTTCACGGCGGCGGCTGGCGGCTTTCATGGCGGCGGCTTTGGCGGCGGTGGCTTTCGTGGCGGCGGGTTTCACGGAGGTGGCTTTCGCGGTGCCGGCTTCAACGGAGGTGGCTTTCGCGGCGGCGGGTTTCGCGGGAGTGGATTTCACGGAAATCGGTTTCACCATGGCAACTTCAACGACCGGTTTTTCTTCTCTAGCGGCTTTGGAGACCCGTTCTTTTACTATTCCTATCCATACTACGGATATTATCCCTACGGCTACTATCCCTACAGCTATTATCCGTACGGCTATTATCCTTACGGCTATGGATATGGTGGCTTTCGCAGCGGCGGGCTTTCGCGATGGCAACGGATTTCACGGCGGCGGTTTTCACGGGCGCAGCCCTCATGGCCAGTGGCTCTCACAGCCGTGGCTCGCGAGGCCATAGGTGATTCGTACAATGAATCGGATTATCGAAGCAGTGCGTGGTATACCGAGGCGGCTTCCTGCTGTTGACTTAACGGCATTAGCTCGCTGGTTCACGGCTCTCGTTTTACTGACGATTGCCACCTTCGCTTCCGCGGCTTCCTGGGACGACGATTCACACTATGTCTCGCTTGGACCGCGCTCGGGCTATTACATCGTCCGTCCCGGCTCACCGTTAAGCCATCAACTCGGCGTTGAAGCCGCTCCTACGAGCGATACCGCCGATCCTTTCCGCCACGGATACGGAGCGGACGCGCTCGCCTTCCACTTCAATCACGCTGGTGTCTTATCCGCGCCGCCAGCTTACATCGTCCAAGCGAAGCCGAATGAATTTTACACTGTGCGACTCGGTTCTCTAATTCCCGGCCGCACCACTTCACGCGACGTGGAAGCAATCTTTGGCCGACCACAGAATATCGAACGCCGATCCGATGGTGTCGTCACCTACTACGCGATTCAGGTCTACAACCCGTTCGAAGATCTTGGAGGACGACGATAACATGGAGGCGCCTGAAGAATTCAATCCGCCATCTCTAAAGGCGGAGCGAAATTAACTCTTAAGTAGCACCGCAAAATCTCGCGGACGCGCAATGGCTACCGCGGTAAGACGCGATCGAATTTGAAGGTATGAAAATTAGACAAATAGTTAGTTTAACAGTTGGCATCACATTCGTGGCGCTAAGCCCCATAACATGGGCGGCTGGCCACGGTGGTGGTGGTGGTGGATTTGGTGGTGGCGGTCACTCCGGTGGTGGCGGTTTCCACGGCGGCGGGTTTAGTGGTGGCGGACACGTGGCAGGTCGGAGTTGGCAATCGCGGAGGCGGTGTCGGCTTTGGCGGAATGCGCGTCCCGGGTCGTGTTCCGAGCTTTGAAGGCGCAGGACCACGCTTTTCTTCATTTGGGCATCCATCGCACGTGCAACCTCAGGCGGGCAGTTCTTCAGCTTCGCGTCCGGCGATTGCAAGGCAGTCGGATCAGCGTTTCTCGAACCTTCGCAACCACGTCGTGTCGCAGCATGATGCGAACTGGCACAACGACTGGGACAGGCGGCATGCGCACTTTGACCATAATCGCTTCTTTGTTTTTATCGACGGGTTTTGGTGCGGACTAGATGCAGGATATTTCCCGTGGGATTATCTGCCATACTATCCGAACGACTATAACCCGCACGATTATTACACAGACGTTGACCCGCACGATTACAACGGGGCGAACTATAACGTTGATCAGGCGGACAGCGCCGAGGTCCAAGCCGTCCAGATGCAACTGGCAAGGCTTGGTTATTACAATGGTTCCATTGACGGCGTTTTTGGACCGTCCACCCGTGATGCGGTGGCTAGCTACCAAATCGCCAATCAGCTGAACGTAACCGGGAGTTTATCGCCCGATACACTCCAGTCGCTTGGCTTACCGCAGGCAACGGCGACTTAGAGCATGAGAAGAAGGTATTGTCGCACCCAGCCTGTGGCTCAGCGTTTTATTTGCCAAGAGAGAAGCCTCAACACCAATCGCTAGACCAGTATTGCTAGCGAGAAGAAGCCGTTATTGTAAACCTAGCTACGCTACACCTTGTAACCCCTTAATGAACCTGCTGACAACATCGTGACGCTGATTATGCCCACCGGCGAAAGACGATACCATCAACGCCGACGACGTTTTTGCGGTAATGAAGGCAACCTCGGTGTCGAATCGAAAAAGGATAGTCGTCAGGTTTGATGCCTGATGTCCTCCGCTGCCGCGGCGTAAACGGCGTCCTCGGCGATATTGGTCGCGTGATCACCGACGCGTTCAAGACAGCGCGAGATTAAGATCAGGTTCAGATAGCCACGCAGTTGATCGCGGTCCTGCATCATCCGTTCGGTCAACTGCCGGTTTGCAGAGGCATTCATATCGTCGAGTTGCTTGTCACGGCTGACGACCGCCCGCGCCAGCTCGACATCTTCTCGTACAAATGCGTCGATGCTGTCCTTGAACATCGATATTGCGTGCGCCTGGATTGGCACGATCAAGTTCACTTCAGCTAGGGGCGGATGTCTGTTCAACTTGCGCGCGCATTCGGCGATATTTGTCGCTTCATCGGCTACGCGCTCGATGTTGGGCGAAAGTTTCATTGCCGAAATCACTTGCCGTAGATCGGACGCGACCGGCTGATAGCGAAGCAAAATTTCGACACCGGCCTTATCAATTTGCTTCTCCAATTGATCAACTTCCTCGTCGTCAGCGATGGCTTTTGTGCAAAGCGTCATCATCCCGCTGAAGCAATCCATTGATGGCGCGATAGAGGCTGCGCTCGGTTAGTCCCGCCATCGTGAGCAGATCGTTGCGGAGATCGCTCAGCGCTTCATCGAATGTCCCAAGGATATGCTTCGGTGTGACCACGTTCTTTATGCGCTGCGGGTTCGTTTAAGGTCAATGCGTTCCAATTGCGCGTTCGAGAATGTAGCCGATTAGGGCGGTTGCGGGGAGAGTGAAAACCCATGCCCAAACAATTCGTTCCACCACTGTCCAGCGGATTCCACTGAAACGTTTTACCGCCCCGACGCCCATGATCGACGTGGAAATTACGTGTGTGGTTGAGAGTGGAATGCCGTAGTAGCTCGCGACTTGAATGATTAGCGCGGCAGTGGTTTCGGCCGCGAAGCCATGCACCGGCTGCAACTTCACCACCCGATGGCCGAGCGTGCGAATGATGCGCCAACCACCAGCCGCCGTTCCCGCCGCCATCGTCACGGCGCATAGAGCGATCACCCATTTTGGGAGCTACGAACGATGGCGTTTTCAGAAAATCGAGCCAGCGCGGCCAATGCATCGAAGCTGCCCGCCTTTGTTCCGGTAAACAGCGCCAGAGTGATGATGCCCATCGTTTTCTGTGCATCATTTGTGCCGTGGCTATGGGCCATCCAGGCCGCGCTGAAGATTTGCAGTTTTCCAAATAGCGAATGAACAAAGTGCGGCGTGAAGCGATGCAGTGCGATAAGCAACAAAAACATGAAGAGCGCGCCGAACACGAAGCCGGCAATTGGCGACGCGATCATAGGCAGCACAACCTTCGGCCACACACCTTCGTTCCATTTGATTACTGACCAATCGCCGCTCGCGGCAGCGAGTGCGGCGCCGCAAAGTCCGCCGATCAGTGCGTGACTTGAACTTGATGGTAAGCCCAACCACCACGTCGCAATGTTCCAGCTAAAGGCGGCTATCACAGCACAGAGCACGGTCGTCATAGTGACCACCTCGGTGTCCACCAATCCTTTGCCGATCGTGGCAGCAACCGCACCGCCAAATAACGCTCCTGTGAGATTGAAGAATGCAGCCATCGCGATCGCCTGGCGCGGCGTAAGCTACTCGCGTCGAGACGACGGTTGCGATCGCGTTTGCCGCGTCGTGGAAAGCCATTGCTGTATTCGAAAATGACAGCGGCCAGAATGACCAAAATGAGCGTGAGCACGCGGTCCGTTTGCTACGAATATTTCAGCGCCACCTGTACGATGATGTTCCCCGCGTCGCGGCAGCGATCGATCACTTTTTCCAAGAGCCCGTAAAGGTCGTGCAGAAAAATAATCTGCTTCGCGGCGTGATCGCCTTTGAAAAGATCACGAAGCCGCTCCAGTTCGAGCTTGTCGGCCTCGCCTTCGATGCCTTGGAGCTTGGCGTTCATCTCGCGCGCGGTGCGGGCGTCGATCCCGTGGCGCAGTTGTTTCACCATGGCTAGCACCATTTCGGCTGCCTGATCGAGCAGCTCAACTTGCTTACCAAAACTTTGTCCGGCCAAATCTTCGGGGCAGATTAAGATGCGCTCGCCAATTTTCTCGACCGTTTTCGGTATTTTATAAAGCGCGGCTGCCAATTCCTGAATGTCTTCCCGCTCGAAAGGGGTGACAAACGTCTTGGAAAGTTGCTCGGTCAATTCCTGCGTGATGCGTTTGTCCTCACGCCGGCTGTGGGCGAATTGCTCCAGGTTTTCCGGAGTGTCATGCTGCTCGAGTTTTTGCAATAAGCTCGATCAGGTGATGCACGCTTGTGTCCGCCTGCTGCGCACTGGCTTCGAGCAAATCGTAAAACTTTTCGTCGCGCCCGAGCAGCTTTTGAATCGAAAACATGACCTGTTCAGTCGTACTCGACCGCGCTCATTGTTGCAATGTCAGAACTGCGTTCGCGCAGATCGATTGATATTCGAAACCGTTTACCCGACACAATTGAGAAAATCGTTTCGGACAAAGTTGTGTCAGAAGTTGTCATCCGAACCGCGGCCGGAATCGTGACGTCGATTATCACAACCGGTTCAGTGAAGCGAATGAAGCTCAAGGAAGGCGACAACGTCTTTGCGGTAACGAAAGCGACCGCCCTGTCGGTGGAAAAGGAATAGCCGTCAGTTTACCGACAACTCAGCTGCTACCAGGCAAGCGTCGTCGGTTAGGACTGCCGAATCGCCAAACTTGTAAACGTCACTGACGATGGCATCGAGCAGAGACTCCGTGGGCTGATTAAGATTGGAGCGAACGCTTTCCCTCAAACCTTCGATGCCAAACTGGCTGCCGTTGCTCGCCTCGACCTCGATGATGCCGTCGGTGTAGAACAGCAGGCAATCGCCCGGCGCAAGTTTCGCTTCGGTAGTCTTAAACTGCGCGTTCGGAATGATCCCTATCGCAGGTCCGGCGGAATCCGCGCCCATGATGATCGTCTGCACTTCGCCGGAACTTCGGCGCACCTGCAATGGCGGTGGGTGACCGGCGCGCGCGAAACGCGCGGTGCCTGTCTTGATGTTGATGACGCAGTACAGCACCGTCACGAAAACAAGCGTGCCGGTCTGTTTCAAAATTCCCGTGAACTCGCTGTTCAATTGCGTGAGAAGTCGACCGGGATCGGGCGCTTCAGTTGCGTGAGTTTCGATCATGGCGCGCATCATCGCGGTGATCAGCGCTGCGCGGACGCCATGGCCCATCACATCGCAAATACAAATGGCGGCCGTGTCGTCGCTTAGCCGTGCGATATGAAAGAAATCGCCGCCCATCTGGGTCGCCGGCAAATAACGGTGACAAAAGCGGAGCCTCGTTGCGCCCGCGGCGGCGTCTGCCGGAAAAGTCGGATACGTGCTCGGCATGAGCGCCTGCTGCAATTCCGTCGCCATTCGCAGATCGGTTTCCATCTGCTCGTTTTTCTGGCGAATCTCGCGGTCGCGCTCTTCGATTTCCCGAATGTTCGTCAGCAAGAGCGCGTTTTGAACCTTGAAAAGCGTTTCGGTACTCAATGAATCCAAGGAATCCGCCGTTTTCATCCACCAACAAGACGTCATCGTAGAAATTTGCGTCGGGACGCGCAAACACGGTGTGCAAGACATCGCCGATTGGCGTCGCCACCTTGATGCGCGTTTCCTGTTTGCAAAGATGGTCCCGGATCGGCTTGCGCGCCCACAGCGAAAACCGTAGCGCCCGCCAAGTAACGCTGCAGTTTCCTGTCGCGAACACATCCCCAGGAGTCGCTGGCCCTTCGAGCACCGCGACAAAGTTTACGCTTCCGGTTTTGAATGTGTCGGCGACGCTTTCGACTGACGCGCTAGCCTGTGTCGCAGTGCGATGACCGATGAGAACGCGCAGGTCAATTGATTCGGCTCGCACCGGTGGATTGAGATCAATTGGCGCCGAGGAAACTTGCTCTTCGCGTTGCGCGGTCGCGTGCATACGACATTTCTCTAACAGACTCTGAAAAGGATCGCGTGTTACAAATTCATGACATTGCACCTGATCAAAACTGGCTACATCAAACCGAACAGGATAGACTTACGCTCGACCATTTTGTCTGGAGCGCGACTTCGATGAAAGCTCATGACGCCAAACAATAAGACCTGGTGGGAAAGAGCCTTTCCCGCCGCCGAATGGTTGCGCAGTTACCATGGTGCCTGGTTTAGCTTGGATCTTCTCGCTGGAGTCACCCTCGCCGCGTATCTGCTTCCCTGCAGCGTTAGGCGATGCATCGCTCGCAAATTTGCCACCGGAAGCGGGTCTTTATGCCTGTTTATTCGGAGGACTTATCTTTTGGATCTTTTGCGGTTCGCGTTACACCGTCGTTTCCGTTACTTCTGCAATCTCGCTCGTCATCGGCTCGTCGCTTGGCGAGATTACCGGCGGGAACTCCGCGCGTTTCGGCGCCCTCGCGGCCGGCACGGCGTTGTTGGTCTCGCTGATCGCCTTCGTTGCATGGCTCGCGAAAGCTGGAGTCCTGGTGCATTTCATCTCGGAGAGTGTCATGACCGGATTCAAATGTGGCGTTGCGCTCTTCCTTGCCAGCACGCAACTACCCAAGCTTTTCGGTTTCCATGGCGCTCATGGAAGCTTTTGGGGAAACACAGGCTTCTTCTTCAAACACCTCAACGAGACGAACTACGACGTCATTGTTAGTCGGAGGGATTGCGCTCGCGCTGCTGATGCTTGGAAAGATTTTTCTCAAACACAAACCGGTCGCGCTCTTCGTTGTAATCGGAGGAATAATTGCTGCATCAACGCTTTCGTTGGAGGCGCGCGGCGTGAAACTAATTGGCGTCGTGCCCCAGGGAATACCTCCGCTGAAAGTTCCTTCTCTTTACTGGCGTGACCTGAACCAATTGCTTCCACTAGCCCTGGCTTGCTTTCTTCTCGGCGTCGTCGAAACGGCCGCGATTGGACGAATGTTCGCTGCGAAGCACGGCGGACGATTCGATGCTAACCAGGAGAATCTGGCACTCGCCGCGTCGAACCTGTTCGCTGGACTCGGTGGCGGCTTGCCAGTGAGCGGCGGCACATCGCAGTCGCTCGTCAATGAAGAAGGCGGCGCGAAGACACCGCTCTCCACCGCCCTCGCTGCGGTTTTTATCCTGGTGGTCGTGCTCTTTTTCTCCCGTCTATTGAGCGCGCTGCCTCAACCGGTGCTCGCCGCCGTGGTTTTGGTGGCGATCGCGGGTTTGCTAAATCTTTCAACATTGAAGGAACTGTGGCTTAACGATCGTTCCGAATTTGTGGTGGCCATGGCAGCTTTCGCCGGCGTGCTCACCTTTGGTTTGCTGCGCGGCGTCATGCTCGGAGCTTTGATTTCACTTGTGCAATTGGTCCGCGTTTCATCGCGCCCCCACGTTGCTCTTCTCGGACGAATTCCCGGCACACGCCGTTTCTCGGATTGCGACCGGCATGCAGACAACGAACTGATTCCAAACGTGATGATTTTCCGGCCTGAATCGGCCCTCGTTTACTTTAACGTCGACAATGTATGCGATGCGATCCTGAGCCGCGTTCGTGCCGAGCCGACACCGCCAAAGCTGGTAGTGCTCGATCTCTCCGCTGCAGCGCTCGTGGACATGCAGAGTGCGCACACGCTAGCCAGCATGGCTGACGAACTCACCGCCAGAGGCATCCAATTCCACGCGGTTGAACCGCGTTCCTCCGTGCGCGACCGGCTCCGCCACGAACATGTGGACAGCAAATTGGGCGGCATAAACCGTTTCACGACGGTGGCCGATGTGATCGACCACTTTCTTGGCGAATCGGAGCGCTCAGCAGCTGCGATCAAATCCGCGCGCTAGATCTACTGACCCTTCGCAACGAAGGAAAGGTCGTTAGGCGATTCCACCCGTCGCTTATCAGTGAGGGCCAGCCGCGATCGCTTCTTTCATCATCTGCCGACCTCCCTCCGACAATGGCCCTAGGCCGCTCCCCGGCAAATACCACAAGCCTTTGTCGTTATCGCGGGAGTAAAGAACAATCACGCCCTCGCCTGCTGATGCGTGGTAAAAGGTGGCACCCGGATTTTCGGTGACCACTGAAAGGAACGTTTGCCGCCACGGTCGATCGGGCGAATCGAAAATCTCTTCACCAAGTTTCTTGAGTTCTTCAACGCTGATGATTCGGATCGATTTCGCGATGGCTTTGCGCCGCTCGTTGTCGATAGCTTCAGCGTCCTCGAATTTTTCAAATGGCATAGGACTCCTTTATTTGGTGGATTCCAGTGAGTTAGAACTGAGATCGATTATACTTCGAGTCTCAGCAATAGGGCAAAGAGGAACATAACAGACAGCGAGCTATATGGCGCATGCGTTTTTTAGCCGTGCAATTGTTCGCGGCCATCGCGATCGCACTTGCCAGCGATTTTCTTCCACCTGGCACGCCCGCGCGAATGAAATGGAAGCCACCTACCGTTGGTGTAGCTTTTGAGAGGCGTAAGCAACAATTAGCAAACCCGCATGAAGGCGAGTGAGTCCCTTCAGAACGATCAATCGACTGCGACCGAAAACGCACTTCGCCGCGCCGTAGATACAACTCCCGCGTTTATTCATACTGCGCGGCCCGACGGGTACATCGATTATTTTAATCGGGGTTGGTTAGATTTTTTGGGAAATCACTCGAAGACGTTTGTGGGTGGCGCTGGACCGAATCGGTTCATCCGGATGATGTAGCTGCGATAGTTCAAAAATGGCACGCCGCTTTGGCTAGCGGTGAACCGTTCGAAATAGAAACCCGTGTCAGGCGTGCCGACGGATCTTATCAGAGCGCTCCTCCACCGGAAGTTGCCGCTCCGTGATGAACACGGGAACATCGTGAAATGGTTCGGATCGAGCATCGATATCGAAGACCGCAAATGTGCTGAGCGAAAGATCGCAGAGAAGACGAGCGAATTAGAACAGAAGCGAATTTTATCTGCGAGAAGGAGAACGGCTCGCTCACGTGGGAAGTTGGTCGCTCAGGCCGGACGGAATATTTGACTATTGGTCTCCGGAAACTTTTCGATTTTCGGTTTCGATCCCAGACAATGGCATCCCACGCTTCAGGAATGGCTCGGCGTTCTGCATCCTGACGATCGCGAGTGCTGTGCATGAGCTGATCCAGCAGAATGTTCTCGGACGGCGTGAACGGCGATATCCAGTATCGCGTCGATCATCCTAAAGATGGCCAACGGACGATGCACAGCACCGGCGAGCCGGTGTTTCGAGAATGGCAAAGTCGCGCGGCTGATCGGGAATACACTGGATATCACCGAGCAGGAAAATGCGACGCAGGAACTGCAGGCGGCGCAAGGCCCTGTATGGACCAGGCAGAGGCGCTCAGTCACACCGGCAGCTTTGGTTGGAATTTAGCGACCGGAGAATTGATCTGGTCGGACGAAACTTTCGGATCCTTGGTTACGAGCGTACGGCCAAACCAACACTGGATCTTGCGTATTTGAAGCGAATTCACCCGGAAGATCTTTCGTTGGTCCAACGAGTGATCGAGAATGCTAAAGGCAGGCGACGAGCTTGGATTTCGAGCATCGGCTGCTAATGCCCGATGGCTCGGTCAAGCATGTCCATGTGATTGCGACATCCGCTGACGATCGACTCAGGCCAACGAGGTCGAACTCGTCGGAACGGTGATGGACGTGACGGCGAGAAAGAAGGCGTTCGAAGAAATCAAAGCGCTTCGGGACGAACTTCAGAGAGAGAACATCGTGCTGCGTGAAGAACTCGGTAAGACTTCGATGTTTGAAGAAGTGATCGGCACTTCGTCGGTCTTGCAAATGGTCCTGGCGCGCGCAGCCAAGGTCGCCCCGACAGACTCAACCGTTTTGATCATGGGCGAAACGGGCACAGGGAAGGAACTGATCGCCCGCGCCATTCACAAACGGTCAAAGCGTTCGGAGCGCCCGTTCATCAGTGTGAATTGCGCAGCGGTTCCTTCTTCGCTGATCATGTCGGAGTTGTTTGGTCACGAAAAAGGAGCGTTTACTGGAGCAGTTCAGAGGCGGCTCGGTCGATTCGAATTGGCCGAAGGCGGCACGATTTTTCTCGATGAAGTAGGAGATCTGCCAATGGAGACGCAAATCGCATTGCTGCGCGTTTTGCAGGAACGCGAGTTTGAACGCGTGGGCGGCACGGAAGTTCTGCGCGCTGACGTCCGCGTCATCTCGGCGACGAATCGTGATCTGCAGGCGGCTATCGCGGACGGCGCCTTTCGCAGTGATCTTTACTACCGGCTCAACGTTTTTCCAATCAAACTGCCGCCTTTGCGCGATCGCAAAGAGGACGTTCCGCTGCTCGTAAATTATTTTGTCGATCGTTATGCGAAGAGAGCGGGAAAGAAGATCAAGCATATTCAAAAGAAGGCTCTCGATGCGCTGCAAGAGTATTCATGGCCGGGCAATGTCCGCGAACTGCAAAACGTAATCGAACGCTCGCTCATCATCGGCGAGACGAACGAATTTTCGATCGACAAGAGTTGGGTAGCGAACGAGCCGCAATCGTCCGGGCGCCGCGCCAGCCGATCGGAAGATCAAATGAGCGGCAAGCGTATCGAAGCGGCGCTTGCGCAAAGTAACGGAAAGATCGCTGGAGCGACACGGTGCCGCGGCCAAACTTGGCATACCGGCTTCAACCCTCGAATCGAAAATCCGCTCTCTAAGAATCAACAAATTCCAGTTCAAGGGAGTTTGAGCGCGCTGGTCCGCGCCGAACGCTCGCGACCGGACGCGACCGGATTCTAGTTATGCCGGCTGCAGATCGCATTCGCTTTCTTCTACAGCGTCTTTCACGGTTACGCGCTCGATACCGATCTCGATAACCTCCGCAATCGTGTCGTTGGAATCCTTCTCCGGACTCCTCGTCGGCGGATTCGTCCCCTCAATTACATCTGGCCAGAGCGAGCCCGGAATCGCAAATCGGACCTAAGCATAACAACAAGTCGCGGACTTACTCGTTAGGGGCATTCTAAAGCTCATTATTCTCGCGAAGTCGCTTCCTTCGCACATTTCCAAATTCTTACCGCCGCGCACCTAACGCCTTTCCCCGTGGTGCAGGTGGCGCAATTCCACTCCGAGGTGCAGTATGCCTATTGGGTGAGAGAAGAAACATAGTCTTTCACGAGCATCGAGTCTCAATCGTCGCAGGCCGAGCATCCATTGCAACGGCACGGAAGATTTGCCGCCGCCCTCGCGATATTTGGCTGCGAAGCCGCATCTAACAAAAATCGTCAATATTGAAACTCCATCGCGCGCTACGTCACTCAAGCCGGAAGTGCAACGCGGAAAACCAATGCTCTTGATAGCGCCCCGCGCGGCGTTAGTATCTGCCGAGTAGCCCCACAGATGAATCCGGACGCGGCTGAAATCTTACGCAAGGAACGAACGGGAGAGAATCGCTGGGCGATATTTCTTGTCTGTGTTGTCGGTGCGGCGCTGAGCGCGCGACACCTCTGGGGTTTATTTTCGGAGCGGAAAGATTTGCATTTTGGTTTGTCGCGGGAATTGCCCTCCCTTACCGCCGCAATGGTGAGTGCGCGAACGGCCACGGGCGGCACGCCGCCGCACCGCACCCATTCTCGAATATGTCTTTGCTTCGCTAAGTGCAGCGTTCGGCTTCGGGATTCTTCTTCTACTCGCGTTGCTCGTAGCTTTAATCATTTACGGCCTGGGCAATTTCATCAATGTCTCGCTCAGGGTGCCTCGGACTAAACGTCGCGCTTCCCGCAAGCAAAGTCGGGAGATGGCTTGGAATTGTTCTCGCCGCTCTGTTCCGGAAGCGGCGCGGCTCTCGCTAACGTGAGCCGAATGCGGGAACAACTATTTCCCGGCGCACAATCGGCCTTTTACCAAAAAGCGGTGGTGCACTGGCGCCGCTCGCTCCTCCAGATTCTTTTGCTTTTGCTGATTACGGCTGTCGCCGTTGGTGCGTGGTGCAAGTGGCGGGAAAAAATTGGGACCGGTTTTTGGACGCTGATTTATCTCGGGTTCATTTTTGCCGCAAGCCAGGTTTACACGATCGGTCGAAAACGCTCGTCCACTGAAATACAATCCACCTCGGCTATCGATTCGGTTTTTCGAAAATTAGGATGGCAGGTGCTGCGCCAGCCCACGCACGGGTGACCCGACGGTGGATCCGCTTTTGAGTGGGTTGGACTTTGTCGCGAGCAATGGAGACCGGCTTTGGTGCGCACAGATGAAAACCTGCACTCCGCAGACGCCGCCGATCGATTGGGAGGCCGGAGCCGGCTTGCTCGCCGCCGCCCGTGCTTATCGCACGAAACGGCCTGAATTCAGCGACATCGAGCCTGTGCTGATCGTGATCGATGGAAAAACTACGCCCAGTCTCGACGAGTTCGGTCGAGTCGAGAATATCAGTATCATCGAACTCACCAGCCAGGAACTCGAGCAAATGTTTCAAAACGATAGCGAAGCGAATCTACGGATTTTAGGTGATTTTCTTTTGCAAACGGCGCACTTCCCACACATCGATACGAGAGCGGGAGAGGTGCGGGTATGATCCCCACAGACTTTCCCGCCGTCCTTAACTTCCTCGCGAGGGCAGCAGCAGCGGCGGGGATCTCAGCGAGTGCCGCGGCAGCGCGCGAGAGCGGCGCCCGCAGACGCGCCGACCCTACCGATCGGCACCGGCGGGGCAGGCGGTAGCGGCAACTGCTCCACCCCTCAGTCCAGCACAGGCGCTCTTCGATTTGCGCTTGCCCGACGAGATAAAAACTTCTTCGAATCTCCTTTAACTGAGCTTGGTTTTTCCCTCACGGACGAAGAAGTGATGGAAAGATTCGGTCAGCGAAGCCGCCAATTCACGGTGGCGAGGAAAAATGCTCTTCAGCCGATATTTGATCCACGTGCCCCAAAGTATTCTTTCCGTTTATCAAGAAGCGCATCGCGATGCGCTGGCCACAGTGCCACATGCATTTCCAAGGCTTGACGTTATTCATATTTTTCGCCGCCGCTCGGCTTACGCCGCAGAAAACGCTGCGCAAGTTCCTCAAGGAAGGCTGGCGCGCGCAAGGTGTTGCGGGCGAATTTTATCCCGTGGCAGGACGTTAGTCAGCTGCAAGAATGCGATGCGGAAAGACAACGCCGGGATCTCACTCGACATGCTCGATTTGAAAAACGAGCGGGAAGGGCGGCGTCATCGAATTGGAACAAAAAGACAAGAACGAGATTTGTGACATCCTCGTAGGACATCCCTCATTCGATTCCGCCCGCGACCGTGAGACATTAGTAAGCCAGGCTGGAGTAAAGAAAATCCTGCCCGGTTTTAGTACGGCGGAAAGGGCCGAACGGTGGCGGCTGACCTGTTAGACCAGCTTGAGGGTCATGGCTGGTTGACCTCGGAGAAACATGCTCTGGGCGCGCTACTCGAATATATTTGTGCTTTGCGAGATACGCCTCCAGACGCTGTAAAGGACTGGGGAGAGATCATCCAGATCTACAAGCTTTCTTCGACACCGCCGTGAGCAACTTCCTAGAGCAGCCTGATCTCGTTGCCATTACGGAGAAACTCGCTGCCCTGGTACGATTTTCCGACAACCACGCGATCGCCGCGTCTTACTCCGAGCAGGCCGGGTTAGGGCCGGTTCATTCCCGGACTCGACTTTAGCGGTAACGCCCGCACTTTTTGCGGTGATCTTGTCGAGCGCCCTAGCGAGTTATGCGGAGCGCCGCTCCCGAACAGCCGACCAAAGATCCGCTCGGTGCGCTCCTCGCTCACGTGATCCAGCTAAGCGACACAGCCGCGGATTCCAAGAAGGTATTTGCCCAGGCCATCGTTAAATATGCCCTGTCAATGACGCGGCTTACATCGAAAGGCTGCGCAAGGAATTGATGTTGCACTTCAACCGCAACGATCGGCTGAAGCGAAATCTGCCGCCCGCCGCGCGGTGCTGCACCTAGTGCGGAGCCGAGCTTTACCGCCGCGATCGAAGATCAACCGGGTCTCGAACGCGTCATCAACTCCGAAGATAATTTTCTCGATATTTACTTGCTCAGCGGCGCGCTTTATTGCGCCCAGGCGGTCTGCCGGATCGAAGTGCCGTTAGCAATGCCGTCGGCACCGGGATTTTGATCGGACCGGACCTTTCGGCTTACGAACCAGCACGTTCTTAAGAGCAAGGAGTATCTCGAGGGCGCGATTGCGCGATTCGATTACAAACTACTGATAGTACCGGTGTGGCGCCGCGGTCCGCGTCATAAATTTCAGGGCGATTTCTATTTTTCCAGCCCTTCGGCCGAGTTCGATTACGCCCTGGTCAAAACCGAAAGTGAGCCGCTGGCCAATCTCGCTCCCTCCGTCGAAGAGAAAACCTGTCTGCGCGAGAATTGCTCGCGCGTGGAAACACCGTGGTTTCGTTAAACTCTCTCCGCGCTTCATCCGTGAGCAAGAGCGAGTCAACATCATTCAGCATCCGGATGGCGATCCGCTCAAAGTCGTGATGACTCAGAATTATGTTGTCACCGACATGACAGATCGCCGCGTGCAATATGTTGCCGACACGATGCCGGGGTCATCGGGCTCGCCAGTCTTCAACCAGAGTTGGGAGCTCGTCGCGCTGCATCACAGCGGCACACCGTATCCACCGGATTCCGTCAATGATGCTTTCAAGAAAGCTTGGAAAGGTCGCTTCCGGGTCAATGAAGGAATCCGCGCGCGCGATCCTCGAAGATTTGAAAAAGAAAAAGCTCGAACGTTACCTGCCGGGAGCGTAATAGCTGACGTTTGGGAGCCAACGATTTTGAGCTTCCATCCACCTCAACCTTCAAAAAATGACTCCTCTAACCACTCTTCCACCTGCTCAGGCAGTCGCCCTTGTTTTCGCTGGATTTTACTCAGCGTATTTTACCCCTTGCCGTCAATGCAATAAGAAAAGTAAGGGGTACTCGAAGGAAAGCGGCGCCGCAGCCGCCTCCAACCTTGGTCAACGGTTACACGCGGCCTGGGTCCGTTATGCGGCGGGAACAAAGCTATCTTCGCGTTGCTGATCGCGGTAGGACGCTCGTTGGCCATTGTCATCGTATTCCTTTTAGGAACGCAGTTCTTCACGCGCGCGCGATGCCATCCCCGCCGGCTTCGCCTGGGAATAAGCGTTGCTTCGAACAAATTGTCGAGATAGGATTGATCGACTCATCCGAGCGCTCTTCCTACCCTGTTTTGACGCCTCCGTCTGTCTCCGCTAATTACCTTTCTTTGGCGCCCGTCGCTCAACTGGATAGAGCATCTGACGACGGAAGCGGGAGGTCGCTGGGAAGAAAGTGGAATGCTACCTATCTTGTTACGGATCTGGAGCTGAATGCGTAGTCCATCAGAGTGTAGATCAATAAGCCGCGCCAAAGGCCCGACGGCTTCATCCTTGCGATATCACCATCGCTGGATCAAAGTAAACGAGAGATTTCGCTGATCCTTGAACCTTCGTGATCGGTGGGGCGCTCGCGCTTTTCTCGATCGCGTTCCTCATGCCGCACATGGAAACGATCGCAGCGTTCGTCGTCCTTCCTGTCTGTGTCACTGCCATTGCGGGCTGGGTCGCGACCGGAAGCGACCGGATTGCGCTGGTTATGCCGGCTGCAGATCGCATTCGCTTTCTTCTACAGCGCGTCTTTCAAGGTTACGCGCCCGGATGCCGATCTCGAGATAACCTCCGCAACCGTGTCGTTGGAATCCTTCTCGGACTCCTCGTCACCGGATTCGTCCTCAACCACATTACATCCGGCACAGAGCGCGCGAGACTATCCTGCAAACGGGGATTACAAACAACCCCGCGAATCGGACTTTTAAGGGCTGACAAACGACTATTTTTCGCCGACGCCGCTTCTCTCGCGCACTGCCAGAATTTTTCCGCGGCTGGGCTGAGTCGGCCTTTGGTCGCGACGATGCCGACCGAGAATGGTTTCGGCTCAGGAGTGAGGTGCAAAACTTTACTCGGTTTCCGAAACTGTAACCAAAACGTCCGCACCAATGGCGACGCCGGTTCCCGCTTCGACGGCCGAAATAATGCCGGACATGCTGTCATGTTCCTCGATCGACGCGCGGTTTCTGTTTCACCTTCGAAAACGATGATCGAGAGATAATCATAGTAATTCGGATAGTCTTCGCGGGTGAGGCCAATCAACGGTTCGGCCGCAACCTCGGTAAGCGGAACGGCGCGGCGTCGGGCAAACGGATGCTGCGGAGCGACCGCCACGCAAACGCGTTCGTGAAACAACTCTTCATATCGCAGGTCGCGCAGCGAACTAGCCTTCGGGGAGGAACTGATCAATCCGAGTTGAAGCCGGCCATCGCGTATGCCGTCGAGAATGTCTTTGTTGCTCCAATCGTGCAATCTGACGTGCACGTTTGGCATCGCCTGCTGAAATGCCCGTAAGGTTTTCGGCAGAATTTCGGCGACTGGCGTCGGTGAGTAGCCGACGTGGAGTTCGGTAGGCTCTGCGCTTGCAACCGCGCGCGCTTTCGTGACGGCTTCGTCCGCGTCGTTGCAACACCGCGCGCGCTTCGTTCAAGGAACGCCCGGCCCGCCTCTGTCAGGCTGAACCGATTTTGCCGTGCGTTTGAGCAGAAGGAAACCAAGCTCATCTTCAAGATCGCGAATCTGGCGGCTTAGCGGCGGTTGGGAGACGTGAAGCTTCAACGCCGCGCGCGAGACGTTCTCGGCCTCGGCGACGGCAACGAAGTAGCGAAGATGCCGCAGTCTCCACAGCCGCTTCACTCTACCTTGTGTATGCCGACGCAACAAACATCGTCTTTCTGCCAACGGCGAGTCGCGGATCGGACTGTGCCTCGAAAGGAACAAACAATGAAGATACTGATGGTATTAACCTCGCACGATCAACTGGGCAATACTGGCCGCAAGACTGGCTTCTGGCTGGAAGAATTTGCTGCACCGTACTTTGTCTCTCGGAGACGCCGGCGTTCAACTAACACTCGTTTCTCCGAAGGGCGGACAGCCACCGATCGATCCAAAGAGCGACCTGCCTGAAAATCAAACCGACGCGATGGCTCGGTTCAAACGAGATGCGGTAGCGCAGCAGGCACTCGTCGCAAACCGTTGAATTAGGCCGCGTGGAAAGCGAGTGTCTACGACTCAATCTTCTATGTCGGCGGTCACGGTCCGATGTGGATCTCGTCGATAATCCTGTCTCGATCGCTTTGATCGAGGCTTTAGCAATACGTAACTGAACGAAGCAATAAA
>ERZ1370068.4686-contig-3743_pt1 | contig 26067 bp, 35 predicted proteins | sample MGYA00561227_ERZ1370068 | MGnify/ENA primary metagenome ERZ1370068 (study PRJEB38410, sample SAMEA6850437) | metagenome | study: Metagenomic assessment of the ecological functions of the soil: analysis of the soil microbiota associated with the...
GGTAGCTGCTTCGTTCAGTTACGTATTGCTCCGAGATCGATTCCTTCGTCGATACGGCGCGAGTCTCGCTCGATCCCCTCGCGGGCACGATCCGCCTCGGCGTCATCCCGACGGTCGCGCCCACACCCTGCCTCCTCGCGATCCCCGCGATCCGCAAGGAGTTCAAGAGGCTGCGCTTGCTGCTCAGGGAGGACCAGACCTCGCGCCTCGTCGAGGCCACGCAGCGTGGGCACATGGATCTGTGTCTGCTCGCGCTCGAAGCCGACCTCGGCGACCTCGAGGCGATGCCTCTACTGCGATCCTTCGTGCTCGCCGTGCCCGCCTCGAACGCGCTTCGCTTCGCGGAAGAGCGTGCGCGAGCAGGAGCTCGCGGACGAGGAGGTCTTGCTCCTCGAGGACGGGCACTGCCTGCGCCAGCAGACTCGTCGATCTGCCAGCGGGCCAAGGCTCGCGAGCTCGACGACTTCCGCGCCTCCAGCCTCAACACGCTCAAGTGCGCATGGTCTCGAGTGGCGTCGGCATCACGCTCCTGCCCTCGATGGCGCTCGGATCGGAGTACACGCGCGCGACAAGCTCGCCATCCGCCCACTCGAGCGCGAGGTGGCGCGCACGATCGGTCTCGCCTGGCGGCGCTCGTCCCCGCGCGGAGCTGCGTTCGAGAAGCTCGGGAGGCTCTTCACCGAGCACGCTCCCGCGGAGCGACCGCGCTCCCGCGTAGCCGACGCTGACGGGGCCCGCTGTCAGAGACCGAACAACACCGCCCCTCCGTTCGAGGTGGTTGAAGCCGCTCCCGCACGGACCGGCTGGATCGCGGAACCAGGCCTGGAAGTTCCACGTCTGGCCTGCCTGGATCCTTCCGGCCGGAGCGAAGGACTGGGAACGCGCGACGATGCCCGGGCCGAGCACGAGCGTGCCGGTCGGACCCGAGTTCTGCACGGGCGCGTAGCGGAAGATCCCCGTGCCGCCCGCGACGACGCACTGCTGCCCATCACCGAACGGGATCTGCGCGGTGCCGCCACCACATGCGTAGAAGATGCCGTTCTTGTTGGTGGGCACGCTCGTCGCAGTGAACACGAGATCGTCGGCTCCGACGCTCGCGCTGCCACTCGCGGAGAGCAAGGCGCCCGGAAGCCGTCGAGTTCGCGCAACCAGCGCTCGCGTCCGTATTGCCGCAGGGCAGCGCCGCTGGCGCAGAAGCAATACAGCGTGGCCGGGCCGCCGCACTCGTCGGGGACGCCGTCGCCGTTCGTATCGGCCGGAGCGACCGCTCGCGACGTCGTCGTCATCAAGGATCCCGTTGCCGTTGCAATCGGCGAGCACCTCGTCGCACGAGATCCGGAACATCCGGACGTCGTCGACCGCGGCCTCGACGATCGACCCGGCACCCAGATCGGCCGCGACGAAGCGCAGGCGGAGCTGACTGGTCGGCGTGACGATGTCGGCCACGCGGAAGGTGTGCTGGAACCAGCCACCGCTCGTGCCCTCCCGCTCGGGCCGACGGTTTCCACGCCCGTCCAGCGCTCCCCCGCCATCCGCGGAGACGTCGACCTGGAACACGTCCGTGTGCGGCGCGCCGCCCTGGTCGTTCGAGTACCAGCGCCAGTAGCTCACCTGGACGTCCCCGGATCCCGATCCGTCGAGGACCGGGGAGAGCAGAGTAGTGCGCCCACCGTCGACGCGTCGTTGTCTGAGCTGCCTCCACCGCCTCGTTCCCTGACCCGTGACCCAACAGTTCACGCCGGGAGGAGCGGTGTGATCGTTCTCGGGGTTGCGCCGCCGTGCCGACGGGGTCGACGCGCACCCAGACGCCGGTCGTCGCCGTGTCACCGCCGACACCGCCTTGCCAACCGAGATTGGCTTCCATGTCGTCCAGGAAGTCGTCGTTCGTGTCTCCCACGAGGGCGGTGAAGGTCTCCTGCGGAGCATCGAGAGAGCAGACGCTGGAGTCCGCAGGACACCGTGTCCGCCTCGAAATAGAACTCCGGCGTCGCGCCGCAGACCGGCGGCGGGAGCGTGACGCGGAACATCTCGCTGCCGAGGGAGGTCCACGGAATCACGAGGTAGGCCCCACCGTCGTAGCGAACGAAGAGCTTCTCGCTTCCGGGGATCGAGCCGCCCGCGATCCGCAGATCGACGTCGAAGCCCACGCCCGGCGCGAGACACCGCGGGAAGTTCATCGAGGAGCTGGATCCCTCCCACGCACACGCCCAGCGGATTGGCGAGCGCGTTCTGCAGACCCGCGTGTGAGGCGGAGTGCCGAATTCCCAGGCTCGAGCTGCATCCACCGTGCGTGTGGATCCCGATCGCGCGACCCGTAGGTTCGTGGATGACGGGCGAGCCCGAGTTCCCGCCCTCGGTGTCGGTCTGGTACTGCAACTGAGTTCCGGTGTACGCGAACCACGGACCGAAATGCGTTTGCTGCACCTGGTTGTGCGTGTTGGGGCTCGAGTCGACTCCATAGCCGGTGATCCGGATGTTCTCGCTCGAGTCGAAGGTCGGCGGAGGTTCGAGATCGTAGAACGCTCCTTGCGCCTCTGCGGGCGTGAGCCCCGTGATGGCATTCGGGAAGACTCCGAAATAACCCCAGTCTTGGCCGACGCCGTTGTTCAGGAACTGCGGCGAGCTCGCGTCGACCGCGTACTGATCTTCCGGCGGGGGATGATTGAGGGCGCCGCCTCCGCTCGACAGCGGCACGTTGAACTCGACCACGTCGAAGCCCGCATCGGCGCAGTGGCCAGCCGTGAGCATGCAGTGCGCGCAATCGTCGATCAGCCAACCGGTGCAACCGACGGGCAACAAGCGCGCTGCACGGGGATCGTTCGAGAGCACGCGATCGTCGTTCGGGCCGCATTGCGAGAGCACCTCGACGGGGACCTCGCCGGCGGTGACGCTGGAGAGGGTGAGTCGGCTCGCGCCGCTTCCAGGCGAAGCGAGGAGCTCGACCAGCACCGAGGCGCCGTTGAAGTACGCCGTGCTCTGGTGCCACTCGCGAACCTCGTACCGATCGAGCTCTTTGCACGGCACCATCCTCGAAGGAGGTGACGCGCAGGACCGACCCGCTCCCGCGAGGGAGTCACCCGAGAGCTCGATCGCGTCGAAATACAGGCGCAACCAGGCCGCGCGCGGCACGCGCACCTCGAAGGATGCGACGACGCCGAAGCGGCTCGAGAGGTTCTCGACCCATCCCGTGTCGGCCTCGTAACGGACTTCGCGCGAGGGTGGCGCTTGCTGCTGAGCCGCGCTCGTCCCGGAGAACAGGATCCCGAGAACAGGCACACGAGAGCGACCACCGGAAGGAACGGGAGAGGATCGTCCGCGTCATGGAGCGACTCCGAGTGGGAGAGGGAGGTCCGGCGTGCATGCTCGCCGGACCTCCACTGGGGGTCAAGACTCGAGACACTTTCTCGGAGCATCTCGTTGCTCGTACTTCGTGGAACACCCGCGGCCGGCTCGTCCAACCGGAAAACCGGATTCTGGAGCGGGTTCCGCTCCGCTGCCACGTGCGCGATCGGCCGGGAGAGGGGATGCTAGGAGGAAAGGTAGGTGGTCCCATGAAGCGCTTCTCGCCCCGATGCCTGCTCCCCGCTCTCGCGGCAACACTCCTCGCGCCGCTCGCGAGCGCCATCTGGTCGATCCTCATCGTCGACAAGGCGACGGGCGAGATCGCGGTCGCGCAGGCGACGTGCATCGTCGGGCCCAACCTGCAGAACAAGCTCGCGGTCGTGATCCCGGGCGTGGGCGGTGCCTGCGTGCAAGCCTGGTGGGACAACGCAGGCGTGCGACGCACGCTGATCTGGGAGGACTTTCTCGCGGGAAGTCTCCGGACGAGATCATCGCCGATCTCAACGCGCTCGGGAGTCCCGCAGCTCTACCAGTACGGAATCGTCGACGCGCTCGGGCGCACGGGGACGTACACCGGCAGCTCGGCCGGCGGCTGGGCGGGAGGGCGAGTCGGCAGCGAAGGGAATCTCGCGTGGGCGATCCAGGGGAACGTGCTCGCGGGCGAAGGTGTCGCGATCGCTGCCGAGGACGCGATTCGCAACACCCCGGGAGCGCTGCCCGAGAAGATCGTGGCGGCGATGCTCGCGGCGGCCAGCATGGGCGGCGACGGCCGCTGCTCGTGCTCGTCCTCGAATCCCGATTCGTGCGGAACCCCGCCGCCGGGTTTCGACCTCACGACCAGCGAAGTCGGCGCACGTGGGTTTCATGATCGTCGCGCGAGTGGGTGACACCGCCGGCATCTGCGACGGCCCGCACGGCTGCCGCGAACGGCTCGTACTACATGGACTTCAACATCCAGCCGGGACAGAACGGTCTGCCGGATCCGATCGTGGAGATCGAGGGGCCTGTACCTGCCCTGGCGCGCGGCTCTCGTCGGGCGGCCCGATCACCTCGATGAGCGAGAAGCAGATCACGCCAGCGCAGCTTCCCGGCAATGGAGCCTCCACCGCGAACCTCGTCGTGCACCTCGCCGACTGGCGCGGCGACCTCCTCACCCACGGCGGGGCAGTGGTCCGAGTCCAGCACGCCCCGACGAGCGCCGGCCTCGCGACGATCGGTCCCGTCGTCGACAACGGCGACGGCACCTATTCATCCGAGCTCACGGCTGGCGCGGGACAAGGGCACCGATGCGTTCGAGATCTGGGTCGACGACGGCGTGGACGAGATCCTGCTCTATCCGCTTCCGACGCTTCGAGCACACGGCGACGCTGACGGCGAGCGTGCCCGATTTCTCGATCTCCGCCGGAGGGAGCATCGGCCTCGACCTCTACGGGCCGCCGGCCCAGGGAGCGCCTCGACCGTATCTCGCTCGGCTCGCTCTCCGGTACCGAGCCCGGCCGAGCGTTCGGCTCGATCGTGCTGCCGCTCAACGGAGATCGCTTCCTCTTCTACACGTGGGTCAGCGCCAATCGCGGCGTGCTCCACGACACGAAAGGCGTGCTCGCCGCGGACGGCACGGCGCACGCCGCTCTCGTCGCGCCGCCAGGATTCTTCCCGGCGACGTTCGTCGGCTCGGAGCTCGCCTTCGCGTGGTTGACGACGGACGCTTTCGATTTCGCGTCCAATCCAGCGCGGGTGCTGCTCGTTCCCTGACGCGCTGCTCGCGAGGGATCCGGTCTGCGGGATGGCGGTCGATCCCGCTGCCCCGATGGGGGCACGTTCGAGCACGCAGGCACGCAGTACTCGTTCTGCTGCGAGTTCTGTCGCCAAGCCTTCGCGGCGGAGCCCGAGAAGTATCTGCACGCTGAAACAGCTCCCGCGGAAGTCGCCCCCTCCTTCGACCGCGCGGCCTCCTACACGTGTCCGATGCATCCGGAGATCGTTCGCGCGGGGCCCGGAGCGTGCCCGATCTGCGGGATGGCTCTGGAACCGCGGGACATCGGAGCCACCGAGGAGGAGAGCGCCGAGTTCGCCGAGATGCGCCGGCGGTTCTGGATCTCTTCGCGCTGACGCTTCCCGCGTTCCTGCTCGCGATGATCGGAGATGCTGCCTCGGAAACCGTTCGGGGACGCGCTCACGCCGCGGGCCTCCACGTGGATCCAGCTCGCTCTCTCGGCTCCCGTCGTGCTGTAGGGAGGCTGGCCGTTCTTCCAGCGTGGATGGGCCTCGCTCTGCAATCGCAGCCTGAATATGTTCACGCTGATCGCGCCTCGGCACGGGCGCTGCCTTCGGCTACAGCGTGTTCGCGCACGCTCTTCCCGGGCTCCTCCGCAAACCACGAATCACGCGGGAATCACGCGGGCATGCCCGAGGTCTACTTCGAGGCCGCCGCGGTGATCGTGACTCTCGTCCTGCTCGGACAAGTGCTCGAGCTCCGCGCACGCAGCGCCACGACCGGGCGCGATCCGCGCGCTGCTCGGCCTGCAGCCGAAGACGGCGCGACGGATCGGCGCGAACGGCGAGCGAGGAGGACGTCGCGCTCGACGCGGTCGCCGTCGGCGATCGACTGCGCGTGCGGCCGGGCGAGCGTTGCCCCGTCGACGGCGTGGTGCTCGAAGGCTCGAGCGCCGTCGACGAATCGATGCTGACCGGCGAGCCGATCCCCATCGAGAAGCTCGCGGGCAGCCGCGTCACCGGCGGGACGATGAACGGTGCCGGGCACGTTCGTCCTGCGCGCCGAGCGCGTCGGCCGCGAGACGCTGCTCGCGCGGATCGTCGCTCTCGTGAACGAGGCGCAACGCACGCAGAGCGCCGATCCAGCGACTCGCCGATCGCGTCTCGTCCTGGTTCGTGCCCGCCGTGGTCGCTCGTCGCGGCGATCGCCGCGATCGTCTGGGGATCTTCGGGCCCGAGCCGCGCCTCGCGCACGCGCTCGTCCATGCCGTCGCGGTGCTCATCATCGCGTGTCCATGCGCGCTCGGACTCGCGACGCCGATGTCGATCCTCTTCGGGACGGGGAGAGGCGCGCAGGCGGGCGTCCTGATCAAGAACGCCGAAGCGCTCGAGCTCCTCGAGAAAGTGGACACGCTCGTCGTGGACAAGACGGGCACGCTGACGCGGGGAAGCCGGCGCTCGTGGACGTGATCGTTTTGCAGGGCCTCGACGAGAACGAGGTGATCGCTCGCGCCGCGGCCGTCGAGCAGGCGAGCGAGCACCCGCTCGCGGCCGCCGTTCTCGAAGGCGCCCGCTCGCGCAGGCATCCGGGTGCCGAGCGCGAGCGAGTTCCGCGCCTACCCCGGACGCGGCTCGAGCGGTCGTGTGGGGAATCACGACGTCGCGATCGGCAACGCTCGGTTCCTCGACGAGCGGGGAGTCGACACGCGTCCACTTGCGGCGCGGAGCGACGAGCTCCGGCGCGAGGGGAAGACCGTGGTGTTCCTCGCAGAGGACGGAGCGCTCGCCGGTCTGTTCGCGATCTCCGATCCGATCAAGCCCACCACGCCCGCGGCGCTGCACGAGCTGCGAGCCGGCGGCGTGCGAGTCGTGATGCTCACCGGCGACAACCGCACCACCGCGGCGGCCGTCGCACGCGAGCTCGAGATCGAGGACGTGCGCGCGGAGGTCCTCCCGGAGGAGAAAGCGGACATCGTCGCAGGTCTGCAGTCGGACGGTCGCGTCGTCGCGATGGCGGGAGACGGCGATCAACGACGCGCCCGCGCTCGCGCGGGCGCGAGGTCGGCATCGCCATGGGCACGGGAGCCGACGTCGCGCTCGAGAGCGCCGGCGTGACCCTGGTGCAGGGCGATCTCGGAGGAATCGTCAAAGCCCGCCGACTCTCCGGGCATGTCATGCGGAACATCCGCCAGAACCTCCTCTTCGCCTTCGTCTACAACGCGCTCGGCGTCCCGATCGCGGCCGGACTCCTGTATCCCTTCTTCGGGCTGTCCCTGAACCCGATGATCGCGAGCGCCGCGATGAGCTTGAGCTCCGTCTCCGTGATCACGAACGCCGCCAGACTGCGCCGCGTGAAGCTCTGATCGGTCCGACATGAGGCAGCATCCGGACCACGGACCAGGAGCGCCTCGCGAACGGGCTCGACGTGTGGATCGCTTCCACCGAGCCCGCGCGCGAGTCGCAGGTGGCGGAGCGGTGCAACGAGCTGCTCTCGCCGGAGGAACGCCTCGCGTGCCAGGCCTTCCATCACGAAGCCGATCGGCGCCGAGCTCTCGTGACGCGCGCGCTCGTGCGCACGACGCTCTCGCGGTACGCACCGGTTCCGCCACGGACCTGGCGCTTCGAGCTCGCCGAGCACGGACGTCCCGAGATCGCTTCTCCGCCCGCGACGCGGCTCCGCTTCAATCTTCTCACACGCGCGAGCTCGTGGTCTGCGCGGTGACGCTCGATCACGACATCGGCGTGGACGTCGAGCGCGAGGTCGATCAAGCCCGGCTCGACGAGCTCGCGCGCGAGACGCTCACCCCGGCGGAATGCCGGTCTCTCCAGGAGCTCGCGCCGCCGCTGCGAACCGGGCGCTTCTACTGGCCTGGACCCTGAAGGAGGCCTCACCTGAAGGCCCGCGGCCTCGGCCTCGGACTCTCGCCCCGGACGCTCGAGCTCGATTTCGACACCCCACAGCGCGTTCGAGCGCAGTTCGGCGCACAGACCCGGGACGATCCCTCCCACTGGTGGTTCGGCCTCCTGCGCGCCGATCCGGTCCACCTCCTGGCGCTCGCGCTGAGACTCCCCTGCGCCCCGACTCACGTCGGAGTCTTCGGAACCAGGCCGTCCCATGACGATCAGGTGCGCATGGACGTCCCCTTCCTCGCCGTCTCGTCCGCTCTCGAGCCCGGAATCGACCTTTCGTGACGAGCGCGGCTCGGGATGCTGTGAGGCGCCGCTCGCCGGCGCTCGTCGCCGCGTACGCGGCCGGAGTGCTGCTCACCTTCTACATGAGCACGCTCCACGAGGCGCACGAGTGGCTGTTCGACTACGACGCGCGCTTCTGGTTCCTCGGCGAGTGTCATGTGGCTCCGCGGAGACTCCTCCGTACGCGCACGAGGCTTTCGTGCGGCTCTGGCCTCGAGCGCTTCGGCGAGCCACGCCCGCGGTCCAGGCGGGGTTCGTCTCACCCGGGAACGATCTTGCCGCTCTCGCTGTTGCTCGGCTCCTTCCCGTGGGAGACCGCACGGTGGGTGATGCGGGCCGCGAGCGCCCTGTGCTACGCGTCGAGCCTGTCTCGTGCTGCGCCGCCTCTTCAGTGCCGAGCGCAAAGGGGAAGGACCGGGGCACGCGCGAAGCTCTGGATCGGGCTCGCGACGGCCACGCCCCGGCGCGGCGCTCACGATGTACCAGGGACAGACCACCCTGCTCGTCACGCTCGGAATCTGCCTGGCGTGGGCGGGGCTGCGCAGGCCGAGCACGCCGCTCACGATCGCAGGTCTCTTCCTCGCCAGCATCAAGCCACAAGTCTCGCTCGTGCCGGTGCTCTACCTGCTCGCCTGCTTTCAGGATCGGCGCGCGTGGTGGGGGATCTTCGTCTCCGTCGTGGGCGCGGCCGCCGTGCTCCTGTGGAGCAGTCCGGTCGAGCTCGCTCGCGACGTCACCGGCTTCTCTCCGAGCACATGGCGCAGGGATTCAACCACCTGAATCACTACGACAGCGTGTTCGCGAGACTCGGGAGCACTTCCGAGGGACGGCCAGCACTCTGGATCGGAGTCCTCTTCGGATGCGGCGCGGGCGTAGCGGCTCGGCCTCGCGGCGCGCCGTTCTCGCGTGCCCGATGCGGAGGTCCGCCTGTTCCAGGTCGCGCTCGTCCTCGCGGCCGCGACGATGCCTCTGCACCGCTACGACCTGGCGATCTTCCTCCCGCTCCTCGGCACGGCCTGGGCGCTCGGCTCGACATGGCGCGCCGCAACGCTCTTCGTGCTGGTCCTCCTGCACGGCTACTCCTGGACGGTGGGTTGGTACGCACACCGCATCTTCGATTTCTCGCTCGGCTTCCAGGCCATCGCGAGCGACGTAGCGTCGATGCTCGCCGCGGTCGAGCTCGCTTTCCTGCTCGTGTGCTGGCAGCGCGATCGCCGCGCCGCACCGGCCTTCGTCGTCCCGGAGACTTCGGTTTGAGGCTCGCGACCTTCTCGCGGACTCCCCTCACCCCTCTTTCCCTTCTCTCTTCTTCTTCTTTTTCGGCCTACAACCCCCTGTGCTCTCACCGTGAGCTCGAACCCTCCTGCGGTCACTGATTCGTCTCTGTGTCCTTTGTGGTGTGTTTTGTTCTGCAGAACCAAGAACAGAACTCACCACAAAGGACACAAAGACGAATCAGCAAGCGCAGGAGGCTGACCCTGCCGGGTTTTTCGGACACCGAGTTTGTGTTGGGGAGTGACAGTACAGAGTGATGAGGGGATGGGGTCTGGGGAAGGGTTCTCCCTTCCCCAGCGGGGGAGCCGCGCGAAGCCAGCCTTCGAGCTGGCTGAAGCGCAGCGCGGCGTTCCGGGGCAGAGCCCCCGGGAGGTGTGAGGGTGCAGGGAGAGGAGACTCATAACTTGTGGACAAGTCAGGCGACGTGTCTGGACTTCTCCTCGTCGACCTCGGCTGGGGTTCGATACGCGAGCGCGGAGTGCAAGCGCCGCCGGTTGTAGAAGACTTCGATGTAGTCGTGCGTCGCGGCGCGCGCATCGGCAAGGCCCGACCAGCGATGGTGATGAGCCCACTCCTGCTTGAAGGTCCCGAAGAAGCTCTCGATCACCGCGTTGTCGAAGCAGTTGCCAGCGCGACTCATGCTGCACTCGATGCCACGCCGCTCGAGCAGGGCTCGATACGACGAGCTCGCGTACTGACTGCCTCGATCGGAGTGGTGCACGAGCCTGGCTGCGGGTGCCCGCGAGCTCAGCGCGTTCAGCAGCGCCGCCTCGACGAGCTCAGTACGCATGTGGTTGGCCATGGACCATCCCACGATCATCTTGGTGGCCAGGTCGATGATCGCGGCCAAGTACACCCATCCCGCCGCCGTCGGCAGGTAGGTGATGTCGGCGCACCAAACGGAATCGCTAGTTTCTGCGCGGAATTGGCGGTTGAGCGTATTGGGAGCGACCGGCTTGTCGTGGCGCGAGTCCGTGGTCACTTGGAAGCGCCGTCGTACTCGCCCGCACAGACCGGCCGCGCGCATCAGGCGGGCGACGCGCCCTCTGGAGACCTCGATGCCCTCCTTGCGCAGCTGTGCATGCACACGTGGGCTGCCATAGGTGCTACGGGATGCCGTGTGGATCTCACGGATCTTGACCAAGAGTTCCGCGTCGCGAGTCTCGCGTCGGCACGGCCGAAGACGAGTGTGCGCGGCATGCCAGCCGCTACGAGACACCTTCAGGACACGGCACATCAAGCTCACCGAGTAGTTCGCCTTCTCCGCAGCGATCAGCGCGTATGCCGATCCTCTTCCTTCGCGAAGAAGGCCGTGGCTTTTTTAGGAAGTCACGCTCCATCTGTAGCGATGCGATTCTCTCGCCGCAGACGACGCAGCTCCGCCCGCTCCTCACTCGTCAGCGGTCCCGTGGGGAAGCGGCTTCGTCGATCTCGGCTTGCTTCACCCAATTGCGTAGCGAAGTCTCCGTGACGTCGAGGTCGCGCGCCACCTGCGGGATGCTCCCGGTCTCGCGAACCAAGCGGACCGCGTCCGCCTTCTGCTCAGCTGTATACCTTCGTCGGGTTCTCTTCGACATGTCGGACATCTTGGCGCGTTCCGCGCCTCCTGGGGTGTCCGAAGTCCACGAGGCAAGGTCAGGCTCGCGGGCTCACGGTGAGAGCGCAGGAGGGGGCTCCAACGCTCACCAGAAAAGCAGAATAGAAGGCAGAAACGGACCAAGAGGTCAGAGGTCTTCGAGCCAACAGGTCTCTCAAGTCGTCCCAGGGTCGGTCCGATAACGCACCTCGTTCCCATGCGCGTCCCGACCGCACGTCGATCCAGGGTAGTCGGCAGGAGTCTCCCGGTGGGTGGCGCTGATACCCCGATTGGTGAGCGACTGCGGAAGAGTTGCGCGGGCGAACGCCGATGCGCGTGGCGATCGTCGACTGCGCGCGCAGGCTGACGTACGGCGAGCTACTCGACCGCGCGGATTCCTTGGCCGGAGATCTGCGCAGCCAGCGTGAATTGGTCCAAGGCATCTGGTGGCTGTCGCCCTGCCGCGCGCTCGGCTGAGCTCGTCCTCGCTGTCCCGGGGATCGCGCGAGCTGGAGCGGGCTACGTGCCCGTCGACCTCGCTCATCCGCCGGAGCGTCGCTCGCAGATCCTGACCGATGGCGCATCCGCGCCTCGTTGTGATGGACGGCTGCTCGATCGAAGGCGTTCCCGCCGGCCTCGGAGTGCTTTTGTCATTCTCGACCGCGACCGCGACCGCGGCCGTGCCCGACCCGGCTCCGGTGCTCGAGCCGACCGATCCCGCGTACGTGATCTACACCTCGGCCTCGACCGGTCGACCGAACGGCGTGTGCGTCACGCAGCTGGCAACGCCGCCCGGCTCTTCACGACGACGGAAGCGCTGTTCGGCTTCTGGAGCGGAGGTACGTCTGACTCTCTTCCATTCCATCGCCTTCGACTTCTCGGTGTGGGAGCTCTGGGGCGCGCTCCTGCACGGCGGTCGGCTCGTGATCGTGCCGGCACAGACGGCCCGCTCGGCCGAGGCATTCCATTCCCTGGTGGTCCGTGAAGGCGTCACGGTTCTCAACCAGACACCCAGCGCCTTCCGGGCCTTCGACTCGGCGGACGAGGCCGCCGGGCGACCCACTGAACCAGCTCCGCCACGTGATCTTCGGGGGAGGCGCTCGATCCGCGGACAGCTTGACCGCTGGTTCCGCGCGCACGGCGACGAGCGTCCGCGGTCTCGTGAACATGTACGGGATCACGGGAAACGACCGTCCACGTCACCTACCGGCGGATGCGCGCGGCCGATGCCTGCGGTAGCGGCCGCAGCGTGATCGGGGATCCGCTGCCCGACTTGCGGATCGAGCTCCTCGGGCCGGACGGCAGGCCGGTGGCTCCGGGGAGGCGGGAGAGATCTACGTCGGGGGCGCCGGGGTGAGCGCCGGTTACCTCGGGCGCGCGGAGCTCACGGGTAAGCGTTTTCTACATGATTCCACGGGGGAGCGGCCTCGGGCAAGCGCATCTATCGCTCGGGAGATCTGGGGCGGCGGCATCCCGACGGAGAACTCGGAATACCTCGGGAGAGCGGATGCGCAGTGAAGTTGCGCGGGTTCCGCATCGAGCTCGGCGAGATCGAGGCGGCTCTCCGCGCCGCGCCCGGCGTGCGGGACGCCGTGGTCTCGTTAGGGCCGAGGCCTCGAGTGGCCCTCGATTGGTTGCGTACGTCGCCCGAGGGAACTTCGAGGCTCGATCCCCGGACGCTTCGAGACTACCTCTGTGCCACGTCTGCCGGAGCACATGCTCCCGGCCGCCTACGTCGCAACCAGGCCCGATCCCGGAGAACGGTGAACGACAGAGGTCGATGCGCACGGCGCTCCCCGAGCCGCAGGAAATCGATCTGCCGCGGGAAACCGGGGGCGAGGTTCCGCGGGAAGGAACCGAGCAGCAAGTCGCCGCGATCTGGCGCGAGCTGCTGGGACGTGGAGGACGTCCGTCGTGAGGACGATTTCGTCTCGCTCGGCGGACGATTCCGTTGCTCGCCGCTCGCGGTCGCCTCGGCATGCAACGGTAAGACTGGGCGCCGCGATTCCTGCGCTCGCCGCTCTGCGAGGCTCGCACTCTCGCGTCCTTCGCGGCGCGAGTCGAGGTCGCGCCGCGCCGCGCGCCGGAGTCCTCCCGGCTGACGCTCCTGCGAACGAGTGGACTCGTGCCCTCACACCCGGGCAACGCGCGGTCTTGTTGCAGCAGCAGTTCGCTCCCACCCGTCCGATCCTGAACGAGCCCGTGGTGCTGGAGCTCCACGGGACGATCGACACCGAGAGCCTGCTCGCCGCCTTGCGCGTCACCCTGTCCTCCCACCCGGGTCTCGCACGCGCTTCTCCAAGATGGAGGAGGATCCGGCGGCAGGAACATGCATCCGAGGTCGCGATCCCGGTCGATCTCGTCGAGACGGACGACGATGCCGGCGTGGACGCGGCGCTCCTCGACGTGGCGTGTCGGAGCTTCGATCTCGCGAGCGGCCCGCTCGCGCGCGCGGCCGTCGTGAAACGTTCGCGACGTCACCATGTGCTGATCCTCGTCGCCCACCATCTGGTCCATCGACGAATGGTCGGTCGGCTTGCTCCTCGAGGAGCTCGGCGAGCACTTGCGCGGCGAGCGCTCGAACCGACCTCGAGACCCCGGGCCGTTCGCGCACGCGATCCGCTAGCGCGAGCCGGACGGCTGAGACGGCGGCCGAGGATCCGCGAGTTCTGGCGCAACGAGCTCGAGGGAGCCTCTTTCGCCTTCGGCATGGATCTTCCACCGGAGAAGCGGGAACACGGTCGATCTCGATGCAGGCGGCTGCGCCGTCGCCGGAGCTCGACGAGCGTGAGACCGCACTCGTTCGCGGATCCCCGAAGCGAGCCGGTGCCACCGAGTTCGAAGGCGGACTCGCCGCTCTTGCCGCGGTGCTCGAGCACCCAGGCTCATCGACCCGACGTCGTCGTTGCTCACCACCCTCGCCGATCGGGATCGCCTCGACCTCGCGGGCATCGTCGGCTACATGCTCGACGTCCTGCCCGTGCGGATCCAGCCTCCACGAGGACCCGACGGCTGGCGACCTCCTCACGCGCGCACGCGCAGCTGCGAGCGCGCTCGAGCGCCCATCGATCCCTCGGACTCGGCGAAGCGGTCGCAGCTAGGCGGTCTCTCACTCGCCACCGACGAGCCCGACAAGAGCGCGATCCTCTTCACTCGGCGTGAGGACATCGCGGGCTCGTCTCGATCTCCCCGGCATCCGCGTCGTCAGTCGTCATCTCCACCTCGGCGTGGCGAAGTTCGACCTCTACGTCGCTCTCGTGAGCGAGCGCGAGCGCATGAGCGTTCGCGTGGAGCACCGTCTTCGAAGCGTCGACGCCCGGATCGGCCGAGCTCCTCGCGGAGCGCGTGGCACGCGTCCTGATCGCCATCGCCGCGCACCCCTCGCGCCCTCTCGCGAAGATCGAGATCCTCGGGGCCGACGAGGCGTCGCGCGGCACTCGCGTCGTCGAGAGGTCCAGTCGGCCCTCCGCCTCCCTGGCCGCTCGTCCCCGATCGGTCGGGGAAGTCGCGCGCTCGCAGCCCGCAGCACCGGCGATCGTCGAAGCGCAGCGCACGGTCACGTACGGGGAGAGCTGATCTGCGCGGCGGACGAGCTTCGCGCGGGAGCTGCGCTCGATCGGAGTCGGCCCCGGCGAGGTCGTGCCCGTGGATCGCGGCCGCGCTCCGGGCTGCGCCGTCGCGGGATGGCTCGGCGTGCTGCGAGCGGGAGCCGCCTATGCTCCGATCGACCTCGATCAGCCTCCGACGCGCAGGGACCGCGATGCTCGAGGACTGCCGTCCGCGTGTCGTCATCGCGGACGAAACGCCTGCGCGAGGGCGTGCCGAAGGGCGTCACGCGTGCCTCCTGCGCTTGCCGAGATGGGGTAGCGCGAACGGCTCGCGGACGGATCCCGGCGCGGCGACGAGCACCGCGGCGAGTCTCGGCTACGTCGTCTTCACCTCAGGCTCGACGGGACGTCGAAGGGCGTCGAGATCGGACACGAGGCGCTCGCGCACATCGTCGCGTGGTATCGCCCGCCGCTTCGGCCTGACGCCGAAGGATCGGATGCCGATGCTCGCCGGCCTGGGATTCGACGCGACGGTCCTCGATGCATGGTCGATCCTCTGCACCGGGGATCGCTCCACGTGCCGCCGGAAGACGTCCGCGTCCAGCCGCCGTCCCCTTGCGCGACTGGATGGTCGCGCAGGAGCTCACGGTCGCTTTCTCCCCGACGATCCTCGCGGAAGTGCTGATCGAGATGGAGTGGCCCGCGAGCACGAAGCTGCGCGCGCTCCAGGCAGGTGGAGAAGCCTTGCGGCGTCGGCCTCCCGTGGGTCTGCCCCTTCGAGCTCGTGAACCTCTACGGTCCCTCCGAGGCGGCGGTCTGGGTGACGCATCTCGAAGGTGGAGCCGCGTGGCTGCCAGCTTCCGCCGATCGGCGTTCCGCTGGACGACGTGAGTTGCTACGTGGTCGACCACCGCGGACGGCTTGTGCGCCGATCGGGGCGTGGGAGAGCTCTGGCTCGCCGGGCCGCAGCTCGGGCGCGGCTATCGCCGTGGTCTCGCCGAACGCACTGCGCAGAGAGCTTCCTGAGCGTGGAAGTCGAGTGGTCGTGCGCGCAGCGCGTCTACCGCACCGGCGACCTCACGCGCCGCGGCGTCGATGGGGAGATCCACTTCATCGGTCGGCGCGATCAGCAGGTCAAGATCCGCGGTTACCGCATCGAGCTCGGCGAGATCTCAGCGTGTCTGGGCTCGCATTCCGCCGTGCAGCGCGCCGTCGTGGTGGTCCGCGATGCCGAGCGCGGAACTCCGCGATTCGATCGCGTACGCGTCGTGCCACGCGAGGAGAGACTCGCGAAGGATCTCGTGAGCGGGCTCGCCGCGCACGCTGCCGAGCGCTTGCCGCGCTACATGCTTCCCGCCGCGATCCTGCTCTTGCCGACGCTTCCCGCTGACGCCCAACGGGCAAGCTCGATCGCGCTGCCCTCCCGAGCCTCCCGCCGGGGCCGAGCCCGTTCGCGAAGAGCCTCCGACGCCCGGAGAGCGCCGTGTGCTCGCCATCTGGCGCAAGGAGTTCGGGAACGAAGCTCGGCCTGGACGACGGGATTCTTCCGCCGCGGGTGGGCGCTCCCTCTGCGGTGCGCATCGTGGCGCGCCTCGAATCGGAACGCGGCGTGCGACTACCGATGCGCGTGCTCTTCCGACTCCGCGACTCCGCGACGCATCGCGCACGCCCTCAATGGCTCGGCCGCCCCGGCGAGCTCGATGCCCTCCGGGTGCTCCGTTTCCGCGAGACGGGCAAGGGGCGCCGCTCTTCTGTCTCCCGAGTCGCGTGGGCCACGCGTTTCCAGTACCGCGAGCTCGCCGAGCGCATGCGCGCTGGAATCGCGCGATCTTCGCGCTGCAGATCCATGACCTCGATGCCGCCCCGAACACGCTCGATTCGATCGAGCGGTAAAGCAACCTTTGCTCGGTGCATCCGCGACGCGTGAAACCTCACGGACCCCTACGCGCTCACGGGCTACTCCTACGGCGGGATCGTCGCCCTGGAGATCGCTCGCCGCCCCTGATCGAGCAGGGTGAGGCCGTCCCCGTCGTCGGGCTCCTCGACACGGCGCGCTCCCGGCACGGTGTTCACCGTTCCGCACCTGAGAAGCTCGGCCGGCACCTGTGTGAACCTCGCCCGCATGAGGCTCCACGCACGCTTGGGAGGTACGTCTCCGAGCGTCCGTCGCCGCGCGCGCAGACTCGCGTTCCGCGGCGCGAGCTTCGCGGATCCACGACGGACCCGGCCCTCGATCTGGCGCAACGGATCGGAGGAGACGAGCATCCGCCGCACGCGCGCCATGAGCCGCTACTCCGCGCAGCGCTTTTCCAGGTCGGATCACCGTCCTGCGCCGCTCGCCTCATCGACTGGATGGAAGTCCACGATCCGACGAACACCTGCGGCTGGAACGCACTCTGCAGGGGCGTCGAGGTCCTCGACATCGACTGCGGCACTCTGACCTCTTCAACGAGCCCCACATCTCGACCTCGCCAAGCGTCTCGACGCCGTGCTCGACCGGCTCGGGGACGAGAAGCAACCAGTCGCGCTCGCTCTCGTTGAAGAGCGCGGGAACTCTCCCGGGAGGAGCCTGGGATACCATGCGCGACGTGCGAAGTCCGGTGAGGATCTACGTCGCTTTCGTTCCTAGGCGTTCTGGCGGCGGTGCTCGGCCGGTGGCTCCTGGACCCCGTCCTCGGGACTCGCTGCTTCTCGTGACGCTCTTCGGCGCGGTCGCGTTCGCGGTTTGGCTCGGCGGCACACGACCCGCGCTACTCTGTCGCGCCCTCGGGTACCTCGCGTGTTCCTACCTCTTCATCGTGCCGCTGGCGGCACCTGGGGTGGGGAGAGCCACAACTACGTCGGCGCCGCCGGCGTTTGCCGTCACGTGCGGCTTCATCACGCTTTCGGCGAAGCGATGCGGGCAGCGCGCGAGAAAGCGCGCTTCGGCAGAGGCGGCGATTCGCCGGACCGAAAGTCTCTATTCGGACTTCTTCCGAGAATGCCGCCGTACCGCTCCACTGGGCCGGGCCCGATGGAATCATCGTTCGCGTCAATCAGGCTGAGCTGGATCTGCTCGGCTATCAGCGGGAGGAGTACGTGGGGCGTCCCATCGCCGACTTTCACGTCGAGCGCTCGGTGATCGATGACATCCACGCACGACTGAGCCGTGGGGAGACCCTGCGCGACCATCCCCGCAACTGCGCTGCAAGGATGGCTCGCGACGCGACGTGCTGATCAGCGCGAACGCGTATTTCGAGGATGGCAGAGTCCGTCCATACTCGGTCGTTCACCACGGACGTCACGGAGCTCAGGCAGGCTCAGGCATCCCAGCCGCTGCTCGCCGCCATCGTCGAAGCGTCCGACGATGCGATCATCAGCAAATCCCTCGAGGAGTCGTCCTGACGTGGAACGGCGGCGGCGGGAGCGCTTGTTCGGATACACCGCGGAGGAGGCGATCGGCCGATCCATCGAGATCCTGATCCCTCGGGAACTTCGTCATGAAGAGCGTTCGATCCTGGAGCAGAGACTTCGCAGGGGTGAGCAGAATCGTCCACTACGAAACGGTTCTGCATGGCCAAGAGCGGTCGTCGGATCGACATCTCCCGCTGACCATTTCCCCATTACGCGCATGAGGAGAGGACAGATCGTCGGCTGCCTCGAAGACCGCTCGGGACATCACGTGAGTGGAAGCGTACGGAACGAGAGAGGGAGCGGCTCCTGGACAGCGAGCGCTCGGCGCGCATGCAGGCGGAGCAGGCCGATCGGCTGAAGGACGAGTTCCTCGGAACCGTCTCGCACGAGCTCCGCACTCCCCTGAACGGCATCCTCGGATGGGCTCAGGTCCTGCGGCGGACGCTCTCGGATGCGTCGGGCACTCCCGAAGCCGTGATCGCGATCGAGCGCAGTGCGCGCATGCAGGCGCAGATCATCGATGACTTGCTCGACATGAATCGGATCGTCTCGAGGCGAGCTCCGGCTGGACGTCCAGAACACGGAGCTCACATCGGTGATCGAAAGCCGCCCTGGAGACCGTGCGACCGAGCGCCGACGCGAAGGGACATCCGGATCCAGAAAGTGCTGAACCCGAAGGCCGGGCCGATCAAGGGGAGACCCTGCACGTCTCCAGCAGGTCGTCTGGAACCCGCTGTCGAACGCGGTGAAGTTCACGCCGCGAGGCGGGCAGGGTCCAGGTGCTCCTGGAGCGGTCAATTCTCACGTGGAGATCAGCGTCACGGACATCGGGCCTCGGCATGAGCAAGGAGTTCCTGCCGCACGTCTTCGAGGCGCTTCCGACAGGCCGACTCCTCGACGACGCGGCTGCAGGGCGGTCTTAGGCTCGGCCTGGCGATCGTGAAGCAGATCGTGGAGCTCCATGGCGGATCCGTGTCCGCCGTGAGCGAGGGGGCGAGGGGAAGGGCTCGACCTTCCATGTGCAATTGCCGATCTCGATCGTGCAACGTCCCGACGATCTGAGTCTCCCGCCGCGGGACGACCCCACTTCCTACGACGTCCAGCTCTCGGGCATCCGGATCTCTCGTCGTCGATGACGATCCCGGAGCGTGCAACATCCTCCGTGAGCTCCTCCAGGCATGTGATGCAACGGTGGAGACCGCTCTGTCCGGCAGTGCAGCCCTCGGAAGCTCGCTCGTGCATCCCCGGACTCTCCTCTTGTGCGACATCGGCATGCCGCAGATGGACGGTTTCGACCTGATCCGCGCCATCCGGAAGAAGCACCCCATGCTCCCCGCGATCGCCATCACAGCCTTCGCCCGGAGGCCGAATCCATCGCCCTGCAACGCCGGCTTCAACATGCACATCGCAAACCCATCGAAGCCACAGAGCTCCTCACCGTCATCCAATCGCTCTGCGCTCGGTCGTCCGTCGAGCCGAGGATGAAGCTCCGAGGAGGATCCTGTGCTAGAGGGCGTAGGTGATCGGGATGCTGAGGTTTCTTCAGGCTCTTGACCACCTCCGAGGTTCCATGTTCCGTCCGATTGAGGCTGCAGAGAATGGAGTCGGGGTCCCCGCGGGCAATCGGATCGGTGGGCCAACTGGACGTCGTTGATGACGGTCGTTCCACTGGGTCCCGCCGTTCTTCACCGTCATCTTGATGTTGCCAGAGACACGTCGAACTGCGTGAAAACGAGGTGCGCTCCGTTGGAGGTGTTCCTCCCCCGTCACCGACATGATCTTCTTGGGATTGTTGCGTCACTTATGGTCACCGTGCCGTTCCCGCCCGATGCATCCTCCCACCACCGCATCGGTGTCGGCGTGGTGCTGTGGTGAGGAAGGGTGACAACCTGGTTTTCGTCTGGATTCGCCGTGAGCTCGACCGTGTGGGTGTCGTCGGTCTGGGCGTTGGCCTCGATCGAGTATCCACCCTTGACCCGCGTGATCGTGATATCGGTGATCTCCTCGATCAACGATCGTGGGTCGAGTGCCGGCGGCGACGCCGGCTCCATGCTCGCCGCGACGAGCGCGGCCTCCGTCGAGCGGAAGGAAGCGGAACTCGAATCGGGGGAGACGGTGCGACGCAGCATGCGAGGCCGATGGGCAGGCACGCCACGAGAGGACGGAATAGCAGGGCGAGGTTTCCGGTTCCTGGACGCGTTCATGGCGGCTCGGTTGGCGGGTTTGTCGGTTTCATGTAATCAGAATGGCGATAGCGCGTGGGCTTGAGAATCGCGCTAGGGCACGTAGTCGGCGGGAATCTCGACTTGCTTGCCGTGGTGGATCACGAAGGGCGTCCATTTCCCGGCGGCCGACTCACGAGCTGGTAGGCATCCTCCGCGGCGTTCGGTTGAACCTGCGGGTTGCTCTCGTGAACGACCGGTTACGATTTCTGACCACCGTTCTTCCACGGCAGCACGTGCACGCCCGGCCCGGGAACGTCAGAACTGGCACGAGGGACGATATTGCGCGCCATTCGGCGTGGCGCGGTTCCGAGCACCGGCAGGTTGATTGCACCCTGCTCGGCTCACGATCGTGACCGTGCCTCCGGCATCAAAGAGGAGGCCCACCAGAGCGGGGCCTGCTGGGCCTACTGCCTGGGCCGGATCGAAAGGAGCGATGGTTATCCGGAGGGTTCTTGATCTTCTTCCGTCCTTGATCGTGACCTGCGGATAGTAGTTCGTGAACGCCTTCAAGCCTGGTGATGTACGGCCCTCGCTGCTCATTGCTTCTTTTCTTCGGGACCCTGTCCCGACGGTCCTGCCTGCAGCACGAGGAAGCTCGACGCCGAGTCGATCCGAAAGCGCGTTCGAGTTCGGGCGAGAGCTCACTCCGGGATCCGTCTTAGAGGACGTGGTGACGCAACACGGCATCACTAGCGGCACCCAGAGGGGCGAGTAGAGGAGTCCGGGTACACCGGGTCGGGACACTTTCATGGCGGCCTCAATGCAAAGGGTTTCTTCTGAGTCAGGATGCAGAATCGTGCGGTTCGACCGCACGGTGGTCTTCGTTCAGGTCCAAGCGGCGACAAACTCGAATGCCCATGAGGTACGATTCGTAGTCGCGCTCGTAGTTGTCACGCAGGTAGGGAAGTGCTCGGTCCACGGTGGACACGAAGCTCGCTCCACGGGCCGTGTGCATGGACGAGTACTTCAGGTTCACTTCCCGTGCCGGCCTCGACGGTTTCTTCCTCGGGAGACGTCGCCGTGCTCGTCCAATCAAGGTCCACTCGAGACGTTGCCGAACATCCCGAGGAACCCCCAGGCGCTCTCTTCCATCCGATCTACTGGACCGTGGAGGAACCACGGTCGTCCTTGGTGAGGTCGGCTTCTGGTGCGCTGGTACAGGTTACTGCCCGAGGAATGTCTTCGATCATAAAAGTGCTCGGGCGCCTCTGGGTCGCCCGCGCGGGCGGCAAACTCCCATTGTGCTTCGGTCAGCAGCTGGAGGCCCCAGGATCTGGAGATGATCGACACACTCCTGCCAACCGATGCTCTCCACGGGATGGGTCGCGACGATCGGCAAGGTTTCCTGGTAGTTGTGTCCCGCACAGAATGTGCTGGGACGATCTCCGCCAGCCGCTCCCACTGCGCCTGGGTGAGCTCGAACGTCGATAGAAGTAGGGATCGAGCTGCACTCGCGCACGGGATTCTTGTCCTCCCCTCCCGAACATTCGGATCGTAGTTGTAGTCCCGAGGCCTGGTTCCTGGGCACCGATGTGGGTGACTGCCCTCGGAACCAGTATGAGCACGATCCCCGTCTCCGGCGCGATGCGCCATCGATCGGAAATCGTCGAGCTGGGGACGTTCTCCCGATGTCACGTGCCAGAACTCCCAGAGACCACATGGAAGGGTCGCAAAGGTACGAGCCCGATCTGGGGTTCGATGTTCAGCCCCTCGTACAGCGGGTAGTCGTCACGGTTCGCGATCGCTCGTCGCGCCGAATCCCAGCTTCGTTGATCCTCCGGTGAAAGGTTCTGCAGGTTGATCGCGCTCCGCACGGCGAGCACAGTCTTCGCGATCCAGCCGGTTTTCGGGCCATGACAGATCCTCTAGGTCGGCGACCGTCCTCGCGACGCGCTCGTGGCTGGCTTCGAGTGCTGCATCGTCGAGGTGCCACCGTACCTGATGGAAATGCCTCTCCAATTCAGCGAGACGTCCTCAGCACTCGCGAGCTCCTCCGGAATCACGTCGAGGATCTCGCGGGCCTCGGTTTTTCTCTTCCTCCGAGAGTTCCTGAGAGTCCAGGTGATGCGCGAGGCCTTGGCGAGTTGTCCCCGGCGCGAGCGAACCATCTCTCGCTACGCGTGATCGAGGCGCAGCGGATCGAGCTGGAGCAGCTCTCCATTCGACCTCAGTGAGGGTCGCCCGTCGAGACCGCAGTTCGTCGCGCTCCCTCTTCAGGCGAGGCAGGGACTTGACGAGGAGCTCCCGCACTCGCGAGCCAGCTCTGCGGTGGGCACGGAGTCGGGATGGATGCGCCAGCCGCGCTGGAGCCTGCTCGACGAAGCGGGCGTTGTGCGCCGAACTCTCCCGCTGCCAGATGCGTTCTTACCGTTCTTGCCAAGCCCAGCGTAGCCGGCGCCCACCGCGGCGCCTGCGAGCAGGCCCCAGCGGCGCCTGGCGTGCGATTGCGTTCGACCCCACTTGCGCAGCTCGATGATCGGACGGTGCCGCGCGACGCGGTGCTTCGAGGTAGGCGCGCAAGTCCTCGGCGAGCGCGCCCATGTCCAGGGTAGCGCGTCGATCTCGCGAACCATCACCTTTCTCGCGATCGCCACGGCTCCAGCGGCTGATCCGGAGCGAGCTTCGAAGAATGCGGCTGCGGCGGCACCATCCATCACAGCGCCAGATGATTTGCGGCGAGAGCGGGCGCTGCCGCGCAAGTACAGGGCACAATGGCGAGAACAGTAGGCATCGCCAGTCGGTACGTCCGCGCCCGGGCCGATGTGCTCCCGGTGCTTCGCCTGCTCGGGAGGCATGTACTGCGGCGTGCCCAGGGATGTCGCCGTCCGCCATCGATATCTCGGCGGCGAATCGGGCGTCCCGTCCGCCGCGTCCCGGCGGTCGGGTGCACCAGGCTCTGCGCCGATACGTGCTCGTGGATCGCGGAGTCGTGCAGGTCCTCTCACCCAAGACTCGCGCCAGTCCCCAGTCCATCACGCACGACTCGCCGAAGCGGCCCGACCATCACGTTCGCCGGCTTGAGGTCGCGGTGGATCACGCCGCGCTCGTAGCGCGAACGACATCGCCTCCGCACACCCGGAGCAGCACGCCGAGCGCGCGCGTCTGGCTCCAACCCTCCGCGCGCCTTCGCGCACACGTGCTCGAAGATCGCGCGCAAGTCGCGACCGCGCACGAGCTTCAGCGTGAAGAAGAGCCTGCCTTTCGTCGTCAGCCCCCAGCTCGATGCACCGGCGCGATCCCCAGGGGTGGTCCAGCCGGCCGGTGATGATCTGCGCCTCGTCCAGGAAGCGCGACAGCCGCCGCATCTCGGCCCGATTTCATCCATCCGTTTCCTTCGCTGCTTCGCGCTCGTCGAGCACAACCTTCATCGCCACGGCTGACGGCGCAGGGCCGACATCCCACGCACGCAGCACCGTCCCCCATCCCGCCCCGCGCGATCTCTCTCCCTCCGCGCGGTAGCGATCCGAACATCGTTCGCCGCCTCGTCGAGGCGATCACACACACCTCGATCCGGAGTCGGGCTCGGCTCCTCTGCACGTCGCTTCGCGTCGGAATCGCTCGCGGCGAGACGCCCGGATGACGCCGTCGACTCGATCCCAGTCCTTCGCCAGCCGATTGAGATCGGCTGTCGTCCTGCGGGTGCTCGCGAACGAACGACATGAGGGGAAGCTCCGCCCTCCTCTCTCTCCGCCGCAAGTGCTCGGCGAACAGCGCTTCGGCGTGCGATCGCGCGTCGGCGGGATCCCTTCGGTGTCATCGGTGCGAAAGCGTCGGGAGGTGCATTCGCCGGTGTTTTCCGTCCGGGCCGGGGGGAACGCGCCCCGGCGCGACACCTCTCTACCTGCGGACGCGTGGTGCTCCGGAATGCGAGGCGGGCTTGCGTCGAGAGACGCGTCATTCTGCAGCCGGCCGGCGGGAGTGTCGATTGACCCGCGGGGCCGAATCTGCCACTAGGGGAGAGCTCATCGACGCCGCCATAACTCCACGAGCTTTTTCCGCGAGTCCTTCGCGGCGCGGCGCTCGATCCAATCAGGGGCCAGTCGAGCGAGCGCACTCTGTGCTGGCGCTCCTCTGCTTACAGGCTCGCGCCTCAGTTCCCTGCGAAGCAGGGATTTAGGGGCCCTGGTGCGGGAAGGGGGGTTCGAACCCCCACGGATTGCTCCACGGGATCCTGGGCCGTGCACCCAGCCTCGTAGCTCTTCGTCAATCAAGGAGTTGGGCGAGCACGAACTCGGACGGGATCCCCCGGGATCCCCGACGGCGTTACAGCAGCCCACTCTCAGAGCAGCCGAAGTCTCGAATGCGAGGTTACGGGCAGACACCGATTGCATCGAGAGGGACCTCTCCGGAATCCGATGCTCGATCCAGCTGAGCCAAGGGGCGCTGACGGCTGCGAGGATGGCAGGGCTCGCGACTCGCAGGCAGATCGGCTCGGGAAGCGGGGGACGGTTGGAAACGGCCATCGGCGTGGCCCACCGCACGTGATTGGGCGCGGACACTATTGCCAGGAGGGAGAAGACATGCACATAGAAGGTCATCGTGTTCCAGGTTGGGCGATGCTCGCTCACTGGCCGCGCTGCTTCGCTCGGGTTGGCTCAAGGAGAACATCCTGCTCGTCGTGGGGGACGACATGGGGGTGGACCGGGTGAGCCATACCCCGACCACCCGGATCCGGCCGCTCCCCTCGACGAACTGGCGGCGCGAGGGTGTGCTATTCCACTACAGGCGCACGCGTATCCGCTGTGCTCGCCCGCGATCGGCGGTGCTCACGGGGCGCTACAGTTCCGCACAGTCGGCCGCGCGATCGACGCCGACCCCTTCGGTCTGCCCTCGACGAGATCACGCTGGCCGAAGCGCTTCGAGGCCGGCACGGCGGAGGCGAATACCGTCGGTCGCGCGCTGGGAAAGTGGCACCTGGGGCGGACGTCAGGACTTCGACCATCCGCGGCAATGCCAGGTTCCTCCACCACCTGGGCAGCTTCCGCGTTGCAGAAGCCGGGGGGCGGCAGCGACTACTTCGCGACTGGTGGAAGCTCGTGGATGGCATCGAGACGGTCTCGACGAAGTATGCGACGACGGACACGACCGACGACGCCATCCGCATGGTGCGTAGCCCGTGGTTTCTCTGCGTCTGCTACAACGCGGCGCACAAACCGCTGCATGCGCCGCCGACCCGGGCTACGCGATTACGACGTTTGCACGGCCGCCCCGACGACACATACCGCCATCCGCAAGGCGATGGTCAAGCGATGGACACCGAGCTCCGGGAGGCTCACGCTGCTGAAACTTCCCCGCCGGGTCCTCGATCGCACGACCGTCCTCTTCCTCGGCGACAACGGAACGTTCGAGACGCGGTCGAGCCGCCGTTCGATCCGCTAAACGGGGGACCCTGTACCAGGGAGGATCCACGTGCCCTTGATCGTCGCGCCGGTCGTCACGTTTCCCGGCAGCAAGGTGCGACGCGCTGGTTGCAGCCACCGACGTCTTGCGGCGGTCACCGAGCTCGCCAGTGGAACCCGTAGTGTCGTCTCTTCGAGGAGATCGCGCTCGACTCGAAGAGCCTCGTCCTACCTCGAGGATCCTACCGTCCCTCCTGCACCAAGACCGTATTCGCAGAGCGATTCACTCCCAACGGGTTCAGCCCAGGGCCTGCTCAGCGCGCCCCTGCGCGACGAGCGCTAAAGCTGATCCGAATCGGTGACGATCCGCAGGTCGAGCGAGAACGGCTGCGACCTGCTCTTGGATCCCTATGAGCAGCTCGCGTCTCCTGGACGACCCCCATTCCATGAGCAATACGTAACTG